>Ga0194133_10009912_pt1 | contig 10822 bp, 3 predicted proteins | sample TA2KigOf40mmetaG_FD_155448 | JGI IMG/M metagenome (GOLD analysis project Ga0194133, IMG submission 155448) | Freshwater microbial communities from Lake Tanganyika, Tanzania - TA2015055 Kigoma Offshore 40m | ecosystem: Environmental > Aquatic > Freshwater > Lake | place: Tanzania: Lake Tanganyika...
CACAGAAAACAAAAAAACTGCCTTTTTATTGAAGTATTTAAGGATGTTTTCACTCTGCCTGCTCACCACCAAGTACCTTGCATTTTGCAAGAAGACAAATACTTGGAAGGAAGAATTGAAAAAAAAGGGGAGAGGAAAAAAAAATCTCACTCACTTTTTGGCGCGCGAATGTCAATCCGCATGCCCGAAAACCGGTTAAGCCGCCTGCCCTTTTTTTTGATGGAGCGGGCGCGCGCGCGCGCCCGAACGCACACTCTCCACCCACAGTGGCGAATACCAACGACAGGGTGGCCTAAATAGAAAAATAAAGCAAAATTGATTCTCCCTTTTTCCAAATTGAGTCACCCTTCCGGCACGAAATGATCAATTTAAGTGGTAAATCAGGGAAATTTCTTCAAATGAAAAGTTTTTCATTTTTTTCCCCCCTCAACTTTGCTTGTATTCAAGGTGACTTGAAATGGATGTTTTTTCCAATCTGTTGATGTGGTTATTGGCTTTGAAAAAAAGATCAAATCAAGTCACGCTGTTGAGCTAAGAAGCTGCCACAAAACAAAGCAAGAAAAATATAGGAGAGGAGAAGAAGCATAGGTTGATTCTATAATGAAACCATTTGACAAAGAATGGATGAAAATAGGGAAAAAAATCATTCCATCCTCTTTTTTTCAAAAAAAAAAACAAAAGCAAAAAAAAAGAACTGTCATTGTCCTATATCTGTTAATAATGGAATTGGACTATGTATTTTTAAGCTTCCTTCTCACAAGTCACACACACACATTAACTGAAAAGCTTTTTTTTCTCATTTCTTGGGTGTGGCCATTGTCCTTATAAGCTTTTTTTGTATTATTAAAAACAGATTTGAAGTTGCACACATTCAAGAAAAGTAGCTTAAAAGTTTAAAAAAAGTATCTGAATAGATTGGCTTTATGAATTTTAATGTGGCTATAATAGAATTTTGAATAATTTTTTCATGACATTTTTCCATTTTTCATGTTTCACTTTTGCACTGCTAAGGTTACTTCCAACCTGATTAACATAGTCTCACAGACTTTTACTGACAAATCCTACATTGACTTAAATTCAAAATATGAGTTCCCATTTGTGTGGTTGGCAATGTGTTAGGGAAATGGTAATTTCATTTCACAAAGTTGCATGAAACTAATGTTGTTAGCTTACTCAATTTGGCAAAATTTTAAAGGTTTGACAAGGGGAAAAACTATTAAAATTTTCAAAAAAAAATATTTTTTATCAAGAAAAGCTGAGTAATGCAAGTGTTAAAATTAATATTAAAGGACTTATTTAAGGATGAAGAGATCATTTACATAGTGCCCTGGTGTTGCTTTGCATTCATAATTCATGTCTTTTCAAGGTTGAAAATCTGAGACAGTTTTCAACCAGAAAATGTTCTAAATCTCATCACAGTAAAATAGATAAGCTCTCTCTGCACCATGAACTTGTTTATTTTGATGGTTAGAGTCTTAGTGAAATGCATGAATGGTCTCTACAAAAACTTTTGTTGGCTAAATTCAATGCAGCTTCCTAAAACAAAAGTAATTAAGTTCTTGTTGACCATTTGGCCAGGAACCTGCAAAAAAGTCCCATTTTTTATAACTCAACAATCATGTTAATATAAATTCAAAGAAGGGTGGATAACTGTGGTGAACACTCAAGATAAAAGTTGTTATAGAAAATCCTCAAAAAACAGGTACCCTTAGAAAACTTAAAAGGCTGCTTCCATCTGCACAACTTTCTTTCCTGGTCTCTACTTTTATTTCTATTTTGCAGTATAGGTTCAAACCGTGGTTTCTCCCAAGTTAAGACAAAGCCAAAATTAGATCAGTCCATTATAGTGTTGTTTGCTTTCTTACGTCATCCGAATGTCAGACCTCTAGACAGACCTTGGGCACCTTTTCAAAGAGGGCTAATCCGGATCAATGGCACTCTTACGTGACTGCTAATGCTCCTCATCAACATGTGGAACACAAAAAAGGAATGCCTATATTCCATCATTGGAAATCAGAGCTACCTTGCAAACAGCAACCATGGCCATGTTTTCTTTTTCAGAAACAATCAGAGATGTATTGGAGGTCAAAGCTTTGTTAGCCACATTCCCAATACTAGCAAACAACTCACCTTTCCTTGAATGTTTTGCTCTAAAAACTGTACTAGAGTTGAATTAAAAAATATTTTCCCTAAGCACCCATAATTCACAAGACCAGTAATACTTGGAGTTTTTTCACCCCTGGTAGGGCAGCTATCATCGGCTGTGAGTTTCTGAGTGTGAGTTGGTATGAGTTAAATCTGGGTTTTCCCTCCTATGTGGTGGAACGACTCGAGAAGTTCCTAGCACTGTTTTCTCCGAAAGTTAATGGTGTTGATAATTTCAGATTTTGTAAAGCAAATAATTTTGCCATGTTATTATTTGTGAATGAGCTAAATAAAGCAATACAAAACTGTGAGTAGTCCCACATAATTTGTATGCTCTATTCTTTAATTTCATTCAAAATTCATATAATCAAATTTTCAAATGATTTATTGCCATGTCTTTTGAGAAACCAAGAGTTTATGTCATATTTCCAAATTGTGTTGATTCAAACTGTAATGTTTCAATTTCAGAGAAGGAAATGGAAAAGATTCATTATAACCATGGGAAATGAAGCATTCAGTATAAAATTGCTTGCCAGCCAGATAAATATGTTTTGTATTTTTTGCCATATTTCTGCTTTATATTTTTCCAGCCCTTTGGCTTCTTTGATCAAGCTTAGTCACTCAGAAGTTTATGAGAAAATTTATTGTTCATTTTCTCATGACTCTATAAGATGACTAACAAGCTTTTCAACTAAAAATTAATTTTTATAAGACCAAAAAATTATAACATTTTGCAAAAACTAACTCATTCTAATGATCTGAGGCTATCATTACAACTGGGGCCATTTTTATACAAACTTTGTGTGAAAATAAGCCCAGACTAAAGAGATTCTACAAAAGGTTTAAAGTTATTGGACTTTTCTGCAATGCTTTTAAGTTGAGTACTGTTATGGGTGCCATGATGGCTCATTCCATGTGGTTGAAGACTAAGCATATCAAATTAAGTAGACAGGTATTTTTTGTTGTGGGAAAATACCTAACCTCCACGAGCGTTAGAGCAAATAGGGGATATTTAGCCAACCAATAGGCCCTTGTCTTAATGATGCCGTTTAGTGGCTTAAATACTTAACCCGACCTGTGAACCTTTGAGCTTAAATATCTCAGCTCCTAGACAAAAATTAAAAAATCCAGAGCACAAAATTCTTGCCAAGGAATTACTCTATCCAATGCACCAATTATCTAATGTGACAGACAGGCATCCATAATTGGGTCTGAACCCTTTATAAAAATACTCGCAGAAATAAATTGTGCAAGTCTGCCATAAATATCCTCAAAACTCAACAAATTACTCAATTTTAGACCAAGTTTTTCATCTTTTTAGACTAAATTCCGATATTGTGTTTACAAAGTAAGGTTAAAACTATCAACAACCAACATTACATCATAGTATATGCTCCACTTAGCTTTATTTCACATTACATTATTTTTCACTTTTGTAAGTTCAAAGTGTTTTCAAACAAGTTGTGGATAGTTTGTCATTTATGTAGCCGGCACAAACCTTATGAAATTGACCACATATTTACAAACACATCAGAAAGGCTTTATCAATTCTTTCCTTGCTCAAAATCCCATCTGCCACTGTCTTTTGAGACAGCTGCCCCATGAAATTAAAGATCAATAGGCAACTTAAAGCAGAGCACTTAAAAATGTAAATCAGGCAACAACACCTTTGATTGTAATCAAGAACGTATAAAAGCAAGCTTCCTTTTTATCTGGTTATGGAGTTTAATATCAGACATTGCTTAGTTAACATCCACATCATGTGTTGCCTGCCTGAGTGGCTGCAAGCCCTTTGTTGTTTGTTCACCTGTTAGTTTTAAATTTAAATTTAAATCTCAGTATTCAAGGTAAATAAAATATTTCTATATTACTTTGACTCTTTATTATAACGGGTGAGATAGAAACTCAAAGATTCAGACAGACTGATTGATTCTCAGGGAGTGAGTTATTTCGCTCAAAATCACTCACTACATTTATTTCCCTTCAAGTAAATCATTTCAAACAGGCTGCCGCTTTCTGTTCTCATTCCCACATTTCATTTTCCTGCTAATGCAATTTACCTTCTTTAAATTTGCCAGAAGATTTAAACAACCATTTTTGTATATAAACTCCTGTTTTCTATCAATTAATAGTTCAGTATAGATTATTTTCTCAATTGGGAAGGGCATCACTGGGATTAAACACAAGCATCATCTCGTTCTCCTCCTCATTGATAAAAAGATTCAAAAGTTACCTGCTTAAAAGCAATCAAAACTTATATTGTAGACTTATAAAACTAATCATCCAGAGCAAATAATTTGAAATGTGTGATATCCAGAGTAGTTGCCCTTGCAAGGAAGAAAACTTTTCAATCTATGATTCAAGCTTTCAATATTTTCCAACTTAAAATTCTGGATTCCATTTTTCATTTCCGGATTCTCATCTAATTTAATCCAAAAATCTCTGATAAGCTGCCTTCAATTTTTTTTTGTTTTCTTGAAAATCAAATCAATTCTCTCAATTTTTATCAAAGTTAAAAATTGCTTATTCATAGTGGAATCAAACAAAATTTAAGTGAAGAAAATTTTTTTAGACAGATCTTATTTGTATCAGTTTAACTCAGAATAACCTTTATTGCCTTTTTCTTTTCGATTGTGAGGTTATTTTTCATGTGGGCTAATTAAATAATTCCTTTCATGACTTTTACTCAATTGCTTGAAGCTTTGATTAGAGCCATAATGTAAAGTACAATTGATTTGACTCTTCCCAATATCTTAAAATGTCAAATAATTAACTTTCTTTATTACTCTCTAGCAATCTATCTCATAGATAAAGGTGTGCGGTAGCCTGTCAGCCGGGTCGGGTGGGTCATCAATCTTGTCTCAGACTGATCACCCTGTAACTCACAATCCCCTGTGAGATACAATAAGCTACCCAACTGGTAGCAGTGTCGGAAATGAGAGAAAGCCTGGTACGGTCCGGGAGTTGCCAGTAGGGAAATTGGAACCCTCACTGGCTGGAGGATGGGAAGCCCTCTTCCATTCCCGGTCATCCCCTGTCCTTTCTTGATATCTTGCTTCCCCAAGGTAGGCCTTCCTGGTGGGCGGGTCGGGCCCCCACTACTTGAAGTATCCAAAGAACTCTAAACCAATTTTTCAAATGTTCGCTCTTTGAAAAATCAATCTTGAATGACCTCAGTTTGTTTACAAACCTGAGGTCTCCCTGCCTGGCACAACCTCGTGCAGCCACCCAGGTTGTGCCATCAGCATCAGTTCTTGTGCTAGAGAGCCATAAGAAAGTAAACTTTTTTCTTTCTATTTTGGTCTTATAAAAAAGTTTTAACTTTAAGATATTTAAAATCTTGATTTTTAATCAAAATTAAACTGATGCTTTCTAAAGACTAAGAATTGTGGGTTTTTAATCTCCAAACTGATTTCCTTGTCTGATGATGGGTAATCTATAAGTGGCATTATAAAATTTTATTTTGGTCTTTGCAATAAAACTCAACCAACAGAATATCATTTGAAATAAATAATAAATAACTTTGTGTTGCTTCACAATGATTCAATTTGTGCAATAAGAGCTTGGACTATTTTTCTCAGCCATCTAGAGTTTTGTAGTAGATTGAAGAAGGCGTTGGTTGGCTGGGAGAACCATAATTGGAGGATGAGCTTTGCTGGTTAGGTGATGCATACTTGGAGGATGGAGTTGGATTGCTAGGGGATCCGTAGCTTGGAGATGGGGTTGAGTACCTTACTGGGGGTGGAGGAGGAGGAGGTGGAGGTGGGGGAGGTGCATCAAAAACCGATGCAACTGGTGGACCATACTGGTTAATAGGTGCAGATACAGCATTGGCAGCTGTGTAAGAGGGTGGGGGTAGGTAGGATGGCTGTTCTTGTTTCGGCCTTGTACACCACCTCATTGTGATTGGCTTCTTGACAAACTGTGGATTGTCTAATTTCAGATGGCACACCTCCTTGGGTATTTCTTTGCAAACAGTTTTGGCCTCCAGGTGGGGGACTAGGTTAGTGACTAGACGACATTGTTTGGACGGCTGAAGGTCACAGATTTCTTCAGGTCTCACTACAGTTGACTGAATGGTTTTATCCACACATTCTTCTTCTCCTGGTACAATTTCACAAAAATCAGGTGCACAAATTTTCTTTGGTACCTTATCACACCATGTGTTGGGCTTTGGATCCTCTGAAGCAGGTGCACCATGCCTCTGAGCAAAAGTTGTGTTGCACACAGACTCAAACCATGTTTTACAGACTATCTTTGGTTCAGGGGGAGGTGGGCCATACGAAGATTGTGTTTGAGGCTCGTTACATTTCTTCACAAGAGGTTTCATGCAAGTTTTCAAGGTATAATTATATCCAACCTCCCTGAAAGTGATTTTGCACGCTTTCCAAAAGTTTTCTTCACACTCTTGCTCCTAATAGAAAAAAAGTAAAAATTTAGCAAAGTGAATAGTACAAATTTTCTTAAGAACTTTTATCATTTTGTTTATCAATCCAATTCTAAAGTCATATTGACTGCCCAAAACAATTTAAAGAAATCCAGCTGATGAATCTGAAATCTATCACAGATGCACTGCATTTAAATATCATGAAACCTTAAAATTGCTTAGTAATTTTGTAAAATACTTTTCTTAAAAATAAAGTAATAACCAACTGGTTTTATAGGTTAATCACCTTTTAATTAAACTAGAATAAGTGTATGATTTGATTCCCTTGGCCTAATATTTTTGGCAACCTACTGAAGAACTAGGAGACTTATATTCATTTATTCAACCTCTTTGGGGCTCAATCCCTAGGTCTTGGCAAAATCTTTGAACCCAGACTTTGCCATGAATAATAATTACTACCAGATGACTATCTCAGTCTGGGTGGTTGATTGTTGTGCAAGTACTTGCCTGGAATGGATGTAAGAGAATTTCCCTACAAAAGAACCTGATCCTTTTACCTGGAATCACAGTTTTTCCACAGAATCCTGAATCTTGCATCTTTGAACCCTTGAGCCACTTGATTGTATTTGATAATTATGAATCAAAGATTAAGAGGCAATGAATTTTTAATCAAGTTTCTGCACAACAATCAATCCTGAATGAGATCACCATCTTCTGGAAATTATTAATTAAGGCAAGTCCAGGGGTCAAAGATTTTGCCCAAACTGAGGATAAAACCAAGTTGCTATAACCATTAGGCCATTGCGAACTGATGGGAGTTTTACTCATATTCCATAAGTAGTCAGTTGGTAGCATTTTTAACTCTGGTTGAATTGATAATCGTACACTTTTCTAAATTCTCTTTTTTAAACCATTTTGAATAGTTACATAATTCCCCTTTTTCATTAGCACTGCAACTAACTTGGAATTATGAATTATCCCTCCCGAGCAAAGCGAGGAGGGAATTTAGAAATTTTGAATAGGGATGAGGAGTGACCTCACATGTCTGTATGTCATCTCATTCTCCTCCACCCCCAGTGAAGCTAGAGGCCTGAAAATTAGCATGCACAATTCTTACATAGATGGCTCCAAAGTTACCATCCAAATTTTTGATATTTTGCCTATAAAAGCTGAGATATTTAAGTTCAAAGTTTCATGTTTACATCTTTAATATCTCCCTTAAATTTAAAGCTAGAGAAAAGTCTATAAAGTGATATTTTTTGTTCAAACATTTAGCTAAAATTTTATTTTATAAATTTTTGTCTAGCTTTAAAATTAACGGAGACATGACTTTTCATGTAGGCAGGTCACTTGGGAGGGTTAGGTATTTTTCCCCGCACAAAAAATACCTGTCTACTTAATCATATCATATCAAAAGTTGAGACCTCTCATGTCTTTTTGTGTTAGCACATATATTCTTGCTTTTTAACATAACTTTATTGTTAATTATGAAGTCACAATCATTCTTGATATCTCATGCATTCCCTTCACAATTTTCAAAAAATAAGTTTTAAAAAATAAGCTATTAAATAATAAGATATTTTTTTCTTTTAACCTGGTTGGGTTTGAATTCAGTAACGTATGTGTCATGACACTGGGTGACATTTTGGGTCCAGCACTCTTTGATAGGTTGCTTTTCCATCTTCTCAATGTATTTTGTCTTGGTAATACACAATGAGCCATCTTTTTGTGGCACAGCCTGACTGAAATCTATTATCCCATTTGGCTCTTCATCTATGATTTCATTGTCGTCAGAATGAACATGGGAGGGATGGTCAGCAAACACAAAGTTGCACCAGAGGACTAAAAAGGTGCACACAAGAATACTCTCAGCCTGAAAAAAACATGACAAAATCTATTAACTTCAGCCAATCCATTTGTAAATTTCCAGCCAAATTTGATGCCTGTAGATCATTTGGTCTGCTTGTAAAACTTAGTATTTTTAGCATGACTTCTTAAAATATCGACAATTGAAATTATTTGCAATGTTTCAAGGTTGATTAGCTAAGGGTTGATTGATTTAGATAATTTTTGTAAAAACTGATCGCTTTTTGTTGTAATGAACATGCATGGTGGTGGTCACAACATCAAGCTAGCTAAAATACCTTTGGCCCCCTCAAAATTGCAAATAAAATTTTATCAGTTTGTCATAGCTTGACCTTAAGCAAGAAAACAATGTTGTTTGTATTGAATCTTTATGCAACTTAACTTCAGATACTTTACGGAAGCTCTTATATACCCTACTCTAATCAGGATAGCAATACAGGGTACACATAAGTCGTTTACCAGACGTCAAACAAGAAACTTAAAGTATGAAAGAGATTTGAGACGTGTGAAACCTGATATTGAAACCGCAATGTAAGGAATCGATAATATCTTAAGTGTAATGAATAGAGGACAAATATAAAATTATGTTAAAATTTTAGTTGGTAGATCTTAAAGATTGTGATAAGAAGAAAGCTTGACAGTTTTGATAACATGTTTCGGTATATCTAATTTTAAGCAGCAGCTTTCTGTTTTGTGTTAGGTTGGGTCAGTTGATTTCAAAGGTGGGAAGGGAGACAAAAGGCTGACTTTTGTTGGCAATCAAAAATTTGAAATTTGTAGGGTAAATGAGAAATTGTGGAGTTTCAAAGTTAGCTATGGACTTGCCTTTAGTCACTTTTAAACAAAACTAATTATAGCTAATAACTGATGTGAAAATTAAGATATTTAAATTTCATTTGTGCTGAACAACATGATTCAAACTCTTCTATATGACCTTTAATGCCATTTCCTTTAAACTTATATTCAAAAATTTTATAGAGATTTGCTCTTAAGTTTTACACATTACCAAAACGTGTTCAATTATTTGCATAACTGAATAAATGTTGATGGTAATTTATTGTTTTCAAATATCACTCTAAGTTTTGCCAATTTTTCAGTATTGACCTTAATAAATAATCCATTGCATGTTGAAACAGGATTTTTTTCAAGAGTAAACTTGTAATTACACCTTGAATTTTGTCTAATGCTCCGTTACAACTTCTCGCAGAAATAATTGATATGAAATTTGTTTCACAAGAAATTTTTTACCTAAAGTAAAGGTAAACAAACTGGTCCAAAGATTTTATGTACTGTAAACTTATGAAAATTTTCAAAAAAGTATTGGTTCTGAGTTTCTGTAAATGAAAAATAGAATTATTTTTGTTAAATCAGGCTGGGAATCTGAGGGTCCAGAGTTCGAACCCTGGAGGCTACAAGCAACCTTTGACCCTATGGGTTACTAAAAAAAATAACAAGTGATGCTGAGCCAAAAAAGTGGGCCTATATTGAGTAAAAAAATTTGCAAGGCTCGCTTTAAAAGATTAAAAAAAATACATAACCAAACAAGTTATTATTTCAAATTAGTTTTCTATTAATTATCTTTTTACCAAAAGTTGACAATATTTTTGTCCAGAAGCTGATGTAAAATTAAAATTAGGATCTAACCATTAATATTTATTAAGGTCCCAGGTCTGCTGTCACAATTTTTGAACAATTGTTTCAAGGTATGAATTAGTACTTAAAAACTAGTTTGAAAATGATTTTTACTTACATGCCTCGATGGCATTTTTCTTAGGTTGGGAAGTAAGAGAGAACTAGAAAAAGTTAGTAACTTTTTAAGACTAGAATCCTCTGTGAGTTTAAAATAACTGAGATATGATTCTACACACCTGCTTTGTTATATGGAAAGATTTTGCTAGGATAGAAGCCAATGTCCAGGCGTGTGAACTAGTAAAGGCATCAGTTGGATGAAAAGTAATATGGTAACTAGACATATCCTAAAAATATATTGTATAATTATGATTCAAAAAATAAAAAAATATGAGAATTCACTATTGTTACTTTTTACTTTCCAATCTATTATTGAGATTGCTATCAGGTTGTCAATAAACAGCTTCAACCAAATATTTCAGTCCTAATTTTTCATTTAGCTTAATTGGCTTCAAGTTTAAATGAACCTCTTTAGTATCAAAAAAAAGGAAATATCTTATTTGGTTATGTTAATAATTTAATCTTATAAAGAGAGACCCAGAAAACTTCATATCGAAGTGCATATAAGCAAATGCATTTTAGTAAGATTTCATTTTTATTTCCAGTTTGAATTAAGTTTTGAGAGGATTTGAAACAAAAGTACTGCTCCTAGTGCTTTCAGATGTACCCATAAATTCAGGAAATTTTTGGGTTCTGTTTGCATCTTTAGGGCCTGCAATCTTTAAACCTGAAAAT
>Ga0194133_10009914_pt1 | contig 10821 bp, 11 predicted proteins | sample TA2KigOf40mmetaG_FD_155448 | JGI IMG/M metagenome (GOLD analysis project Ga0194133, IMG submission 155448) | Freshwater microbial communities from Lake Tanganyika, Tanzania - TA2015055 Kigoma Offshore 40m | ecosystem: Environmental > Aquatic > Freshwater > Lake | place: Tanzania: Lake...
ACCAGCGCCCAGCCGATCCAGTTCTGGTTGTTCGCGATGAAGAACACACCCGGCACCACGACAACGAACGGCACGACGCCCAGCGCGATGCCGACCACGGGGAAGGCGAGAAGGTAGCGATTGCCCTTGAGGATCGCCCATGACTGTCGGGTCAGGGTGCGACTGTCGGACCAGGAGCCCACCGCTAAGCCGAACTCTTCCGGAAGAGCGCAGCAACGATGGCGACCAGGATCGTGGCGACCAGGATCTGCAGGATCAGGGTCAGCCAGCTGAAGCCCCAGATCTGGTCGAAGAACTGCACCCCGATCCAGGTGCCGATGAAGGCCCCGACGATGCCGCAGATGATCGTCATGAGACAGCCGATGGGCTGCATGCTGGGCACGAGGAGACGGGCGATAACACCGATGACGATGCCCACGCCCAGGACGCTGAAGAAGCCGGTCATTTCCATGGCGCGACTATGGCACGACGGGGGGGCCTGCCACATCACCTGGCGGCGTGTCGCCCTCGCGGGCCAGGGCGCAGATGCGCGACAGGGCCCTGCGGTACTTCTTGCGATAGCCGCCCCGCAGCATCTCCTCGGAGAACAGCCGATCCCAGGGGACTCCCGAGGCGCGCACGGGGATGTCCCTGTCGTAGAGCCGGTCCACGAGCACGACCGTCCTGAGCGCCTCGACCTGGTCGGTGAGGGTGCGCACGTCAGCGAAGTGCGCCGCCGTCACCCCATCGAGGAGGGCGGAATACCGCGACGGGTGCACTCGCCCCAGATGTCGCTGGAGATCACGCCAGTCATCCAGCGTCGCGCCGTCCTGCTGCTGGGCACTCGCGAGCAAGGCAGCGCCGTCCCACGGCGCGGGAGCCTGGGGTGCACCGCGATGCCGGTAGTCATCGCCATCGATGCGCAGGACATCGAAGTGAGCGGACAGTCCCTGGATCTCACGGAGGAAGTCCTCCGCGGCGAATCTCTCCTCGCCGAGGCGCTCGGGGAGGGTGTTCGACGTGGCGGCCAGTCGCACCCCCGCCGCGACGAGGTTGCCCAGGAGCGTGGACATGAGCACCGTGTCCCCGGGGTCGTCGAGCTCGAACTCGTCGATGCAGACCAGTCGATACGTCGACAGGCGTGCCTGTGCCTCAGCGAAGCCCAATGCTCCGACCAGGTTGGTGTATTCCACGAATGTGCCGTAGGCCCGCGGCCCGGGCGCGACGTGCCACAGCGATGCCAGGAGGTGGGTCTTGCCCACGCCGAACCCGCCATCGAGGTAGACCCCCGACCTCTCCTCAGGGGGTGCGGCGCGTCGCCGCCACCGCCGACCCGGGCGGTCGGCCAGGCGCCCGGCGAAGGCCTGGAGCGCCGCCACCGCGGCGGCCTGGCTGGGCTGAGCCGGATCCGGCTCGTAGGAGGCGAAGCTCACGGAGGCGAAGTGCGGTGGTGGCACGAGGTCAGCGAGCAAGCGTTCCGGCGACACCTGAGGGTCTCGGTCCACGAGGCGTCCGGGCACGTGCCGGATGCTACGCGCCGATGCCTCGAGGCGCCGTGCCACCATCGCCGCATGGCGAAGGCATCGCTCATGGGCTTCGACGGCTGGGACCTACCCGTCGCCCCGCCCGTGAGCCCGATGCTCGCGGCCCCGGCAGGCGATGCACTGCCGGAGCGCGACGACCTCGCCTTCGAGCCCAAGTGGGACGGCTTCCGTATGCTGGCCTTCCGCAGTGGAGAGCGCATCCTGCTCCAGGGCAGGAGCGGTGACGACCTGTCCTATGCCTTCCCCGAGGTCACGTCCGCGCTCCAGGGCGTCCTCCCCGATCGCGTCGTCCTCGACGGCGAGGCCATCGTGATCCAGGACGACGCCGTGGACTTCACGGCCCTGGGGACACGCCTGCGGCCGCGCACCGACTCCGCGACCATCGACCGCCTCGCGCGTGAGCTCCCGGCGACCTACGTGGCCTTCGACCTGCTGGCACTGGGCGGGGCCTCGCTGCTGGACGACACCTACCTGCGTCGGCGCGAACACCTGGAGGGGATCGGGGCGCGATCCGAAGCGTTCTTCGTCACTCCGATGACACAGGATCGCACCGTGGCGACCACCTGGTTCCATGAGTTTGAGGGGGGCGGTCTCGACGGCCTCATCGCCAAGCCGATCGGCGCGGCGTACTCCCCTGGCAAGCGCACCCTGCTCAAGATCAAGCATCGGCGCACACTCGACGCGGTCGTCGCCGGCTGGCGCGGCCACGCCAAGGACCCCGAGGAAGTCGGATCTCTGCTCCTCGGCCTCTACGACGCGCAGGGCCTCCTGCACCATGTCGGGTCGGCCTCGGGGCTGAGCGCTCCGCGCCGACGCGAGCTCACCGCGCATATCGCTGCATATGCGCTGCCACCGGACGCGGCACACCCGTGGGTCGAGCCGGCGCCGGGAGTACGCCGCCCCGGTGAGGCGAACCGGTGGAACCGCGGACGTGATCACACCTGGCATCCCCTCGCGCCGGCGCTGGTGGCCGAGGTGTCCTATGACCAGTTCGAGGGGCAGCGACTGCGCCACGTCGCGACCTGGCTGCGGTGGCGCCCCGACCGCGCCCCGGACTCATGCACCTATGCCCAGGTTGCTGCGCCCGCGCCGGTGGACATCGCGGCCCTGCTGGGCTGAAGGCGCACCGGGGAATCCCCGGGATTTCCTGGGCAGGTCCCCTGGATTGTCAGGATCGTGTGAGGAAGTCCTGGGAAGCTCCCCGCGATCGCGCATCAGCCGGCTGGGCCGTGCGAGCGTTGCTCCACAGATGCGATCCGCGCATCGCGGACGAGGGAGACGACATGGCCACGAGGCGCACACTGGCCGCCACGGCAGCCGCACTTCTCATCGGCACGGGAGTTGCCGCCGGCGGCGCCACTGTCGCCCAGGCCCGTGAGGGACACGCACCCGGTCACGGAGCCCAGGCGCCCGGTCACGCATTCGGCCACAAGCTCGGTCTGGGGCAGGTCAAGGACCGCTGGCTCGACAGCCGCGTCGACCGCACCGATGCGCAGGAGGCTCGCGCTGCGCTCCGCGCCGCCCTGGAGTCCGCCCGCGCGACCTTCCACGATGCCGTTGATGCTGCGGGAAGCGACAAGGCAGCACGTGAAGCTGCCCGCGTCGCATTTGCCGACGCGGTCCTCACGTCCGTGCTCGCGTTCGATGCCGCGACGCTTCCGGCCGACCAACTCGACGCGGTGACGGCGTACCGAGTCGCCATGGCCGACGCCATCGAGTCGCTGCGTGCGACCGTCGCGGCGGCGCATGCCGACTTCAGGGGTGCGACGGCCGAAGCCCAGGCCGCTCTCAAGGCAGCCATGGCCTCCGCGACTACTCGCGAGGAGCGCCGCGACGCCTGGGCGGCGTACCGCGAGGCCATTGAGCCGGCACGGGAGGCTCAGCGCAGTGCCCTGCGCGGCGCCACCGAGACCTTCCAGAACTCGGTCGACGCTGCTCGGGATGCTGTCGAGGCCGCCCTTCCGCAGTCCTAGGGCCCGCGGCCCACGAGCTGCGTTCCCCCAGTCGGGACGGGCTCGTGGGTGCTCCCCCTTGCCGCGTGGCACGATGCCCTGACCACTCACGGGAGGGCGCGCCATGGAGTTCTACGGCCACATCATCGCGGGCGAGGAAGTCCCCTCACTCGATGGCGCGACGATGCCCGACGTCGACCCCTACACACGCCAACCCTGGGCGACCATCGCGTGCGGGGGCAAGGCTGACGCTGACCGGGCCATTGCCGCGGCGAGAGAGGCCTTCGACTCCGGTCCCTGGCCGCGGATGGGCTACGAGAAGCGCCAGCAGCTCATGCACCGCCTTGCTGACCTCATGGAGGAGCACGCCGAGGAATTGGCGATGGCGGACACCCGCGACATGGGCAAGCCCATCACCCAGTCACGTCACGACGTCGCGCGCTCGGTCCTCAACGTCCGCTTCTTCGCCGACCACGCGCGCATGTCGACCGCCGAGACGCTGCCCATGGACACCGGGCATCACGCCTACACGCGATGGGAGCCCGTCGGCGTGGTCGCCGCCATATCCCCGTGGAATTTCCCTCTCATGCTCGGGACCTGGAAGGTCATGCCCGCGCTCGCCTGGGGCAACACGGTCGTGTGGAAGCCGGCCGAGGACACGCCCGTCTCCGCGACCATCATGGGGCGCCTGGCTATCCAAGCGGGGTTCCCTCCCGGCGTGCTCAACGTCGTGCACGGCTACGGACCCGACTCCGCGGGGTCGGCGCTCACCGAGAGCCCCGACGTCGATCGCATCACCTTCACGGGTGAGTCGGGCACGGGCAAGATCATTAGCGGCGTCGCAGCGCGCAACCTCACCCCCGTGAGCCTTGAGCTGGGCGGCAAGGGCGCCAACATCGTCTTCGACGATGCCGAACTCGACAACGCGGTGCACTGGGCGGTCGAGGCGATCTTCCGCAATGCGGGCCAGGTGTGCCTGGCGGGCTCCCGCCTGTACGTCCAGCGGGGCATCTACGAGGAGTTCCTCGTGCGCTACAAGGCCGCCGCGGAGGCGCTGGCCATGGGCGACCCCAAGGACCCGGCCACGCAGTTCTCGGCCGCACTGGCCAGCCAGGAGCACTTCACCAAGGTGCAGGGCTACCTCGATGCCGAGGCGCTCGGGGGCGGCCGCGTGCTCACCGGTGGCGTGGGCGAGGGCTGGAGTGTGAAGCCCACGATCATCACCGATGCGCCCGCGGATGCACGGGTGGTCAAGGAGGAGATCTTCGGCCCCGTCACGGTGGCAACCCCCTTCGACACGGAGGAGGAGGCCATCGCTCTCGCCAACGACACGCGCTACGGACTCAATGCCATGATCTTCACGGAGAATCTCTCCCGCGCCCATCGTGTCGCGGCTCAGCTGAACGCCGGCACCGTCTGGGTCAACTGCTTCTTCATCCGCGACCTGCGCCTGCCCTTCGGCGGTTTCGGTGAATCGGGCGTGGGGCGCGAAGGCGGCAACTTCAGCCGCGAATTCATGACCGAGCCCAAGGCCGTGGTCATGCAGATCGATCCGGCGTAGAGACCTAGGGACACCACTGGAGGGCCCTAGGCTGCACCCGTGAGTCATCCCCTCGATCCGCTGTCGGCCGACGAGCTCGAGAACGTGTGCGAGTCGTTGCGCAACGCGGGCCTCCTCCAAGGCGCGCGGCTTCTGTCGATGCTCCAACTCGAGGAGCCGACCAAGGCCGCCCTTCGCGCTTGGCGGCCGGGCGATCCGCTCGCGCGCATGGCTCGGGCGACTCTCTGGGATGGCACTGAGCAACTCGTGCGCATCGCCCTGGTCGAGGTCGGCGGCGGGGTCCGCGACGTGCGAGACGCACCGGGTGTATTCCCGTCAGTGCTCGCCTTGGACTGCGACCGGGCGAGAGAAGCCGTGCGCCGCGATGAGCGGCTTATCGCGGCACTCGCCCGGCGCGGCATCACCGACATCGACCTGGTGCACATCGAGGCCTGGTCATTCGGGTCGGCGGTGCCCGCGGGCATCGATGCCGAGCGCCGCCTGGTGTGGACCCCGATGTGGCTGCGCCCGGAGCCCGATTCCAACGTCTATGCACACCCGATCGAGGGCCTACGCACCATCGTCGACCTCGACTCCTGCGAGGTGCTGCTCGTCGAGGATGACGGCGACTCCCCGCCCATCCCCATGACACCGGGTCCCTACCGGGCCGACCAGACCCGCGCGGAGGTGCGTTTGCGCGACCTCGCCATCGTGCAGGCCGATGGCCCGTCCTTCTCCGTCGATGGATGGGCGGTGTCGTGGGAGCGCTGGCGATTGCGCATCGGCTTCGACCAGCGCGAGGGCCTCGTCCTCCACGATGTGCGCTTCGTCGACGACGGCCGCGAGCGCCAGATCGCTCACCGCATGTCGATCGCCGAGCTGGTGATTCCCTACGGTGATCGCGCGCCTGGCGCGCAGCGCAAGCAGGCCTTCGACACCGGAGAATTCAGCCTCGGCATTTTCACCAACTCCCTGGCCCTGGGCTGTGACTGCCTCGGCGAAATCGTCTATCTAGACGTGGCGGTGGCCGATGCTCTCGGCAACGTCCAGGTGATCCCCCAGGCGATCTGCATGCACGAGGAGGACCACGGAATCCTGTGGAAGCACACCGACCAGACCGGTCATGTCGAGGTCCGGCGCTCACGTCGATTCGTCGTGTCGTCGATCGTCACCGTCAACAACTACGAGTACGGCTACTTCTGGTACCTCTACCAGGACGGCTCCATCGAGTTTGAAGCCAAGCTCACCGGGATCGTGCTGACCACCGCCGGAGTCCCTGGCGCCCCCTCGCCGTCAGCCACCGAGATCGAGCAAGGCCTGCTCGCGCCCTACCACCAGCACATCTTCTGCGCGCGCCTCGATCTCGACATCGACGGCGTGCCCAACTCGCTGCTCGAGGTGGAGTCCGAGCCGCTCCCCGCCGGGCCGCTCAACCCCGAGGGCTCCTCCTACACGACACGCCAGACCGTGCTGGCCCGTGAGTCGGACGCCCAGCGGGAGGTCAACCCCTTCACCAGCCGCTACTGGAAAGTGGTTAACGCCGATCCCCGCGGTCACCTCGGTGGTCCCGTCGCCTACAAACTCGTGCCCGGCGCCGTCACCTGGCCGATGGCTTCGCCCGAATCCGTGATCGGTCGACGCGCGGCGTTCATGTATCACCACCTCTGGGCCACGCCGAACCGCAGAGATGAGCGCTATCCCGCGGGAGAGTTCCCCTACCAGCACCCGGGAGGGGCGGGCCTGCCGGAGTGGACAGCGGCGGACCGCTCTCTCGAGGATGTCGACCTGGTCCTGTGGCATGTGTTCGGCACCAATCACATCCCGCGCTCGGAGGACTGGCCGGTGATGTCCGTGGAGCGCACCGGCTTCATGCTCAAGCCGGTGGGCTTCTTCCGACGCAATCCCGGCATCGACGTCGCTCCGCCCAGCGGCCACTGCCACTGACGTGCCCTAGCCGGCCAGACGATGAAACTCCTCGGCGGCCTCCTGGGCGACCGCATCATCGTCGAGTCCATCGACGCAGCCCGCGGCGCCGATCGCCCCGACCACGGTGGAACCGACCACGAGTGGGACCCCACCCATGAGGAACAGCGACCGGGGGATAAAGGGAAGTTGGCTGTTGTCCTGGTGGCCCTGCTGGATCGTGGCGAACGCCTCGCGAGTCGAAGTGCGCAAGTTGAGCGCGGTCCACGCCTTCTGGATGGCACCCTCCACGAATTGCTCGGTCGCGCCGTCGGTGCGCAGCAGCACCAGCAGAAGGCCCGCCCGGTCCACAACAGCCACGGCCACATCGCAGTTGCGTCCGCGACCCGCGCGGACACCCGCCTGGGCGACGCCCAGGGCCGCTTCTGCGCTGATGGATGTCGTGGTCACCAACGCGGGCGATTGGGAGGAATTCGGCGCAACGGCGTCGGTCATGGGATCCCTTCCTCCGTGGCCAGGCGCGGCCAACGCCCGACAAGTCTCTTCGGCGCGGAGATATCCTGCGAGTCGATCCTAGGGCGTCCGTATGCAGCGACCGTGGGTCGTCCCCCTGTCGCCGGCGACATCAACGCGGATGCGTCTCCCGCGCCCGACGGCTCGGCTGCACCCGGGGAGGCTCCCCCGGCATCTTGGGATAGTCCGGCGGAAAGGGCATCTCGCCCAGCCCTCGCTCCTCGATGTCCTCGCGCCACAGGTCCAGCAGGGGCCCGATGTCCCAGCGCCGCCGGCCAAGGGACGCCCAGGCATTGCCATGAGCGGCGAGGTGTCCGGGCACGGTGTGCAGCGTGAAGTCGGCGGGGTTGATGGCCCCGACGTCTGACCATTCCAGGGGCATGGACACGGGCGCACCGGGGCGCGCACGCACCGACCACGCCGAGGCCATCGTACGATCGCGTGCCATCTGGTTGTAGTCCACGAACACTCGCGCCCCGCGCTCCTCCTTCCACCACGCCGTCGTGACCAGATCGGGCAGCTGTCGCTCCAATGCCCGCCCAAGCGCGATCGCTGCGTGCCGCACGTCAAGGAATTCCCCATGGGGCTCGATGGCCACGAAGACGTGCAATCCGCGACCCCCGCTGGTCTTCACATAGGGCTCGGCGCCCAGATCGCGCAGCATGGCCGCCAGGACCTGGGCAGCCTCCACCGCATCGGTGAAGTCACGTCCCTCCTGAGGATCAAGATCAACGCGCAACTCATCGGGGCGGTCGACGTCGACACGCGTCACCGGCCAGGGATGGAAGGTCACCGTGCCGAGATTGGCCGCCCAGATGAGCGTCGCAGCGTTAGCCGGGCAGACCTGCTCCGCGGTGCGCCCCGACGGGAAGGTGACCCGGACGTGGTTGACGAAGTCGGGCACGGACTTGGGCAGGTGCTTGTTGTAGAAGGACTCACGGCGTTCCCCATCGACGACGACTCCGTCCGGGAATCGCTGCAGAGTGGTCGGTCGGTCGCGGACGGCTTCAAGGAGCGCGTCGGCAACGGACAGGTAATAGGCGACGAGATCGGCCTTGGTGACCACGCCCGTGGAGTCACGCCACAGCGGACGCTCGGGGCTGGAGAGGCGCACGGCAGTGCCGTCGACGTCGACCTCTCTGGGGGCGCCGTACTCACCGGGCATGCCGCAGGTTAGCGCGAGGCCGATAGGGTGCCGTCGTGTCCGTCACTGTCATCGTCTTCGTGATCCTCGGCATCTTCCTGGCCCTCTTCGGCATCGCCTTCGCGCTCTACGGCATGTCCAGCGAGAAGGCCTACTGGTTCCAGCGTGACCCCCAGGGCAACCCCTCCAGGGAAGCGACCCCCTTCCGCAAGGTCTACACCCATGCCTTCGCCATCGCGGTGAGCGATGAGCGGGCGCCCTTGCGCATTGCTGCCATCGGCGTGGTGCTCGTGTATTTCGCCATCGCAAGCCTTGTGATCGCCGGCATCGCTGCAATCGTGTGACATGTCAGCGGTGATCGAGCGCGTGCAGCGCTTCGTGCGCCAGCGACCCCGCCTCGCCAAGGTCTATGCGATTGCTGTCGATGTCGTGCGGGCACAGTCGGTGGAGCGCATCAGCCTGTCTGCTGCCGCCGTGGCCTTCTGGACGGCCATCGCGATCACCCCCGGCTTCATCGCGGTCGCCATCATCTTCGGGCGACTCGTGGATCCCACCGTCCTCAATGAGGCCGTGGAGTCAATTCGAGCGGCGGCACCTGACTCCCTGGGATCACTTCTCGCGACGCAGTTGAAGTCCGCCTCGCAGGCGAGCACCAGCCAGGTCTCGTGGGGCCTGGCGATCTCGCTGGTGACCGTGCTCTGGGCCGTGTCCACCGGCATCTACACCTTCCAGCGCGCCGTACGCATCGCCTATGGGCTCAACCCGCAGGACTACGTGAGGGCGCGGGCGTGGGCCTACCTGGGCAGCGTCGTCACGATCCTGGTCCTGGGGATCCTCCTGCTGGCCGCGGGGGCCGGAGCCGCCTGGGCCTCCACGCTCGACGAGCCGTGGCGGGCGCTGGCCTTTGCCGTGGAGACTCTCCTGGCGCTGGTTCTGGGCACCGGGGTGCTCGTCGCGCTGTTTCGCGCATCAGCCGATCGTCAGGCTCCGCGCCTGAACTGGCCGGGGGCGGCCTTCGGAGCGGTGGGCAGCTTCGCCGTCGTGATCGGCTTCGGGATCTACCTGCGGTTCGCGACGAGCTACCAGGCCATCTACGGCACGCTCGCCAGCACCGTGATCCTGAGCATCGTGCTCTACATCTCCGCCTACGTCATCCTTATCGGCGCGATCGGCAATGCCGCGATTAGTCGCTCCCTGGATCCGGGCCGGGGCGCCGTCGATCAGCCTTCGCGAAGCAGCAAGTCGCCCGCGTAGTCCGGCACGTAGCGGGTGACGTCACGCGGGGGCCGCTCATAGCCGTGCCCATCGGGCCGCTCCGGCAGGACCAGCGGCGGCCGGGTGACAGGTGCGTAGGGAATGGTCGAGAGCAGGTGGTGGATCATGTTGATCCGGGCCCTGCGCTTGTCGTCAGCCTCGACGTCGAACCACGGAGACTCCGTCGTGTCGGTGTGCACCATCATCTCGTCCTTGGCACGCGAGTAGTCCTCCCATCGCGTGATGGACTCCAGATCCATGGGCGAGAGCTTCCACTGGCGCATCGGGTCGTTGAGTCGCGAGGCGAAGCGCTTCTCCTGCTCGTGGTTGCTCACGCTGAACCAGTACTTGCGCAGATAGATCCCATCCTCGATGAGCATGCGCTCGAAGATCGGCGCCTGACGCAGGAAGAGGCGGTACTCCTCTGCCGAGCAAAAGCCCATCACTCGCTCGACACCGGCCCGGTTGTACCAGGACCGGTCGAAGAGCACGATCTCCCCGGCCGCAGGCAACTGCTCGACGTAGCGCTGGAAGTACCACTGCGTGCGCTGCCGCTCCGTCGGGGTGGGCAGCGCCGCGATGCGTGCCATGCGCGGGTTGAGGTACTCCGTCACGCGCTTGATGGTCGAGCCCTTGCCCGCGGCATCGCGACCCTCGAAGACGACAACGATGCGGGCCCCGGTGGCCTTGACCCACTCCTGCATCGTGACGAGCTCGCCCTGGAGCTCATAGAGCGTCCGCTCATAGAACTCCCGCGGCAGCTTCCTGGCCTTGGCTGTGGTCATGAGCCCATCAAAGCACCGTTCATCCGGGCGTTACGGCGACTCCGGCATCCCCGCGCGAGCGGACCTCAGGGCCGCATCAAAGACCCGGTGCGCCAGCAACGCCTCGGCGGGAGTGGCCGTCCCGAAGCGCCCCTGGAGGTCACCGGCGCGCTCAGCCAGATAGGAGGCCCACATCTGGAGCAGGGCG
>Ga0194133_10009917_pt1 | contig 10818 bp, 20 predicted proteins | sample TA2KigOf40mmetaG_FD_155448 | JGI IMG/M metagenome (GOLD analysis project Ga0194133, IMG submission 155448) | Freshwater microbial communities from Lake Tanganyika, Tanzania - TA2015055 Kigoma Offshore 40m | ecosystem: Environmental > Aquatic > Freshwater > Lake | place: Tanzania: Lake...
ATTGAACCGCTGACCTGTTTGTAATTACTTGGAGAAATCCCCAAGATCGCGAACAAAAGTATATTCCCCAGGCTGTTTGACCAGCGTGTCGAATACTTCCTCTGTTCCGTCAGCCATAGCAGCAAAAGGAGACGCAACAGCGAATAGACCAAAGCCACCGACTGTCGCGGCAGCTCCTAGAGGTCTAACTACCAGAAGGTCACCTACTGCGGCAAAGCCGCGCTCTACCGACCACTCACCTTCGTCACACGGACTACAAGCGCTTGAATCAGCTAAAGCAAACGTAGTCAGCGTTAAACTAACTACTAGAGAGGCTAATATTTTATTCATAGATCTATTTATAAAGGAAAATGTTTAGAAATCCATAAATAATAATGTGGACACGAAAAGCTATTTCGTGATAGAAAAGAAAATAAAGGATATCTGGGAAGACTGGGTTGTGTTCAATGATAGTATTGAATTAGACGAGGTAATGAAAGTGTATGAAAGTAAGAAAGATAGCGAACAATACCGTGTATTGAAGCGCACCGACAAAGTATTACATATACCTAGTCAAGCTTAACAGTTATTTCAGCATTTACTTTATAAACAAATAACTGATCAACAGATATAATATCTTTCTTTGTATCTGAAAAAATAGAAACCTCGCCTGTATCTAAATTAATACAATCTAGATTAGAAGATGTATAATACTTGCTAACTTTTATTTTCATGTAGCATGTAGCTTTAGACATCTTGGGGTCTGCAATAGTAAATACATCTCCCACCTTTAATTCGGAAAAAGGTATTTTATTATCTTTTTTGTCAGGCTGCACAAATGTTACCTTCATATGTGTATCTTATTCATAATATTTATATTTCCACTTTTTACTTGAACTATAGTATCATGCACATATAATATTAATATGGGAATGTTTGACACAGTAGTAATTGAAGACCTAAAGCTAAAAACCACCCCGGAGGTAAAGAAGTACCTGCAACAGAGCAGTGCTGAGTTACCTACAGATTTTCAGACCAAAGGCCTGGAAAATACTTTACGCACATACAAGATTGATAGCAAAGGTCAGTTCTGGGCTCATTTGGCAAAGGAGACAGGTAAGAAGATACCTTACAAGAACCCATTCAGTCACTGGACAGATAACAGGTCCTTCTTGGAGAAGCTGTATTACAAGAGCAAGCAAAGTGCATTTAAAGCACCTAAAACTGTTGCGGAAATGAAATATGTATGGACCAAGCAGAACACTACCAATACATTTGAAATATATACATACAGTGAAATAGCAGGCAGATATGTGGATATCTCTTACAACGTTGAAGTTGTAAACGGCAAGCTGAAGAAGATTGAATTGAGAGATTCAAAAATAGAATCAATCTCAGAAGCCAAAGCCAGAGCACAAAGAAATAAAGAATGGGAAAACAAAATGAAACGAAATTTTGATACACGCAACAAGTTTGTTTCTCAATGGTATTATCCTATCCTCAAAGAAATTTATAACCCAACAGCACTCTTGCTCCGTTTATCTTTCCAGAAGCTATCTAGCTGGCTTGCATCTGCCTCTTATCGTATACGCGGTATATAATGAGCCACATACTCGAGGTTAAGAAGCACCCTTCCTCAGATGATCTCTACATAGAATTTCCCGAAGATCTTCTTAAGCGCATGGAGTGGAAAACAGGCGACGTTATTAACTGGGAGAGGAATGATGATGGTTCTTTCTCTTTAAGAAAGCTAAATGTGACTACACTGGAAAAGAAGCTGGCTGAAATAAAATCATTATGGGGTGAAGGTGACCCTGTGTATTCCAAACACCGCTGGCTAGAGAAAATTTGTATTTTCTGTTCTACATGGAGGTATCGATTAACAAAAGGCATGTACTTTAAGGTAAAATACTGGATCCAGAGGCACACTCGCGGGTATGATGATTTGGATAAATGGAATGCTGCTTGGTACATAGCTCGTAAGGCCATACCAGTTCTTACAGCTATGAGAAATAATTTTCATGGTACAAGCATCAAATGGCATTATGAAGATCGATTTGGAAATATAGTAGAATTAACAAGAGATGAGGCTTATGCTGAGGACCCACCTAATGCATTCACAGAAGATGAATGGCGCGCTGTTTTGGATGATATTATTTTTGCGTTTCAATTCACATTAAAAGAAGATAATATTGAAACGTTTAGTCAAGAACAGTATGAACAAGACCTTAAACGGCACAAACGTGGATTAAGATTGTTATCCATATATTATATGAATCTGTGGGACTAACATGAAAATAATTTTTGGCACACCTAAAGACATAAAGCCTCATCATTGGGGAAATAATGTATTTGTAAGCCAGCCTCACTACAAAATAGTATTTGAAGACGGTATGGGGTTTTACATATTAAATTCCTACAAGTTTAGATGGATTCCAAAGTTTTATGGTCGTTTTCATTCTACTTTCTGGGAGTTAGGTTTTGATTATGCTGGGTGGACGTTTGAGATAATGTGGAATAAATATTTTAAAGCATGAGTGTAGAATCTGTATTAATATGTGCAGCAGTGTTGCTGTATGTACTATATCTTCGAGAGAGATTTAAAGATTAACTATCTAGATATTCTTTAATTTTATTTTTAAGAAGCTCTCTTCGTAGCCTTTGTCTTCTATTTAGTGATGCTACAAGCAAACCTACAGAGATAGGAAAAAAGAATCGTAGAAAAAATTGCATATGATCTTGTTTTGTTAGCAGATCAAAATATGTTGTATAAAGTTCAAGCATGCCATACAGTATCCATATCATAGCAGGAGCAAAAAGAACCCAAAATACTAGATTGTAGCTCTTGTTAAAATGGCTTTTAATTTTATCGAGCATATAATTACTTAGTGAATTATACCTTTAGAGATGTAACTTTGAACGAAGAAGAATTTTTTGAACTTCGGCAATGTGTAGGTGAATTTCGTCGTATTTGTAGAGATCAAGTGTACAGATATGTAAGAGGTGAATACTTAAAAAGTGACAACGGGGTAAGTAACAACAGATTACACATCAGTGAAAACCTAATGCAATTTTTAGATGAGGTTGAGCATAATAACAAAACTATTCAATAGTTGCTTTCCTGATTTTATATCTTATACTACTTGAGTTCACATTGATTGTTAGGTGGTTGTGGGCGAGGGTTGTGAACGTAATCGCCACCATATCCTAACAAACGTTTTTTGGTGTCGTTGAAACCACAAATTATTTCTTGCCTCAATTTTAAATTCATACATAATTAAAGAATGAGATTAATATTTGGTTTACCGTTAGTGTTGTGCTCATGTGCCTCGGTACAGGTAGACAGTGACAGGTATGGGTTCTTTCCTACACCTGGCATGCAGGAAGATGCACAAGATAGAATGAATACAAAATATAATTTGCTTGATAGTTCTGATGGAAGCAAGGATCCTAATGCAAACATTAAAGTGTGGAAGGCAACATATTAATGAGCAATAGAATTACACCTAAATGGACACAGACAACCAAAGAAGCTTTTGGCAATACTGAGTATATAGAAAAAGGCCTGTATGCTGAAAAGCTTATATTAGAATATCTAAAAAGTATTTATCATGAGGTGACATGGCATGAGAATAACAGAGAGAAGCAAGTTGCAGGCATTGACTTTGAATTCAAGAAAAAAGAGTGGGCTAATTATTACACAGTAGATGTTAAAGCTAATTTAAACAAAGGATATTTCATTGTCGTGCCTGAGGAAATGGAAAAGAAGAAAAACCATAGAATGATTCATGTGGATGTTAACACAGGCTATGCTGTTGAATATGATAGAAAACAAATGATTGCTTATATCAAAGATAAGATGGATTTTCCTTTGTTTGCAGGTCAGATTGGTAAAGATGGTAAGAAGTATGTTAAACTGGATGTGTGGACAGTAAAAGAAGACAACAAAGTAAAACATTTCAGAAGGTTTCGGCTTAAGAATTTTAAACCCAACAAACAGTATGTTTCCAAAGTATTGGACAGGTACGAAAGCCCAGACGTATAGTACCAATTAGACATCAGTCTAATTGATAAATAATACAGAATTCATGAAATTCTGTACACCACACCATCATGAAGAACTTCATAATGGAGTACCCACCACACTCAATTACGTTACATTTGAAGATGTTATAAAATTCCATGGCCCTAAATTTGCAGAACAATGGAAACTATTCATAGAACGCGACGGTCAACGGTCTTTTGTTGTTAATGGACATGAAGCTTATTATTATATGGATTACCAACATCATGCTAGAACCACAGACCAGTGGTTAAATGCCGCCTAAATAATGAAGTGAACAAGGACTCTCATCTTATATTTGAGCAGTACTCTGATGTTGTGCAAAATATTGGCACATCTGCAGGTGCCAAACCTAGCCCAACGCTAGAAGTAATAACCAAACTAGATAGACAAAATCTTGACAACTCTGAAGTCACCATACCTGGCTATGGTGTTCTTTTGCTTTCACAATTAAAAAATAATGTCGCTGAAAAATTACAAGATTTAGCTAAGCGTGTTAGAGGTAATGAGCCAAAATATGTACTTTCTTCTATAGCAGAACGTCATAGTGTTTTGATGGTAATGATCAAGACACTGGCTCGAGCAGAAAAAGACATTGAACGCATGCGCCGGGCAGGCAAGCTGCCAGGCTTCCTCAAGCGCTACTTATAATATTTCTTTTTTTCATTTCACTTATAATAAATTTCGCTAACTCTTTGTGTGCCTCTGTCTTTAAATGGTAATTAATTGTAGACCTGCCATATTTAGAAAACATATCAAACATATTGAACTTTGTTTCAAAAGTAAAATCTTTTACTTGTCCTTTGTTATATGTAAATAAATTATTCTTAGTAAATGTATTACGAAGTGATTTATATTTGCTGAATTTTTCTTCTTCCATTGCTGGAAAGGTAAAGTATTTAACGCCTTTATTTTTTAAAAATGTATCCATGGATAATCTGATTAACATATCCTGATAAAGAAAGTATTCTGATGTGAAGATATAAGATGATACGCCTTTTAAAAAATTATCTACAAAAGGCATTTGTTTTATGCTTTCATACATTTTTTTATGATCTGGGTTAACCCATTTATCTGCAGCAATAGAATTAATAATAAACTCACTCATGTTGTACTCAGTACCAGCAATATTCATGGATATTCTTTTTGGTTCAGACCAGCCGATTACAACCAGTACTTTGTGATAATTAACAGTAAGATTATTAAGGTAATTAGAAACTTTATCAAAAATCTTAATATTGCTAAGCCCAGGATACGCAAGATTAACATACTGTGTAATGTTTAATTCATCCTGTATGTATTTGCCATAAGCCAAGTCGATATTTTTTTGATTTATATTATCACCATCAGCTACGCACTCAGCGCCATAGCTATTGCTATCACCACCAATTACAATTAAATCAAACATGTTAGTAGATAGTGTAAATGGGTTTTTTTTGCTTCAACGATCTTTTTATCTTGTAATTGAGATATATTCTGTAAACATATGCAAAAATTTTGTGCAGCATGTGATATTTATGAATGAATCTTTTTAAAAAAGTCTTGACTATTAATAATATTTCGCCTAATATTAAGACTTATGACTGAATGGCCCAGTAGTCCAACGGCAGAGACAAACGACTTAAAATCGTTCAAGTATCGGTTCGAGTCCGATTTGGGCCATATGGTTGGGCCTATAGCTCAGCGGTCAGAGCAGGGCACTCATAATGCCTTGGTCCCAGGTTCAAATCCTGGTGGGCCCAATTTTCTTGATTTCTCATAAAATACCTTCATAATGTGCTTATGTATACGTTCTTCTTTGCTGTAATATTTGTTACAAGCGTTATTGGCGCCATATACTTCTTTAATCTTTCCAAGAAGAACAATCGAATACGATAGGAGGCCACTTTGCCTCCGTCGTCTAACTGGTTAAGACCCTACTCTTATAAGGTAGTCGCTCTAGATTTGGGCACAATGTGGGTTCGAATCCCACCGGAGGTATAAATTTTGAAACGCCAGAGTAGCACAACGGTAGTGCGCCTCATTTGTAATGAGGGGGTTATCGGTTCAAATCCGATCTCTGGCTCCATTTGCCGTGTAGATCAATTGGTAGATCACCTGACTTTGGATCAGGCAGTTCTAGGTTCGAGTCCTAGCGCGGCAGAGAACTTTGGCCTTGTCGTCTAATGGTTAGGATAAGCGGCTTTCACTCGCTTGATACGGGTTCGAATCCCGTCGAGGCTACCAGCGCACCTGTAGCTCATCTGGATAGAGCAACGGATTTCTAATCCGTTGGTAGCAGGTTCGAGTCCTGCCAGGTGCGCGTTAATTATTTCTAGCAAAAAACAAACCCCGTTCCATAAAATGCAGCCCTAGCCACCTGCCAGGTATGTCTGCTTGTATGTCTCTATCAGCTTTTACCCAGCCCTTTAACAATTCTGTGTCTTTCGACATGTAAGAATATCCTAAGTGTTGTATTTTATCTATCCAGTATTCTGCAGGCTGGCAATTCACGTGATGGTAGCCACCTTGATTGGGGCCAGCGAATGTCATGGCAATGTATTTGCATCTATTGAAATCATTGAGAAAGTAATTTACATATGATTCTTCCACATGTTCAACAAACTCACATGACCAGCATAAATCGAATTGCTCTGTGTGAAGAGGTGAATTACCAGATGTATAATCATGCACAATCAAATCTGTTGGTATTAAGCTTTCAGATTGTGCTTGTAAGCTACCGTCTATGCCTCTGATGGTACAACCTAGACTTTTAAAATAAGCAGATGAATATCCTTTGCCACAACCAATATCCAAAACAGTTTTGATATTGTAGTTATCAACAAGATAGCTCCACATTAAAGGGTAGTATGTGCCGTTGTCCCCATACCTAGTGAATCCCCCTAAGTGACCTTCAGGCACATTTCCGCCTTGCCCCTGCGTTACAATTTTACCAATTCTTAATGGTTGCATCTTAAATATATATAAGAAAATAAAAAAAATCCATAAAACCAGTTGCATCTTCTTTTAAAGCACATATAATAATAATCAGTTCATTGACATTTTATCTGTAGTGAGTAGGGGTTGGGACCCCGAAGGTATACTGAATAGTCCAACGCCGTGCCCCACAGGCGAGTGCAGATGGATACATTTGCATATGAAAGGGTATATGATTGGTAGCAGTCGGTAAGAGATGTAAGCCTGCCGTGATTAAAAATCACTAGAAGTCATATTAATATTAAGTTCAGTTAAATGAACGAAGCCCTTGGCTAGTATTACGCATTTTAGAGCATAGTTGGAAAAGGCGAAAAGCCCCAACACGATTACGTAAGCTGATTACACTTAACTTAGCTGGTAAGTTACAGCAAATTAAATTCGAATCCAGTGTAATTGATGCGGCAGATAGAATGTATTTCTTTTTTATATATTTTTCTTGACGTTCTTCCGAATTCATTCATAATGAGTGTATGAAATTGATACTGCCTGAGTTACAAAAGGTAACCAGGGAAACCGGGGAACGCTACTACGTAACACCTGAAGGTAGAAAATACCCTTCAGTTACAACAGTTCTTTCTGAAGAAAAAAAGAAAGAATTAAGAAAATGGAGAGAATGGGTGGGAGAAGAAGAAGCAAATAGAATCAAACAATTTGCTGCAAACAGAGGGTCTAGGTTCCATACACATTGTGAGAACTACTTGACCAATAAACCAGTAGAGAATACTATTGGACCAATGTTTGATCAATTCACACCATTGCTTGGTAGGATTAGTAAGATCATGTGTTTAGAACAGCACCTTTATTCAAACTTACTGAGAGTTGCTGGCCAGGTGGACTGTGTTGCAGAATTTGATAATTTCCCATCTATCATTGATTTTAAAACTAGTTCCAAGCCCAAGTCCAGAGAGCATATTTGGGATTACTTCATGCAGGCCAGTGCATATAGTTACATGCTTCTTGAGCGCACTGGCGTTGATATTCAAATGATTACAATTTTAATAAGTTGTGAAACACCCGCCACTACTCAAATTTTTATTGATAAGAGAGACAACTGGTTACAGAAGTTTAAGGACTTACGTAGCAAATTTGATGACAGTTCAATTAATTTGTAATTTAAGTTGACTTCTAACTGAATTCCTATACAATAATATTATGAGCAGTAAAACATTAGATAAACCTGAAATTGCACCTTTTGTAGGTCAACATGTTACTGAATTTCATTACACAGATCGCGATGCATGGGAGGTAATTGAGGTTATTAGCCCTCGCCGTATTAAAATACGTGAGCTTGATGCTAAATTAACCCGCGCACCCAAAGATTTTCACCCTGGGGGGTTCAGTGGTCATTATGCTGACAATTATAATCAAGAGTACAAGCTCTCGAGCAAAGAGGGTAACCCTGTAAAAATACTTAGCTGGCGTTCCAAAGCAAAAAGATGGTGCGAAGTTGGCCAGCAGACACGTTATAGCAAATTTGGCCTTCATAAGAAAGGTGAGCAAGCAACTAAGTTCCACGATTACAACTTCTAATGATACCTCCCACGAAGTTAAAAGACTATGTAGCAGCCGGGCACGACAAACGCAAGTTAGCGCAGTGGTTGCTTAATGTTTATATAGGTAAGCATATCCCTTTGAGATTGGCTGACTTGGCTGATACTGCTACTGTTGCTAGTGAGATAGATGCCATTGAGGAATGCATTGAGGCTGGTGATTATAAGGATGCTATTAATATGGCAGAAGAAGGTGCTTTATCTATTCTAGAAGACGAAGGGTATGAAGTGCCAAACAATGAATAACGTTATATTTGATTGTGGTACAAACATGTGTCAAGGTCTTAAGAAGATGGTTGAACAATACAACCCGGATGCCAGCTGGTGTATATTTTCTTTTGAAGCAAACCCCTATACTTATCAACATGCTAAAAAAATAGTTGAAGCATCTTACCCTAATTTAAAAATTAATCTCCTTAATAAAGCTGTTTGGGTTAAGGATTGTACCAAAAAAATGACTGTGGAATACAACGATGAACGTACAATTAAACACAATACAAAAGCAGTAAATGCCAGTGTAGATATGTTGGATTTGTCAGATGAAAACTCTTACTGGGTAGGCGGTTCTAGTAACATTATGGAAGATAATTTTAATTCTAACCATGGGGTTGTAGGTCGGGTAAAGGTTAAAGCGGTGAATGTTGATTGTATTAATTTTGTTAAATTTATTGAGTCTAATACTACAACTGATAGTAATATTTTTATTAAATTTGATATTGAAGGTGCAGAATATTCTGTTATTAATAAGCTATTAAAAAGCCCTGTCATTAATAATGTTAAAGAAATTACTGTGGAGTGGCATAATCATCTTCTTAACGAAAAGTATGATGAGGGGTTTCTTATTGATGAGCTGTTAAAAAAATCTATTAAAATTCACGGACACGGGTAGTATGAGAAAGGTTGCCGAGTGGGTAGTAGCGTGCATATTATTTTTTCTTGTTGTGCTTGTAAAGATTTACAACAAGTATTGTGACTGGAGTTTTCATAGACAATTAAAGAGAAAATAACATGATAGTATGGGGCGCCTCTGGTCTATTTCATGATGCGGCATTATGTGTAATAAGGGATGGCCAGCTAGTGTTTGCTTCTTCAGCTGAACGATATTCAAGATTAAAGAACGATAAGCATCTCAACAAACAACTTATAGACGAATGCCTGAGATTCGGTACACCAGATAGAATTATTTGGTATGAAACACCATGGAAAAAAGCCGCGCGAATTTTATTAATTGATAAGAAAATATCTTATAAAAATGTTAAAGAATATCTAAACAATTTAGGGATAAAAGCACCTATAGAGTTTAGTGACCACCATTTGTCCCATCTTTACTCTTCTCTGTATACAGCTCCATTTTGTGTAGATAATTCATTAGGGGTTGTGGTAGACTCTGTTGGTGAGTTCGCTTCGATCTCCTTGTATCACATTAAACAACATCACGAAATAAAGAGAATATATACTCAGTATTATCCTAATTCTTTAGGTTTATTTTATTCCGCCATAACTGATTTGGTGGGATTGAAACCTCTAGAAGATGAATACATTTTAATGGGAATGTCCTCATATGGAAAACATAGTAAGTATTATAATATTTTTAAAAATTATTTTTTTAATAATAATAAACTACTCGTAGATTGTCGATATGGCTGCAGAGGATTATGGTTTAGTAAAGAGGTTGAGACCAATAAATTTGATATAGCATGGGCAGCGCAAACTGTTTTTGAAAATATCTTAATTAACTTAATTAAAAAATATCTAATAAAAATTAACTGTAACAAGGTACTATATGCTGGTGGCTGTGCACTTAACTGTAAAGCCAATTCACTTTTGCGCGCAGAAGTAGATAAAATCTGGATATATCCTAACCCTGGGGACGCTGGAGCAGCCGTTGGCGCTGCTTTAGGATATCTGAATAAAAATATAAAGTGCAATATGTTTACTGGATATGATGCAGGTATCATTACAGATGTAGATCATATTATAGCTTCACTCAAATCAACCAGAGTTATAGGGGTAATGAACGGTAAGGCAGAGTTTGGCCCCAGGGCTTTAGGTAATCGCTCTATTTTAGCTGATCCGAGAATACTTTCTATTCAAAGAGAAGTTAATAATATTAAAGGTAGAGAGCAATTCAGACCCTTTGCACCCGTCGTTTTAAGAGAATATGCAAATGATTATTTCAAAATAAATAATCTCTGTGACTTTTATTACATGCAATACACAGCTCCCTGCATACAGCAAAAATTAATCCCC
>Ga0194133_10009918_pt1 | contig 10818 bp, 11 predicted proteins | sample TA2KigOf40mmetaG_FD_155448 | JGI IMG/M metagenome (GOLD analysis project Ga0194133, IMG submission 155448) | Freshwater microbial communities from Lake Tanganyika, Tanzania - TA2015055 Kigoma Offshore 40m | ecosystem: Environmental > Aquatic > Freshwater > Lake | place: Tanzania: Lake...
CAAAAAGCGCATTTGCCTTAGCCGTTCTTTGGGGTCGATTGCAACGCTGCCAAAGCGACGATCCCAAAGCTCTCTTGCGCGAGACTCCTCGCTTGCTTGCAAATTAGCGGTGACCGATGCAATCACTTCTGGGGTGAGTTGGTGCTGCTTTAGACTTTGCTTGATGAAGGATGTGCCCTTGCGCGCTGCCTGCCGGCGTATGTACGACTCGGCAAAGCGCGATTCAGAAAGGTAGCCGCGATCTTTCAGCGTCTGAAGCACTTCCTCGAGCTCAGCTTCACTTTCAGCATGCGCTGCCAGCTTACGCTTAAGCTCTGCGGGTGAGTACTCGCGGCGCGCGAGCGCCGCAAGACCACGGTTGATTAAAGAATCAGTCAGTTGGCCTCCGGAGCACTCAGACCTCGGCTTGCCACCCCATGATGGCTACGTAACTTGTTTTCGATTTCAAGCGCCAATTCGGGACGCTCACGGAGATACTCACGGGCGTTGTCCTTGCCCTGACCGATCCGATCGCCGCTGTAGGAATACCAAGCGCCGCTTTTGTCGATGATGCTTGCTTCGGATCCTAGATCGAGAATCTCGCCCTCGCGCGAAATCCCCTCGCCGTACAAAATATCGAAGTCAGCCTGACGAAAGGGTGGCGCAACCTTGTTTTTGACAACCTTAACCTTGGTTTCGCTACCAATGACTTCATCGCCTTTCTTGATCGATCCGGTTCGACGAATATCGAGTCGTACCGACGCATAAAACTTCAAGGCATTACCCCCTGTGGTGGTTTCAGGGTTGCCAAACATCACACCGATCTTCATACGAATCTGGTTAATGAAGATAACCAAGGTATTGGTTCGCTTAATCGTGCCGGTGAGTTTACGAAGCGCCTGACTCATTAAGCGTGCCTGAAGGCCAGGCAGCGAATCGCCCATCTCACCCTCAATTTCTGCCTTGGGCGTGAGTGCGGCAACCGAGTCGATCACAATCAAATCGACCGAGCCCGAGCGCACCAAGGCATCTGCAATTTCAAGGGCTTGCTCGCCTGTATCGGGCTGAGAAATCAAAAGATCGGAGAGATTCACGCCAAGCTTTTGGGCATACTGTGCATCGAGCGCATGTTCGGCGTCGATAAAGGCGCAAATGCCACCAATCTTTTGCATCTCGGCGATCACCTGCAATGTCAGGGTGGTTTTACCTGATGACTCCGGGCCGTAGATTTCAACCACACGACCACGAGGCAGGCCACCAACCCCAAGCGCGAGATCAAGTCCGAGGGAACCCGTGGACACCACTTCAAGATCGTTTTCGATTTCTTTATCGGTCATGCGCATGATCGAACCCTTGCCGAACTGCTTTTCGATTTGCGATAAAGCTGCCGACAAAGCCTTGGCGCGTTCGAGCTTTTGTTTGCTGTCTTCCATGGAAAATCCTTTATTTGCGTGGACGGGATAAAACGCCCACCATCATTCTACAAGAATACTGTATAAAAAGTCAGTCTTAGGGATGACAGTCTTAGGATGATTTGCGATCACACCTAAACGCCTCCGCGCTCAGTCTGAAGCAACACCACGCTCAGTCTGAAGCAACACCACGCTCAGTTTGCAGCAACACCACGCTCAGTTTGCAGCAAAAAAAGTGCTTGCTTCAAGGCGAAAATCGATGTCGCAAGTCGCACTTCGGACCGATCGCCAGGGTAGTGACGCCTCATCACGCGGTGATGAATCGTGGCATCTTCGTCTGAGCCACGCCACGCAAAGCCATGCACCACGGTCCCAACCGGCTTTTCTTCAGACCCGCCTGTTGGGCCGGCAACACCGGTCACAGAAAGCGCAAATTGAATGGCTATCTGCGTACCCAAGGCACCAAGCGCCATTGCCAAGGCAACTTCTTCAGAAACCGCACCGTGTTGTTCAATGACCGCGGCCGGTACCGCCAGCAAATCAGATTTGGCACGATTGGCATAGCTCACAAAGCCACGCTCAAACCAAAGGCTCGAACCAGCCACCTCGGTGAGCGCCATTGCAATCATCCCACCCGTGCAAGATTCTGCGGTGGCAATCATCATCGCGCGTTGGCTAAGTCCAAGACCGAGATCCTGCGCCGCCTGTATCAATGCTGAATATTGCATGGTCTTAAGCCTCCGGGAGAAAACGCAGCAGCACCGCCATACAAAAAAGGCTAAGACCCGCTGCGATCAAATCATCAAACATCACGCCGAATGCTCCCTTAAAACGCTGATCCGCCCAAGCAACCGGACCGGGCTTAAGGACATCAAACAATCGAAACAAAACAAAGGCTAGCGCTTCTTGCATCAGACTCCCATTTAAGATCCACAAAACCAGCCAAAAGGCAAGAATTTCATCCCAAACGATCGACGAGGGATCATGTTGATTGAGTAACTGGGTTGTCTTGCCAATTGCCCAAAGACCAATGAAGAACCCTGCTGTAAGGAGCAAAACCCAAACCCAATCGGGGGTGACAGGCTGCAAGACATTAAAGCTTAGCCAGGCCCAAGCTGTAGCGACCGTGCCTGGAGCAAAGGGCGACAAGCCCGTGCCAAATCCGAAAGCAATTAATAAGGAGGGGGAAAAAAGTCCTGGGACGCCAAGCTTCATCGCTGACTATGCGCTAGCAGAAATGATCAAAACCACGGAACGCCATGTCAATCGGCACCCGATTTTCATCGAGGAGTTGGCGTTGACCATCAGCGGTAATCTCGCCAATACAACTCAAAGGCAAGCCGAGTTGGTCTGCGAGTGCCTCAAGCTTTGGCCGCACCTGGGGTTTCGCTGTAAACAGCAACTCATAATCATCTCCGCCCTGCAAGGCGAGCGATAAGCGTTCAAGAGGCTCACAGCGGATAAGCGCAGGATGCAAGGGCAATTGATTGGCAAACAACACCACCCCCACCTTCGAGCGCTCCAAGATGTGCACGACATCACCGAGCAATCCATCACTTAAGTCCATGGCGCAACGACTGATACCACGAAGTGCCAAGCCTAATTCAAGCCTTGGCTCAGGCCAGTGCAAACGCTCCTCGGCTTGAGGGCAATCGCCAGGGTATTTCAAGGCATAGGCCGCAGCGCCGAGTTGTCCGCTCACCCAGACCTGATCGCCCTCTTGGGCCGAATCACGCCTAAGCGCAAGTTCGTTGGGCACAAGCCCAATCACCGTGAGGCTCAGACACAATGGGCCCGACGTCGTGTCGCCCCCAATCAACTCGCAACGATGTGAGTCGGCAAGCGAAAAAAGGCCGCGTGAAAAGCTCGCTAACCAAGCCTCGTCCTGACTCGAATCCAGCGCCATGGAAAGTGTGAAAGCAAGTGGCTGGGCACCCATGGCCGCAAGGTCCGATAAATTCACAGCGAGCGCCTTGTGTCCAATCGATTCCGGATCGGCATCAGCATGAAAGTGTCTTCCACAAACAAGCATATCGCTTGAGACCGCAATCGTTTGACCCAAATGGGTTGAGCTGCTCAATAGGGCACAGTCATCACCGATACCCAGTAAGGAAGCAACCTCACCGAGACGCTTGCGTTGCTGATGGGCTGGCCTTGCAAACCATCGATTAATACGCTCGAACTCGCCCATTGCCTGCATGGCGTGCTAAACGTTAACAAAGGATTGAAGGCCTCGCATCAACCCGTACTGTTGCCGGCCTGTGCTTCGACAGTGCGAAGTCTCAAGGCGAGCTTATCCAGCACTCCGTTTACAAATTTGTATCCATCGGTTCCGCCAAAGCTCTTTGCGAGTTCGACGGCCTCATTGATCACCACACGATAGGGAATCTCAAGATGATGCAATAATTCGTACGTACTTAAAAGCAGTACAGCGTGCTCCACAGGACTGAGTTCTTGCACCTTCCGATCGAGACAGGGCGAGAATAAACCCTCCAGGTCTGCCGAGGTATTAATTGAACCCTCGAGCAAGGTCATGAAATGCGTTTCGTCGGCCTTTCGGTACTCCGGATGTTGCATCAGGTGCGCCCGAATCAAGCGCGCATGCTCACCCGTAAGCAGCCATTGATAAAGCCCTTGAAGCGCATAAACCCTTGCTCGTCTGCGTGCCGTGATGCTCTTTGACCCCGACTGCGTGTCAGTCATTGGCAGCCTCATCGACCGATTCAGCATCCGGGTCGAGTTGATCGATAACAGCATAAAGTTCAGCCATTTCAACCGCAACACGTGCGGCATCAGCGCCTTTGTCGACGGCGCGCGCCATCGCCTGCTCATCGGTATCGGTGGTAAGTACTGCGTTTGCAATGGGAATATCGAACTCAAGCGCAACCTGTCGAATACCGGCAGCACTTTCACTGGATACCACTTCAAAGTGATAGGTTTCACCACGAATGACCGCGCCAATCGCAATCAAAGCATCAAATTGCATGCTTTGCGCTAATTTCGATAACACACCTGGAATTTCAAGCGCACCGGGTACTGTCATCACGACCACATCGTCTTCTGAAACACCCAGATCAGCAAGGGTGTCGAGACAGGACTGACGCAAGGCTTCACAAACTGGAGCGTTGAAGCGAGCTTGAACAATGCCTACCCGCATGCCGGTACCGTCAACAATCGCCTCAAAAACTTCTGCTTCCACGCGCTTTCTCCTTAAGCATGAGTGACAAAACCGAGCACCTCAAGATCAAAGCCTGACATGCTTGGCATTTTTCGGGGATTGGACAATAAACGCATTTTGCGAACACCTAAATCGCGCAAAATCTGTGCACCGATTCCATAGGTTCGCAAGTCCATTTTTGCTGCCCGACGCATCGCTTGCAGACCTGCAACATCGCCGCGGTCTGCAGCAAGGCAGGCGTCAAAGCGCTGAAAGACAGCCTCGGCGTCTTGAGCTACATTTAATAACACAACAACGCCTGCCCCTTCAAAAGAGGCCATGGTCTCCAGCGCCTTATCAAGCGGCCAGGAGTGGCCAGGCGCAGAGCCATTGAGTAAATCGAGCACATTCAAGGGCTCGTGAACCCGCACCAGGGTTTCCTGATCGGCCAAAGGCTTTCGGTGAACAATTGCCAGATGCGGTGATTGCGCTGCAGCGTCGCGAAACATCACCAACTGAAACTCCCCCTGAGCCAGACGGATCTTGCGTTCACCCATTCGGGTAACAAGTTTTTCGTTCTCACTTCGATAATGGATTAAACTTTCAATCGTTCCTATTTTTAAGCCATGCTCTTGAGCAAATAAAATCAAGTCAGGCAAACGCGCCATCGTGCCGTCATCGTTGAGAATTTCGCAAATTACAGCAGCAGGCTCGCAACCTGCCATGGCGGCAAGGTCACAACCCGCTTCGGTATGTCCGGCACGGATCAAGACGCCTCCAGGCTGTGCCATCAGCGGGAAAATATGCCCGGGTTGTACAAGATCTGAAGCACGCGCATGACGCGCCACGGCTGCTTGCACTGTGCGAGCGCGGTCAGCCGCCGAAATTCCCGTGGTAACGCCTTCGGCTGCCTCAATGGAAACCGTGAAGTTCGTGCCATGAGGCGAACCATTTTGGCTCACCATCAGCGGGAGCTTTAAGAGCTCACAACGCTCTCGTGTAAGCGTTAGACAAATCAGACCGCGGCCAAAACGCGCCATAAAATTAATTGCCTCAGCGCTCACATGCTCTGCGGCCATCACCAGATCGCCTTCGTTTTCGCGATCTTCCTCATCGATGAGTACGACGATTCTGCCCGCGCGAAGCTCGGCAACGATTTCAGGCACCGAAGCAATGGAAGCATTGCCTGCTGCGGCCGAATTGATGGGCGTCACGCTCGATGTCATTTTCATTGCAGTGCAGGCCTTAGCTCATTTCGCTGGTCGGAATTGTAGGCTTGAACTGCATCAAGCGCTCACAATAGCGCGCGATCAGGTCCACTTCCAGATTCACCGCCGAGCCCACTTTCAAGTGTGCAAGCGTGGTGTTTTGAAGCGTGTGGGGAATCAGGTTGATATGAATGCGACATGAGTCTTGTAAATCTTCGACCCGATTCACCGTGAGGCTCACTCCCTGCACGGCAACAGATCCCTTGTAGGCAAAGAATCTGGCAAGTTCACCCGGTGCATCGATGACGAGGTGCCAGGACTCACCGATTTCTTCAAACTGTGAAACATGACCGTGTCCGTCGACGTGCCCACTTACAAGGTGCCCGCCCAAGACCTGCGACAAGCTCAATGCCTTTTCCAAATTGACTGGTCCGAGCGCATTCAGCCCTACCGTGCGCAAGAGGCTCTCGCGGGAAACGTCGATATCAAAATGCTCACCATGTTTGGCGACCACCGTCATGCAAGCACCATTAATCGCGATCGAATCACCGAGGGAAACGTCGCTTAAATCCAATTGCCCTGCATGAATGCTAAGCCTTTGGCCGTAGTTTTCAGCAAGCGGCTGAATGGATTCAATACGACCGACAGCCGCTACGATTCCTGTAAACATCGTTGAACCTCAAATTAAGTACGATATACAAACTTTAGAACTTAAAGCGTTGCGAGCCATTGCGTCGAGCCATGCGCCCGCAAGCGCAGCCTCAGATCACGACCCAGACTTTGATGCTCAACAAAACCCCATGTACTTACATCGGGTATTCGGTCAAGGCCAGGTAAGTCAAACATTGGCATACCTGGTCCGAGCAAGTGCGGCGCAAGATAGACCAGTAATTCGTCAACACAGGCTTCTCTCAGCAGCGAACCATTGAGCTTATAGCCTGCTTCAATGTGAAGTTCGTTAATCCCTTGGCTCGCCAGCCATTGCATCATTGCCTCAAGATCGACCTTAGCTTGCGAATTAGGCAGGGATATAAGGCGGTGGCCGGCATCCTCAAGTGCCTGCCAGACCGACTGCCGTCTTGAGGCTTCATCAAGCGCCGTCACGATCCATACACCAGGTTCAGCAAGTACTCGCGCATTTGTTGAAACGTCTAGGCGTGAATCCACCAAGACTCTGATTGGCTGCCGACTTGTCTCAACGTAGCGCACATTCAATTGCGGATCATCGTCTTTGACCGTGCCGATGCCCGTAAGAAGCGCCGAGGCGCGTGCGCGCCAGCGATGACCGTCTGCCCGAGCCGTTTCCTCAGTAATCCATTGACTTTGTCGATTATTCAGCGCGGTTTTCCCATCGAGCGAGGCCGCAAGCTTTAACCGCACCCATGGCCGCTTGCGCAGCATTCTGGACAAGAACCCAAGGTTTAGCTCGATCGCTTCAGCGGCCATCAAGCCGACATCGACCCTAATACCAGCGGCACGCAAGCGCCCAACACCTTCGCCGTTAACCAATGGGTTGGGATCTTGCATTGCCACCACAACACGCGAAATACCCGCCCGAATCAGCGCATCGCAGCATGGTCCCGTACGCCCAAGATGCGAGCAGGGTTCAAGCGTGACATAAGCGACTGCCCCTTTTGCAAATTCGCCTGCCCTGGCTAACGCATGTACTTCGGCATGCGCTTCACCGGCTCTCAGATGCCAGCCCTCACCAACGACTGTTCCATTTTGTACGATAAGACATCCCACTCGGGGATTGGGATCGGTGGTGAATAGTCCGAGCGACGCCAGATCAAGCGCCTGACGCATAAATTGATGGTCTGATGGGCTAAACATCAGCGTATTCTATGCCTTGACGCTTACTGACCCTCGGCGATTGCTGACATGTGTTGCCAAGCCCTCTGTTCATTAACCACTGATCATTCTATTTACTCATGACAACTCCAACGGCTAGCAACGAGGGCGCTCAAAGTCCCACAGCACGAATTGGCGGCCATTTGGTTGCGGATGCACTCGCTGCACAAGGTGTTGACACGATTTTTGGTGTCCCCGGGGAGAGTTATCTTCCTGTGCTCGACGGCTTATACCGTCATCAGGACATCCGCTTTGTGATCTGCAGACAAGAAGGCGGCGCAGCGTTCATGGCCGACGCCTACGCGAAGTTGACAGGTAAGCCAGGGGTTTTGATGGTCACCCGTGGGCCTGGCGCAACCAATGCCTCAATTGGTATCCACACTGCACACCAGGATTCATCCCCAATGGTCGTGCTGGTTGGACAGGTTGGCAATGACATGATGGACCGCGAAGCCTTTCAGGAAATCGACTATCGACGCATGTTTGGTCCGATGGTGAAATGGGTTGCTCAGGTTGATCAAGTGCAACGCATCCCTGAGTATTTTGCGCATGCCTTTCAGCTTGCAAATAGCGGCCGCAAAGGGCCGGTGGTTCTTGCGCTTCCTGAAGATGTGCTCACGGCTAGCGCAAGCGTAAACGACAGCCTGCCAAGCCAACCGGTTCAAGCCTACCCGCAACCAAGCGATGTGAATACCCTGCTTGCCGCAATCGAGAAGGCTAGAGAGCCCCTGATTATTGCAGGCGGCAGTGGTTGGACCCTTGAAGCTTGCGAACAGCTACAAGCCTTTTCCGAACGTTTAACGATTCCTGTAGCCTGCGCTTTTCGCTTTCAGGATATTTTTGATAACAATCACCCTCACTATATCGGCGATGTGGGTATTGGTATCAACCCAGCGCTCTCGTCACGGATCAAAGGCGCTGACTTAATTCTGGCGCTTGGCCCCAGACTCGGTGAAATGACAACCGGTGGCTACACGCTTTTTGAAGTACCCACCCCAAAGCAGGCGATTGCCCATGTTCATCCAGGTAATGATGAGCTGGGACGTGTGTATCAGACACGCTGGATGATTAATGCGTCGATGCCATCGATGATGCAGGCCTTAACGAGCGAAAGCGATAAGCTTGTGTTGAGCGATTCAAGCATTAAAGCGCGACAGTTGTTGATCCGTGAAGCGCGTGCGCACTATGAGCAATGGCAAACCCAGCCCCCAGCCTCCAAGAAGGCAGAAGCATCAGGCAGTCTGGACCCCTGGCAGCTTGTGCAGGCGCTCAAAGCACTGGCACCAGCCGATACAATTCTGACCAATGGCGCAGGTAATTTCGCGACCTGGGCCCATCGATTCTGGCGTTATGGGCCGATGCGTACCCAGCTTGCCCCGACCTCGGGTGCCATGGGTTATGGGATCCCCGCTGCCGTGGCGGCTGCTATTTGTCATCCAGAACGAACGGTTGTGTGTTTTGCCGGTGATGGAGACTTTTTGATGACTGCTCAAGAATTCGCAACGGCGGTGCAGTATCAAGCCGGGTTTTTAGCGATCGTTTTTAATAACAGTATGTACGGAACCATCCGTATGCATCAAGAGCGCGACTACCCTGCAAGGGTCTACGGCACAAGCCTCACGAATCCTGATTTTTCGCTTTACGCACAGGCTTTTGGCGGCTGGGGTCGTGTTGTGACCGAGAATTCGCAGATCAATGCGGCACTAAAAGAAGCCCTCGAGTTTGCTAGAACTGCTCGCAAACCTGCCGTGTTGGAGTTACGGGTCAGTCAGCAAACAATCACACCGAATCTGACGATCGATCAGTTGCGGCATAAGGGATGACAAAGCGATCGATCAGCTACTATTTGAGCATTTTACCAACCACTTTTTGATGATCTATGAGTCAACCTGGCAGCTTTCTCCACGCGGTTCTTAACTGTCCTGTCGGCAGCTTTGTGGCAGCCGAATTCAAGTCTCCAGGTTACTTCCTTACCAGGCTAAGTCCACAGGTCCTTGAGGGCATCGTTCGCGAGGTAAGAGATTGAACGAGACTTTTCAAAGGCAAAACCCTGGAATGTTCAATTGGCAGGCCAGATAAAAAATGAGTTTTTTCTGCCCCGGTCGCATCTTGATACCGAAGCTTATTTTCTAGATCTGGCCCAAAAGTTTTCACGTCATTATTTCGGACACGAGCTTGCTGTCGGTACCCGATTGCTTGACCTATGGGTGAATTTTCAGCGCAAGCATGAGTACAACCCGCCACATACTCACAAGGGCGTTGTTTCATTTGTCATCTGGGTTCAGGTGCCATTTTCAATAGAAGACGAAATGGCAGCAGTGAACTCGCGCCAAACTACAAACCCTTGTGCTGCCAACTTTGCTTTTGTCTACAATCAAGCAAACGGCAAGATCGCCACGGAAAACATACCTGTAGATCGGCAATTTGAAGGTTTGGTGTGCGTCTTTCCGTCAGACATCAACCATATGGTTTACGCCTTCAGGACCTCGGATCGATTCCGAATTTCCGTGAGTGGTAATCTGGGCGTGCCTTAAAGGTAAACCCGATAAAACAAAAAGCCCGCAAAGAAAAAGCCCGCAAATGCGGGCTTTTTGTTTGAGTCAACAACTAATCAGAACTGATGCGAAACGCCAACACCTATTCTTTTAACATCAGGATTAAAGCTAGTTCTTGATGCTACTGCTGCACCGTTAACAACAAGAGATGTTGCGTATGCGTCTTTCATATCTTGATCAGAAATGCGTGCGTAGACATACGTACGTTTGCTTAAATCGTATTCTGCTCCAAGACCAAGCAACTTGGACTTTTCACCAACGTTGGAAGCAACAGAGCTCGCATCTGTTTTACGATTCCCGTAATTGGCCATCAAACGAATCGCACCCATTTGGTATTGCCCGGCAATCATCCAAGCGGATGTTTCAAGCTTTGCAGCAGCGTTATTTTCAATGTTAGACATGCCTGCTCCAACTCTCAGCGGGCCTGCTGTGTAAGCTGCACTAAGGGTCATCGTAGTCGTTTTGACACTAGAATTAGAGGCTTCATTGGGCGAGGCTGTCGACGTCAAGTGCGCAGCATTAAGACTAATTGGACCTTGGGCGAACGACGCACCAAACTCGCGAATCTCGGGGCGACGCAGGGTTACACCCGTGGTTGCACCAAATTGGGAATCATTGCCGAAATTCTGCATGTAACGGCCTTGGAAGCCGTTGAT
>Ga0194133_10009919_pt1 | contig 10816 bp, 10 predicted proteins | sample TA2KigOf40mmetaG_FD_155448 | JGI IMG/M metagenome (GOLD analysis project Ga0194133, IMG submission 155448) | Freshwater microbial communities from Lake Tanganyika, Tanzania - TA2015055 Kigoma Offshore 40m | ecosystem: Environmental > Aquatic > Freshwater > Lake | place: Tanzania: Lake...
TGCACCCTTCAAGCTGATTTCCCAGGAGTTCGATCAATGAAATATCTCCCCTCGGCCCTGACTTGGAGTGCAACACTTTCCAAGTAATTTTGTCCATTGATGTGAGTTTGTGTCCATAAATTCAAGCTTAGCCATTTGTCTTAATTTTACTCCAACTGCGAAACTGCAGTTCCGCGGAAATTGCATATTTCGAAAAAATTACAGACAAAATAAGCCCCGTTAAACCGTCTCTAATACGAATTCGTGCCAGTATTCCATAATGCACACGAAGTAAACGGCTAACTGAGCTGAATAAACTCCATTTGCCATATAAACTGGCCTTAAGTGCCCCTTCACCAGGTAAATATCTTTTATGTTTTGACTCGATTTCTCGAAAACTCTCCGCCCAATAATGACAAATGAATTCTTCCGTATTGAGTAATACCTGTTTATTACTGAGACGTTGGTGAACATGGATCCTCTGCAGGAAATCTTCTTTCTTTGCTATCTTGATGAGCTGTTTAATTCCCCCCCATGGGGTTCCGTTTAGCACTTTGTGCTTAAAAAAATACCTAGCCTTTATTACGCCAACTTCTTGCTCTTTTAAAGTGTCAGCAAAATTTTTTACTTCAGCCAAAAGTTTATTACTAAAAAACTCATCCGGGTCCACATGAAGAATATATTCATTGCTTTGAATAAACTCACAAGCTTTTGCTACATTAATTTCACTAAAAGTTCCAAAATCCGAAAGTGCTATTGATTGGTACTGCTGAGGGATTGTTAGTTGAAGATGTAACGGGTGGATTAATACAGGTTTGAAGCCAATATCTTGAGCATTCTTAAATGAATTAGAATTTAACATTTTGAGTTCTGCATCCGATGAAACTACTGCCAATATAATCATATCTTATCGTAGTTGTCAGTGTCTTCGCTAGGTAGCTCTTTCAAGCTGATATAGTAAAGAGGTATAGACATAAAGATTAGTGTACACACCCCCGATGACAAATAGTAACCTGCCAATCCCATTTTTGGAATTAGATAAAAACTCATTACCGTAGTAAAAATTGCGTTCAAGGTCATAAACAAGAATACTTTCAACTGGCCTGTGCGACTTGATAAGACCAAAGCTGGAACTATCGCTAAGCTGTAAGACAAAACAAAAAATCCAACCGACAATTGGGAGCGAACTGAGAATACAACTTCTGCTGCCGATACATATTTAACTATATATGGGCCAATTAATAAAATGGACAGGGAAAACATCAAGGCGACCGCAACTGAATTTAGCGTGTATTTTCTGATTAAATCATTATTTTCACGACGCTTTAGGTTGGGCAAAAAGGAGATAGCTGCAGAACTCAAAATCAACGTGACACTCGCGACAATTCGATTCACTGGTGCACTTTCTAGGGCATCTTCAATAGTTCCCCAACGAACAATCAATATTCGGTCAAGTTGAAACGCCAAAGGAGAACCAACCGAGATCAGAAATGATCCCAAATTGAGATAGCTACGTATACTTGACTTCTCTATTTTTATTCTACTTAAAGGAATTAGTTTAAATGCCCGAACACCAATTACTACAGAACTAAACAGTGAGGACGAAATTAGTAGAAAAAAGAGAGTCATGTTACTTGTAATTTTGAGTTCAACTATTATCACTGCTACTAATAAAGAAAAAATTGATCCGAAGAATGGAATGATAGCTAAAAAGGAATTTTTTCCAAATCCCACAAGAATTGATTGAAATGCTGCTGAGAGTGCAATCAAACTAAGCATGCATGCCAAAAAAATAGGTACAGTCACTCCTCCTGGTTTCAGAAGAAAGAAGCTATTGAGTTCTTCTGAAAAGACAAAAATCGCTGGTAGAGAAATAATCAAAACAAAGAAGGGTATAAGTAGAGTAAGACCAAACTGTTCTTTCGCTTTTGGAGAGCGATCAATTACCAAGTTGGTTAGATTTGTGTGGCCACCGAACAAAAGTATGGTCGATATGAATAGTACTGAGGTCATTATGAGTAATGATTGAATCGTTTCGGCAGAAGCATTTTCATAAATTATTTTCCATAGAACTAGAGAAGTTATAAACTGAAATGGAAAAGTAATTGAGCGGATCAACAAAGGATTTATGTTTGGATTACCTCGACTAAAAGCAATGAAAGTGGCCTTTATCGAGTTTTGCGATTTCATGATACTTTTCTCTTATAGGCTTTATTCTTCAACAGATAAAAACTTAAAATAAGTGAGATGAACTTTGGGATTCCAATGAGATATCTTCTTCCTAGTCGCCTTGGTTCACTGACTAGGCGAAAAAACCATTCCAATCCTAAGTTTTGCAATACTTTGGGGGCTTCTTTCTTACGCCCTAATACAAATTCAAGTCCTGCACCAATACAAAAAAAATCTATGTCTACTTGTTTACTTAAAATCTCAGCCAGTAAATCCTGCTTCGGAGTGCCTATCGCGACCAAACATAAATCTAATTCAGCGGCTTTTAATCCTTGAGAGATACTGTTGATGGGATATTCTGCAACCTCGGAGAATGGGGGTTCGTAGGCATACGCGATATTCGAATTTGGGAATTTGTCGTGAACTGATGAAACTATTCCCTTAAGCGAATCACTGCCTCCACCCAATACACCAATTTTGAATTTTCTTTCAGGTGAAAAATTCAGCAAAGCTCGCAAAAAATCCCCACCTCTAATCCGATTTACTGATGTATTGAGAAATAATCTATGAAAAATTGCAAGCGAAACTCCATCACAAAGATTTACTGATCTATTACTTTTGTAACACTCTTTTAACTCAGGCGAATCGTGAAATTCCGTTACACAAAAGGCATTTAGAAAGTGATATACCCTAGAGTTTGGTTTAGTTTTAGCTATTCGAGCATTTGAGTTCTCTTCTATTTGATGAATTATATCTCTTTCTGTGGAATGAGTAAAGGTAATGTCATAGAAAATTGTAGTAAACATGCGACTAATTCATTAAGGACAACATTTTCGCAATAATTTTCACCAAAATCGAATTAATTTTATCTGCAAACTTAAAATTAGAAATGTTACTAGCTGAAATATTCTTTAACATTGCGTTTTCTAATTTTGAAAAAGTAAATTCAACTTTAGTCCTTGCACCTGGGTGGTCTCTCCAAGCTGCATGGCATGCTCTTGAGTGCCTAAATAATGCATTAACATCGGCCAATTGAAGCCACCATTGATAGTCAAAACTATTTCGTAACAAACCCCCCTTTAAAGAAGATTGCGTGATGATTTTCACTGCTTCAGCATTCACCACAGTTAGAACACCAGGAATATAGTTGGAACCGGCACTTAGTAACCATTTTGAAATTCGCTTTGGAGTTTTAATCCGAGAAGTTTCCTGCTTGGACATAATCACCAAATCTCCGTAAATCACCAAAGGTCTAGTTTCAAAATTGAATTTTGACATTAATGAAATGGCTTCAGAAAAACCGTAAAGAGCAAAATCATCATCATTGATCCAAGTGTACCAATTGTTTGGTTTTTCATTCCACGAATTAATTATTGACAAAGCTTGGTCTGAGTCATCTACCACAACGCGTGTTTTTTCATTCAAATAATAAATAATCTCTGACTCCAAATTTACGTTTGGAGTTCTTATGTCTATCTCGGCAAACGGGATGAATTCTCGAATTGACGCCAGGGTAAACTTCAGTGAATTAATCCGAGTGCCCAGAGTTGGAATCGTCACCAACAATTTGGTATCCAACTTAAAGGTTCATTTCATTGAATGCTTCTTGCCGCTTACTTAGCAAAAACTTTTGAAACCCAGTCTGATTTTCAAAACTATCTGTCAAAAAACTTTTGCTGCTAAACATGAGTTGCGATCCTTGATTCATGAAAAGTGATTTTACCCCTGTCATCTTAACATACTCGTCATAAAATTCCTGAATTCCTGTAGGCCCAAGAGAGATTATTGGTACCCCTTGAACAATTCCTTCAAGTGCAACCATTGAGAAACTTTCAAATGGACTTGCTATTACTATAGCGCCTAATGACTCGAGTAAATCCCAAAGGTCAAGTCTTGATATTCGATCCATAGCTCTAATTCTGTTTTGATATTTTGTAGGAATCTCATACTTCCTGCCAATCCCAACAATTAAAAGTTGCCAATCTGAGGGAATAACTCTCAATACTTCGTCAATTCTGTTTAATACTTTAAAATTGAAATCTCCATTAGCAATTATAGCGGCGGTATTTTTCGACTGTTTAGATTTTTTTTTGCTAAAAACTGATTTTTTATCACAAAAAGTAAACCTTGCAATCAAGGTTATAAAATCACTTTGTGAGAGACAATTTGGTAAAACATGAAAAGAATTGGATAAGTTTATTTTGTCCAACTTCAATCGATCGACAAGTAACTGACTGGGCGCTACCATTATGGCCCCTCTTCTTAGGGCAACTTCATATGCTACTTTGGATACTTTACTTGCAACAGCCCTTGTCATAGCCTTGAGTACATTTCTGCGGCCATACTCCTTCTTCATATTGTGATCAAAATGTATGTGAAAATAATTAGGCTTTGCGAGTAAAACTTCAAAAGAATGCTTTATATAATGCTTGCGGGAATAAAATAAAGCAAACAATGGCAAAACTATGGTTTCAAGCGAATAAAGGATTTTGACGGGAAATACATGAATATTTTTTAGACCAGAATAATCAGAATCACTGCGCATGCAAACTACTATGGGCTTTGAGTATTTTTCATCCAAATATTCATACAAACAAATTGCAGAATTTCCAACACCGTTTGCTGATGTTAGTCTATTTACAACAATGAAATTAGTGACCATCTTTAGATTTAGATCTGTAGGTCGGAACCAGGAAAACTGTATATATCAATCCAGCAAGCAGACCAGATGTTGCAAATGGGTTAGAGGTAAAAAATAATGCAACAAGATAGAAAACTGTCCAGATGTATCCAAATCCAGAAATATTAGCACTTTTTCGATAATGGAATACCGTTAGACTTAAAATCAAAAAAAGGATTACTCCAACCACTCCAGTTTCAATTAATAGTTGAAGAAATCCGTTATGAAAGACTCGAGCCGAAGTGTAGTTAAAATCTTGAAGGCTAGCAATATAGTCAATTGCCAGTGATGTTCCAGATCCTGCTCCCATACCAAAAACCTTCTCATATAGAGTAAAACTCTCGTATTCGTCGATCATTCTAGCAAACAAATTTTGTCGAAAACTAAGAGTTCCAATTTTTGCCTCTGAATTTGAATTCAATAAAAGTAGAAAGTCGAATGAACGGTATCTTGTAAGATAATCAATATTAAAAAATCCAACCACGAACAATAAAACAAATATATTTGGAATCAGTCTTAAGGCAAGGGGATCACCGTTTTTTTTGGCTTTCAAAATATTCTTAATGGAAATTAAAGTAATCGCGATTAGCGAGGCAATCAAGACCCCACGAGCACCTGTAGCTATGAGTATGGCTATCTGAAGTGCAATAACTGCTATTCTACGGAATGTTCTAATTTCTGCACACGTTAGAGTCAATATTATAACTAGCGCAGATAGAATCGCTGGAGATGTGTATCCGCCAGCTGCTTGGTATCGACCGTCCGAGAAATAAAATTTTCTAAAAATAATTGAGATTACTAAAACTAAAGTTGATACTATAAAGAGGTCTTTAATCAAAAAACGATTTGACAAATAACCGTAATTTCTTCTGATCTCGATGGACAGAGACTGTGCCCACAACCAACTGCCAAGCATAAGCGCAATTGTTTTAAAGCCTGCGGTATAACTAATTGAATCTACAGACAATGCCATTTGTAAGGTTGAAAAGAAAATAACCGCTAGAACTAACAGACCAGTGCGGCTTAGTAACGTTCTTAATGCTTTTGGATTTAAAACAATTGGGTATATCAGGTGCATAAATATATTTCCTGCCATCGATAAACGAGCAGATGAAAATATTCCAAACTGGTTTGCAATTGGATTAATTCCTATAGATATAAGAATGAAAGTTAGGCGCCCACCTGAAGGTTTGAAAATTGCAATGCACACAGATAGCATAAAAATCAAGAGTGGGATAATAGCCATGAGCGTAAGTTTGCTTAACTCATCTCTAAATTATTAAAATATTCCAACCATCGATTTGCAACGCTGCTCGGCGAGTAATTTGCTAGCCACTTATCAGTAGAAATACGAATTTGTTGCTTTGAGTCGAACATTAAACATTTAGAAATTTTCTCAAACATATCATTGTCGGTTAAGTCAAAGTACTGTCCATTTGACTTTTCATCAATCGCATCTAACTGAGTTAAATTCTTGGAACAGGCTAACGCCTGGCCGCGAGACATGGCCTCGACAACAACTCGTCCAAAAGGTTCTTTCCAGAGTGCTGGAAAAATGGCTACTTTCGAATTGTGATTAATTGACGCTAGTTCATCTCCATACCTAAGGCCGTGAAAATACACATTCTTAAGATTAGTAATTGCGTTCTGTAATTGTTTTACACGTGTTCCACCTCCAACAATGTGGAGCATCGGTAACTCACTGTGATTTCGCCACACATCAATTAATTTGAAAATTCCTTTTTCATCTTCAATTCTTCCAACAAAGATACAATCTGTTGCATGTTCACTGATTGGATTTTCTCTCGGGGTTGAATTTGGGATGACTGTAATCTTATCTTTATTAATTCCACATTCAATTAAGTATTCTCTGATTAAGGGCGATATTGCGATATAATCCATTTTGATTTCTGATTCAAATTTTTCTATAGCCCGAGAATAAATAGACATATAGGAAGACATTATTTTGCTGGAGTTGTAGCAGCCTCGAATAATTCCTGAAAAATAAGATCCGCCACTACACTTGAAACATTCTTTATTTTTTCGGAAGTGATTGCCCGTCAAGCAAGTTTTACGGTAGTTGTGAACTACCCGAGTAATTGACTTTCCAGATTTAGCAATGGCATCTAGATTCTCTAGACTGACTGCTGAGAAGTAATTATGAATTAGCAAAGTATCTTGATTCCCCAGCCATTCTTTGAATGTGGTACTTGCAGAGTCACAACGCATTATTTCAATGGCCCTTCTCAATCTTAATCTTGCGGACGTGACGAGTTGGTCAGGATTTGAACTCCAGCGTGTAACTGTATGAGCCTGATTTAAAGTTCTAACAATATCTTCAACAGTCTTATTTTCTCCAGAAGGGATATGACTCCTGTACTGGCCGTGTAGGACTCCGATGCGCACCGTCAAATTATAGTAACTAAGTTTGAATACTTTTCATAGATTCTGTGCTCAAAAATTAGCACTTGTCTTGAATTCGGAAGTAAAACCGATTCCAACTACCAGCGCACCGTTTGTCGTCGCCTTGACTAGGTTCCTACTCTATTAGAGAGTAATGTCCACCACCCTCAAAGTACACATCCTTGCTGCAGAGGATGAAGAGTTCACCCTAAACCTGCTGCGCGAGATTCTGACCGCGGCGAATTTTCAGGCAGAGGCTGTAACAAATGCGGCAGATGCAATCACCAAAATAGGTAACTTTGATCCACATGCAGTTACTACAGATTTAAACTTTGGTATTAACGTGCCAAGTGGGGCTGATCTTTCGCAGCACATAGAAAAGGGACACCCATGGGTTGGCAAGGTGGTCTTAACCTCACACGCCTCCCCTGCGCTGATGGTTCCAACTGGGAGGGCGCCGCTTGCTGGCATGACCTACCTAGTTAAGTAACAGCTTGGATCAATATCAGATCTGATCTAAGTCGTTAAAACTCCATCTTAAACCTAATTTTTGAATCCTTGAGGTCTGCTAGAGAATAATTGATAGCCATCGTCAGGAATACTCTAATTAGTCTAAATATCCCAAGAATTTGGCCATCATTTGCGCAGGGTTATCGGTTGCACACCTACCACCTAAAGTAGGGATACTATTTATCCAACCAGGGAGCATATGCAAAAATTAAGAGCGAATTTAAATAAGTATCTAAAGCAAGATAACAAATTTTTAATTGTCACCGTACTAGTTTTTTCGGATTTACTTGCTACATGCCTTTCGGCAATTACCGCATTCCAATTTAGGTTTCCTCAAAATAGCCTGGAAACAGATTACAAGCCCGCGATAGCACAATTTGATTATAGAGGTATTTTAGTTCTTATTGTCTTTAGCTGGTTATCCTTATTTCTACTTACAGGGATATACCGATATAAGCACGCTAATTTATTTGTACTAAATCTTCAATTAGTTATTAAAAAATCTGTGTACTTTTTTTTCTTTTTAGGTTTTATCTCATTCATTCTTAAGGCATCTTTTTCACGTATTGTCTTTGGCGTCATGTTGGTCTCTGGGTTGGTCTACTTAATTTTAGGGCGTCTGATAGCTTACTTTTTTATTATAAAACCTTTGATATTAAATAAGACAGTAGTTTCAAAAATGATGATTGTTGGAAAATCAGCTAAAGATTTAAAAGACTATACTGAGTGGATTATTGAAAATAAAAGTTTAGGATATTCAGTTGTATCAAGGGTTATTTGTAATCAGATCTCGCGTGAGTGGATTGAGGAGTTTGACCACATTTTTAGATATAAGAAAATTGATGAAGTTCTGCTACTTCCAGGTATGGAATCTGATAAGAATTTTTCGAAATTTATTCATTACTGCGAGGATATTGAGGTAAATACTAACTGGATTCCTTTAGACTCTGGAAATCTTGGGTATTGGTTAATTCCAACACCGCAAGAGGGCATTCCTTTTTTAACCTTTGAAAAATCGGTAATCTCAATACCTTGGCGCATCATAAAGCGATCATTTGATTTACTCTTTGCTTCATTGGTCTTAGTACTCTTAAGCCCGCTTTTTCTTTTCATTGCGCTCTTGATTTTATTGTCCAGTGGCTGGCCAGTTTTACACTCTCAAATCCGGGTCGGGTTACATGGTAAAACCTTTAAATTCTATAAATTCCGTTCGATGATAAAAGATGCTGATCAAAAGTTATTCGAGGTAGAAAATATTCATAAACGAGATCATGTGATTTTCAAAAGTAAAAATGATTTTCGCGTCACGCCAATCGGAAAAATTCTTCGCAAATACTCACTAGATGAACTGCCTCAGTTCTTCAATGTTATAGGGGGCTCAATGTCGGTGGTTGGGCCTCGCCCAGCGTTGACTCGAGAAGTAAGCCTTTATAATTCAACCTATGAGAGAAGGTTGAATGCAAAACCCGGTATCACGGGACCTTGGCAAATATCTGGTCGATCTGATTTGGATTTACAGACGAGCATCTCGCTAGACTTGAATTACTTAACTAATTGGAGTTTTACTCGAGATTTGTGGATCGTTATTGCAACTGTTGGAGCGGTATTTAAGGGACGCGGTGCTTACTAATTAAGACTTTTGGAAAGAGAGTATTTGCACTGAGTCTTGTAATTCAATTACTAGCTTTGCTTTTGTTTACTCTATTTCCTCGTCCATTGTTGGAATTGGCAAATCCGGGCGAGATTGAGGACTTCCTACGCACTCATACCAAGGTTTTCTACAAGATTCTCTATGCGGATACTTCTTTGGTTTACATCGGGAATTATTTACTTTTGTTTCCTTTTGCCTTGTTCGTTTCGTGGGCATTTCCTCCGTGGTCTGTTATCACGCGACTTCTAAGCGCAGTATTGATATCTGGATTTATTGAAATTTCGCAGATTTGGATTCCGGGACGGGTTTCAGATGCCATTGACTTTATTTCAAATGTATCTGGAGCTGCTGTTCGAATTCTGATTTATGAAAAGTGATTGCGAAAAAGAAATTAGCAGTTATCTTTTATCTTAACCACTTCAGGCCGCACGAGAGGCTGAGTAATTGAAGTTAAGCTACCTTTACCACCTTTAAACTGAGCAACGATCACTTCACTTGCATTCGGCGCGAGATCAATATCTTCGATGAAGATCGGACGGCCGCGTTCGAAACCATTGCGGGCGTTGCCAACCGAGCCTGATCCGAGGGATCCTCCGATAAGTTCAGATTTGTAGGGTCCATAAATGAAGACCTTGAATCGGTGTTGACCCGTGACTAGTTCTTTGGGTTTTCCTTTATCCGCTCTTGTTAACACATAGGGAGGTAGGTCTTGGGCGTTTACCACTCTGTTCTGAAGGTAAACCGTCACTTGGGTAGTTGGGTTTGGCAAGCAGGTAAGAGTTTCTATATCTACCTCTCGGTCTAAATAGTAATCAAGCTTGCTGGCATCAGTATTTTGAATAACTACTCGATATTCGTTATTTACCTCCTCTTTCAAGGAGCCCGCTAACCTTGTTCGTTCGTTCTCCAGCTGTATCTCTTTGTTTATTACAAAAAGTAAAAATCGATTCTCTTCTATAGATTTAGAGAGACCATCAGGCATCTTTCTAAAGTTGAGTTTGCCTACCAAGAGTTGGTCGAAAGTTGACTTCATTATCGTTACAAGAAATTCCTTGCGAGCCATATTGTCAGTTTCATAGCGTTTGTAAGCAGTTTTCAAGGTCTCCTCTACAACATTTTCCGAGGTAATTTGAAATCCATCCGGCAAGGCAACGGTTCCGACAGCGTTTAAAAAGTAACTAAGGGCGATTGGGTCTGTGGCGATAAAGCCGTCTAACTTTTCTCCTGTTTGTAGGCGCCAAAGTTCTAGATAGTTCAGTGCTCCATAAGGAAGGTGGGGCGAGAGGTTGGCGTTCTGCCAAATTCCAGGATTGTTTCCATAAAGCTCGAAGTATTCATCGGAGTGCTTAACTGGAAGTGTCGCTAAGTGCTGAAGGCCAACGTTTGAGGATGCTCTTACAACTGTAAATTTCCCCCGATTGATT
>Ga0194133_10009920_pt1 | contig 10813 bp, 12 predicted proteins | sample TA2KigOf40mmetaG_FD_155448 | JGI IMG/M metagenome (GOLD analysis project Ga0194133, IMG submission 155448) | Freshwater microbial communities from Lake Tanganyika, Tanzania - TA2015055 Kigoma Offshore 40m | ecosystem: Environmental > Aquatic > Freshwater > Lake | place: Tanzania: Lake...
GGAGCCGGGCCACTGGAAACCGCTTCTGCACGAAGCGCTGCGCATCGCGCTTGTGAACTTGGGCGCCACGCCCGCCCCGGCGGGGGTGATGGATGTGGTGCTTGGCCCCGGTTGGCCCGGCATCCTGTTGCACGAGGCGATCGGCCATGGTCTGGAGGGTGATTTCAACCGCAAGAAAACCTCGGCCTTTTCGGGGCTCATGGGCCAGATGATCGCGGCCCCCGGTGTCACCGTCCTGGATGACGGCACGTTGCCCGACCGGCGCGGCTCGATCTCGGTCGATGATGAGGGCACGCCCTCGGGCCGCAACGTGCTGATCGAGGACGGGCGGCTGGTAAGCTATATGCAAGACCGCCAGAACGCGCGCCTGATGGGGGTAGCGCCCACCGGCAACGGACGGCGTGAAAGCTTTGCCCATATCCCGATGCCGCGCATGACCAATACCTACATGCTGGGCGGCAAGGATGATCCGGCTGGTATTCTGGCCTCATTGAAAGACGGGATCTGGGCCGTGGGCTTTGGCGGGGGTCAGGTGGATATCACCAACGGCAAATTCGTGTTTTCCTGCACCGAGGCCTATCGGGTCAGGAATGGCAAGGTCGGAGAGGCTGTCAAGGGTGCCACGCTGATCGGCGATGGGGCAACCGCGCTGAAACACATCCGCGCCATCGGCAATGACATGGCGCTGGACCCCGGCATCGGCAATTGCGGCAAGGCCGGGCAATGGGTGCCGGTGGGCGTCGGCCAGCCGACGCTGTTGATCGGCGGGCTGACGGTGGGCGGGCAAGGCGGCTGACAGGCTGTCGGGCTTGCTGAGGGATTTTCTGCGAGCATCGGTCAGCGTCCAAATTTCCCTTTCAGCGCATCGGCAAAGGCGTTGGAGCCACCGGACGGCCCGGCGCTGGTGGGCAGGGGTTTTCCGCGGTTGGGCTGCGGTTTCGCCTGCCCTTGCCGATCGCCAAGCTCGTCGCGCGCGGCACCCGTATCGCGTTTCATCGACAGCCCGATCCGTTTGCGCGCCGCGTCCACCTCGACCACCCGCACCTTCACCACATCGCCGGCCTTCACAACCTGATGCGGGTCTTTGACAAAGCTGTCAGAGAGTTGGCTGACATGCACCAACCCGTCCAGATGCACACCAATATCGACAAAGGCGCCAAAGGCCGCGACATTGGTCACTGTGCCTTCCAGCATCATGCCGGGTTTCAGGTCCTTGACGTCTTCGACCCCCTCGGCAAAAGTGGCCGTCTTGAAGGACGGGCGCGGGTCGCGGCCAGGCTTTTCCAGTTCTGCCAGAATGTCGCGCACCGTGGGCAGGCCGAATTTGTCATCGACAAAGGCGGCCGGGTTCAGCTTTTTCAACGTCGCGCCATCCCCCATCAGCCTGCGGATGTCGCGGCCACAAGCCGCGACGATCTTGCGGGCAAGATCATAGGCCTCGGGGTGAACCGACGAGGCATCCAGCGGCTCTTTGCCGTCAGGGATGCGCAAGAACCCCGCCGCCTGTTCAAAGGCCTTGGGTCCAAGGCGGGCCACCTTCAACAGATCGCGGCGCGTGGCGAAGGGACCATTCTCGTCGCGGTGGGCAACGATGCTTTCGGCCAATGTCGGCCCAACACCCGAGACACGGGCCAAAAGCGCGGCCGAGGCGGTGTTGACGTCGACCCCCACTGCGTTCACCGCATCTTCCACCACCGCCTCCAAGCTTCGCGCCAACCTGTGCTGGTCAACATCGTGTTGATACTGGCCCACCCCGATGGCCTTGGGTTCAATCTTCACCAGTTCCGCCAGCGGGTCTTGCAAGCGCCGCGCGATGCTGACCGCCCCGCGCAAGCTGACGTCCAGACCGGGGAACTCCTTGGCCGCAAGTTCGGATGCTGAATAGACCGAGGCCCCGGCCTCGGAGACGATCACCTTCACCGGCTTTTCAGTGCCAGGATAATGCGCCAGAAGATCGGCCACCAGCTTTTCGGTCTCGCGCGAGGCCGTGCCATTGCCGATAGCGATTAGCTTTACCCCATGTTTGCCAATCAGTTGCGCCAGCGCCACCTGCGCGCTGCGCAGATCGTTCTTGGGCTGGAAGGGATAGACCGTATCAGTCGCGAGAACCTTGCCCGTGGCATCAATCACCGCGACCTTGACACCGGTGCGGATGCCCGGATCAAGCCCCATCGTCGCCTTGCCGCCCGCGGGCGCGGCCAAAAGCAAATCCTTCAAGTTGCGGGCAAAGACGTTGATGGCTTCCGCCTCGGCGCGTTCGCGCAGTTCGCCCATGAGGTCCAGCGTGAGCGAGGTTTTCAGCTTGACCCGCCAGGCCCATGCCGCTGCATCGCGCAGCCACAGATCGCCGGGGCCGCGCCCCATGGCATTGACGGCTGCGGCGCAGGCCCGCTCTGCCGGGCTGTCGCCGCGCGGGGCCTCGGGGTCAATCGCCAGATCAAGCGTCAGAAAGCCTTCATTCTGGCCGCGCAGCATCGCCAGAACCCGGTGGCTTGGGGCGGTGACCCAGGGCTCATCATGGGCAAAGTAGTCCGAGAACTTGGCCCCTTCGGCCTCTTTCCCCTCGACCGCCTTGGCCTGCAACCGGCCCACCTGTTTCATATGGCTGCGCAGGCGGCCCAGAAGATCGGCACTTTCCGACAGCCCCTCGGCCAGAATGTCGCGCGCGCCCTCCAGCGCCGATTTGGCATCCGGAACCGCCTCGGTCACATAACCCGCAGCCAGCGCCATGGGATCGGCGGCACGGTCGGCCAGAATGGCCTCGTAAAGCGGCTGCAACCCGTTTTCGCGGGCGATCATGGCTCGCGTCCGCCGCTTGGGCTTGAAGGGCAGATAGATGTCTTCAAGCTCGGCCTTGGTCGTGGCCTTGGCAAGGCCCAAGGCCAAGGCATCGGTCATCTTGCCCTGCTCGGTGATCGAGGCCACGATCGCCGCCCGCCGCGCCTCCATCTCGCGCAGATAGGTCAGCCGTTCCGCCAGAACCCGCAACTGCGTATCATCAAGCCCCTCCGTCACCTCTTTGCGATACCGCGCGATGAAGGGAACCGTCGCGCCTTCGTCCAGAAGCTGAATGGCGGCCGAAACCTGGCCCGCAGCTGCGCCGATGTCGGCGGCAATGGTCTGGGAGATTCGGGCAGTCAGAGCGGGGGTTTTGGGTCATGTCGGTCGTCCTTGAGGGGAGTGCGACCATAGCCCTGGGAAAGGGGAGCGCAAGAGGGGGGTGGCCAGGTGGCCACAAACCGAAAAGGCGCCACGTTGCCGCAGCGCCTTTCAAGGATGGTACCGACTCCCCGGCTCGAACGGGGGACCCCTAGATCCACAATCTAGTGCTCTAACCAACTGAGCTAAGTCGGCACTTGAGGGGCCGTTTACCCCCCCGCCCGCCCAAGCGCAAGAGGGGAATCGCCGCAAACGCGCTTGCGCCCGGCCCCCCAAACGCGCTAGGCCCGACAGGGCAAGGACGGAGCATCCCATGGGCATCGACAAGCAAAGCGACATCGCCGCCGACATCCAGATCGGCCCGACCGATCAGGGCATGGTGCGGATTTATGTGGCAGCCGAGGGCGGCATCGAACTCCCATTGGATTTCGATCCCGAAGAGGCCGAGGAAATCGCCGAAGAGCTGCGTGCGGCGGCCGCTGTGGCCCGCGAGATGGGCGCAAAACCCCGCAATCGCTGATCCTCCTCTCCTCGGGCGCCTTCGGCTTCTCGTCGGGGCGCAAACGACGAGCGACGCAGTCGACGAGGCGTCAGACGATCAACCCCGCCACGCCCGGATCGCGGTAAGCCTGCAATCGGCTGGCGGCATGGCGGGCGAATTTCTGCACCATCACCTTGCGCCGGGCAGGCGCAAGCGGGGTTTCGGGGGCCATGCGGATGATCTCGGCGTCATAGGCATCGGCCAGCATCAGGCCCGAGCCGTCTGGCAACATCTCGACCGGAAAATCGCCGCCCACGGCCCAGAAGAACCGGTCGCACCAGTCCAGATAACCCTGCCATTTCTGATCCGCCCGAAAATCGGCCCGGCTGGATTTGCATTCGACAATCCAGACTTCGCCTTTCGGCCCCAAGGCCATGACATCCACCCGCAGGCCCGGCGTCGGCACCAATTCCTCGACACAGACGAAATCGAACTGCCTCAGCGCACGCGCCACCCCGCGCTGAAGGCGCTGTCCGGGAAGCAGGCGGGAAAGGTCGTCGGCGTGATCCATGGGGCAAACATGAACCAAAGGTGAACAAATGGCAAGGGTTGCGAGCCGCCCCCCTTGGCCCTATCTACAGAGGTGGCGGGTGCTGCTCTTCGCGTGTAGGTCAACTTTTCCAGTGGCCGATAAGCAAGCGAACGGGGGCTGGCTCTGGCAGGATCCTGGTCCTGCTACCTGGCGCCCACCTGAGACCTCTGGCTCTCGGGAAAAACCCAGACCTCACGGCCGCTGCGGGCCCGCCACCTGCCTTTATCCCTTGGACAGCCGCCTTAGCGATCTTGCACGCCGGTCAGCCGGGCGCGGTTCGAAGCCGCAACCGGGGCTTTTACCGGCACTGCGACTGCATCTGGGATCTGGCCGCCCAGATCGGGCATCAACCGATCACGCAAGCCACCCGATGGCGGGGCGTCAGGGTCGGCCAAAAGCATCACGGCAATACCGAACTGAACGCCCGCAAAGACGATGCCCTGAAACATGAAGATCATGGTGGCGGCCAAAAGGCCCATGTCCGAACCAAGGATCAACTGGCCAAGCCCGGCCACATTCTGCCACAGCTTCAGCCCAAGAAACACCGCCGACAGGCCAAAGCAAATGGCGACAGAGCGGATGTAAAGCGCAACGAGTTTCGGCATGCCTGCCTCCTTGGTGCCTTCTCGAAAGCTAGCACTCTAGTGCGCGCAGAAAAGCCCCAAAATGCCACAGCCTATTCGGTCGGAGGAACAAAGCGCATTTCACGGCCGCCTCCAGTCAGGATCAACAGATCCTTCGTCTGAGCAGCCTGTTCGATCCCGGCTAGAAGGGCAAGAAACGCGGCCTCGGCGGCAAGGTCAGGGCAGGCCATGCGTGTGACAGCCAGATCGCCCGGTTTGAACACCGCATCGCTGCGCTCCAGCGAGCCGGAGAAGCGGTTGCAGGGCGCCTGCCCGGCGATGCGACCGGCCTCACCCAGATCCAGCGTCGCGCGCCAGCCGGGGGCCTTGCCGTCCACGGTGCTTAGTTGCCAATGCGTGCCATTGTCGGCGCTGGCGACGCAGGCGGACAGAACCAGCGACGCCGCAAGGATCAGCAGGCCCGACAAGCGCATCGCCTTACCCTCCAAATGCCTCGGGGCGCGCTTCATGGGCCATATGGTCCAGCACCGCATTGACGAATTTCGCCTCTTTTCCATCCGGGAAAAACGCCTTGGCCACATCGACATATTCGGTGATCGCCACCTTGGGGGGGGTCGCCATATCGACAAGCTCGGCCCCCGCCGCGCGGAACAGGGCGCGCAAAACCGGGTCGATCCGATCGATCGGCCATTTTGCGACCAAGGCGCGGTCGGTCAGCTGGTCGATCCGGGCCTGCCAGTTGACGGCCTTTTCCACCACCTCGCGAAAGTGGTCAACGTGGCCTTCCGCGAATTCACCCTCGTCATAGGTGGCGCCAAAGCGATGGGTTTCGAATTCGCGGCAGACCGACTGCACGGTCTGGCCCGAGCTTTCCATCTGGAAAAGCGCCTGCACGGCATAAAGCCGGGCGGCCGATTTCATCTGCCTGTTATCCTGCTTGGTCATGGCCGAAACCCCATGCCGCCCCGGTCGCCGGTGGCCCAGGACCGCGACAAGGCGATCAGGTGAAGTGCCGCCGCCGCCGCACCGCCGCCCTTGTTCTGGACTGCCACCTCGGCCCGGGCCAAGGCCTGCGCGCGGTTTTCCACGGTCAGGATCCCGTTGCCGATGCAGGCCCCCTGCAATCCCAAAAGCGTGATCGCGCGCGAGCTGTCATTGCAGACCGTCTCGTAATGCGTGGTCTCACCCCGGATCACGCAGCCCAAGGCGACATAGCCGTCATATTTGGCCATGCGCTCAGCCAGGCCGATGGCTGTGGGCACTTCAAGCGCGCCGGGAACTTCGACCAGATCCACCTCGGCCCCGCAGGATGCCGCAACACCGCGCGCGCCCTCCACCAGCTGATCGGTGATGTCCTTGTAATAGGGTGCCACCACGATCAACAGCTTGACCGGCTTGGCGAAGCTGGGCAACGGCAGGGTGTAGTGCTGTTCCGATGCGGCCATTGTTCAAGCCTCGATCTTGCGGGTGCCGGCAATGGTCAGACCATAGGCCTCAAGCCCCACCACCTTGGGCGCGGCGGAGTTGGTCACCAGCGTGATCTCGGTCAGGCCCAGGGCCGACAGGATCTGCGCGCCCAGCCCATACTGCCGCAGGGTCTGCGGGCTGGCCTCACCATCTTCGACCATCTTCATCGAAGTGTCGCGCAACAATACCACCGCGCCGCGCCCTTCGGCGGCAATCACCCGCATGGCGCCTTGAAGATCGCCCACATGCGCGCCGCCGATGCCCAGGACATCCTCAAGCGGGTTCAACTGATGCACCCGCGCCAGCACCGGCCCCTTGCCCGACAAATCGCCCTTGGTCAGCACGATATGTTCAGACCCTTGGGTTTCATCGGCAAAGACCCGCATCAGCCAGTCGCCACCATAAATCGAGCTGACACGCTTGACCGCCTTTTCGCGCACCAGATTGTCGTGGCGGCGGCGATAGGCGATCAGGTCCGAGATCGTGCCGATCCGAAGCCCGTGCTTCTGGGCAAAGGTGATGAGGTCGGGCAACCGGGCCATGGTGCCGTCGTCATTCATGATCTCACAGATCACGCCGGAAGGGTTCAGCCCGGCTAGACGGCTGACATCCACCGCCGCCTCGGTATGGCCTGCGCGCACCAGAACGCCTCCATCGCGCGCCCGCAGCGGGAAGATATGGCCCGGCGTGGCAATATCGGCCGCCCCTCTACTCGGGTCAATCGCCACGCTGACCGTGCGCGCCCGGTCAGCCGCCGAAATCCCGGTCGAGACGCCCTCGCGCGCTTCGATCGACAGGGTGAAGGCGGTTTCATGGCGCGACGAATTTTTGGGGCTCATCAAGGGTAGGCCCAAGGCGTCGATGCGCGCCGCGGGCATCGCAAGACAGATCAGCCCGCGCCCATGGGTCGCCATGAAGTTGATGGCCTGCGGCGTGCACATCTGTGCGGGGATCACCAGATCGCCCTCATTCTCGCGGTCCTCATGGTCCACCAGAATGAACATCCGCCCGTTGCGGGCATCTTCGATGATATCCTCGGTCGAGGAAATGGCGTCCGAATAGTCGGTCTTGGTCATGGTCAGGGATTCCCGCAAGTGTTGCCTATGCCCATAGCGCGCCGCTGCGCCAAAGGCCAGAGAGAGCCCCTCACTTGGTCATGCGGAAAACGCATGAAAAACCCGCACCATAAGCGGGCCTTGATCGCGCGCTACTGCCACTCGCGCAGACGCGCCACGTAACGCGCCATGGTGTCGACCTCAAGGTTGACACGGTCGCCAAGCTTGACCCCGCCCCAGGTCGTCACTTTCTGGGTATGCGGAATGAAGTTGATGCCGAATTCGCGGCCATCGACTTCGTTCACGGTCAGGGAGGTGCCGTTCAGCGCGACCGAGCCTTTGGGGGCGATGAATTTCGCCAGATCCTCGGGCGCGCGGAACGTGACGCGCAGGCTGTCGCCCTCGGGCCGGATCGCCACCACCTCGGCCACGCCATCGACATGGCCCGACACGATATGCCCGCCCAGCTCATCTCCCACCTTCAGCGCCCGCTCAAGGTTCAGCCGCTTGCCGACGGTCCAGCCGCTCAGGTTGGTTTTCGACACGCTCTCGGCGCTGATCTCGACATCGAACCAGTTGCGCGGCACGCTGCCCAGCGCGATCACGGTCAGGCAAACCCCCTCGCAGGCGATCGAGGCGCCAATGTCGATGCGGGCGGTATCATAGCCGGTGGCGATCCGGGCGTGCAAATCGCCCTTCTGCTCCAGCTGCAGAACCTCGCCCAGATCGGTGACAATGCCGGTGAACATGCGCGTCTCTCCTTTGGCTCATGGGTAGCCTTGCGCGCCCGCGTCCGCAACCCTGCCCGCGCCGAGACATAGCGCGCCCCAGGGTCGGGGGCAAAGCCTGTGCGCTTTGCCTCAAATTTGCCGTGGTTGCTTCTTATGTGGTAAAAGTTTGGCGTTATTCCCCTTTTGGCGGGGCCGCAAAGCGGCTTTCTGTTCGGGGAAAAAGGAATTTTCATGGGGCTATCGGGCCAAGATCGTCGGTTTTTGTTTCTGCAGGGGCCTCATGGGCCTTTTTTCCATGCGCTTGGGCGGATGCTGGAACGCACTGGCGCCCAGGTCTGGCGCGTGGGCTTCAACCGTGGCGACCGCGCCTTCTGGCCCTCGGCCAACTTCATCCCGTTCAAGGGCACGCAGTCTGACTGGCCCGCCGCAATCCGAGCGCTGCTTGCGGACCGGGCGATCACCGATGTCGTGCTGTATGACGACACCCGGTTCATCCATGCCGAAGCGGTGCGCGCGGCCCGCGCGGCGGGCGTGCATTTGCATGTGTTCGAGGAAGGCTATCTGCGCCCCTATTGGGTGACCTATGAACGCGGCTGGCCACTTCTGACCGCCGCCGCCCAGGCCAATCCCGATGCTCGCCTGATCTACAAGCCGCACCCCGATGTGGAGGCTGGTCTGAGGCCTGGCCGGATCGCCGAACATGACCTTGCGGGGCTTGCCGACTTCGTGGCGCACAAGGCCGATCCCGTCGCACTTATGGCCGGGTGTGACGAGGTCTGGACCATGACATCGCTTCTGGGATTTGAGGCCCTTTGCGAGGCAAGAAGGTGACCTGCCTCGGCGCGCCCTTCTATGCCGGTTGGGGGCTGACGCAGGACCTGGGCCCGGTGCCCGAGCGGCGCCGTCGCGCTGCCGATGGCCACCCCCTGCCCCGCCCGGACCTTTTGCACCTGCTGCATGCAACCCTGATCGCCTATCCGCGCTACTTTGACCCGATCAGCCACCGCCCCTGCCCGCCCGAAGTGGTGGTCGAGCGCCTCTCAAAGGGCAAAAGCAGCCAACCCGGCCTGATGTTGCGGCTGTTGTCAAAGCTGCAGGGCGGGATGGCCAGCCACGCCCATCTGTGGCGCTAAGGCCAAGGCAAGGTTCAGATGTCATTTCCCTGCAACGCAATGCCGAAAGAGCGGCCAAGATCGCGGGAAATCTGATCAAAGACCGCGTCATAGGCCTGAAACATCGCGGCATTCACACGCTGGCCTGCCGGGGTTTCGGAAAAGTCGATATAGCTTTGCAACTCGTCATCGCTCAACGGTTGATAGGCCAGCGAGAGAAAGGGATAGACCCAGTCCTGCATTTCGGCCCGCACCTCGGGCTCGGCCGCCCAGACCTGCGCCAGCATGTCGGCCTCGGGCAGCGCGAATTCGGGTCCACCGCTTTCACCTAGGCCCCGCAGAAAGGCAAGATTGGCGTTCAGCGCCCCCATGACATTGGATTCGACCAGATCATTGACGGCGACAAAACGCTCGATCTGCGCCTGCCGCTGGGGGTCGGTGCGGGCAAGATCGGCGTAAGCGGCCTCGGCCGCAGCCTCGACCGCGTCATCCATCAGGGCCTTGCGCGCGGCCAGCTCCAACGACAGCGCGCGTTGACCGATGTCCGAGGCAAAGAAGGCCGTGGCCGCAGAAAGAGTGTCGGCCTCTTGCCCAAGGCTTTCCGCCAAAGCCTGATTGAACACTGTCTCCATGTGGGCCGGGTCATAAATGCGCAACAGCGCCTGCGCCCACAAAGGATCAGCCCCACCGCGCGGCAGATCGGCGGCAAGCTCGGCCGCGTTGGCCATGCCTTCATCGTGCAATGCAACCATCACCTCGCTGATCCTGAGCGCCGCACTCAACGCCGTTACCGTCTGGGGGATTTCCATGGCCGCCAGATCGGACGGCGGAACCGCACCCGTCTCGGCCAAGGCAGGACCTACTGCCCCGCAAGACAGGATCGCCAAACCCAAGACAAACCCCAACCTTTGCATCGCGTCACCTTCCCTGTCACGGGCCAGATCGCCCCTGCACAAGATGAGCTAATCATCCGCCACGCGTTTGCCAATCAAACTGCCGCGACCTGGCAAAAGTTTCCCATGATTGGGGCTTGCAAGCCTTTCCAGACCCGGCTAAATCCCCGCCACGGTCCCTGACGCGGAGAGGTGGCAGAGTGGTCGAATGCGGCGGTCTCGAAAACCGTTGTCGGTTTGCGCCGACCCAGGGTTCGAATCCCTGTCTCTCCGCCACTTATGCCAAGCAAGTTATTGATTTTAAACAACTTAGCTTAAGCGCATCCCCCAATACATCCCCCAGAACGACGTGGAACACCTTGGAACAAGCTGGAAGGCACAAAGCCTAAAAGCAGTAAATAGGGCAGATTTCCTGAACGGAACCGCCGAAAGTTCTTATAAATTCAACAATTAGAATATATAACGCGTGCGAGGCCGTTGCAGAGGTTTTCTACAGCCCCCCCTACCCGGTGATGGGACCCGAGGGGCAGGAATATTTTTTCGGCTACGATGGAAGCTCCTCAGCCAAAAGCGAGAACATGTTTAGTTGTTAACGAATAGCGATACAGTTTTCCCTGTTGAAAAAAATGCTGGCCTGCCTCAATCTAGTGGTCCGCTTTTGGTCTTAGTGCATGATTGGTCTTGACGCTACGGCTGGCGTGGCCGGCGGAGCGGCTCCGGATGGCGTAGCCGGCCACTG
>Ga0194133_10009921_pt1 | contig 10812 bp, 10 predicted proteins | sample TA2KigOf40mmetaG_FD_155448 | JGI IMG/M metagenome (GOLD analysis project Ga0194133, IMG submission 155448) | Freshwater microbial communities from Lake Tanganyika, Tanzania - TA2015055 Kigoma Offshore 40m | ecosystem: Environmental > Aquatic > Freshwater > Lake | place: Tanzania: Lake...
TGGGAAACCTTGACGAATGGCGCGGTACAGGGTGGAGTCGATACGGTAATCGGGATGCCCCGTGGATGCTTTTTCGAACATGCCGTTCAGGGTTGTGAATGGCCGATGGTAAACCCCATCTTCCGGAAAGAAACCTTGGACCTTACCATAGGTTAAACGCAAGGTGCTGTTGGCATCCGGAACAAAGGATTGGTTGAGCACCTGAAGACGTAAATCAAGATAGGCGGGTAGGTTGGCGCTCAATCGGGCCGTCCAATCGCTTTGTTCCTGCTTGATGCGCAAGGACAAATTATGCCAATAATTCCCCAAGGCCTTCGTCCATTTGGATTCTTTTGGAAAGTCATTGGACTGCTCCATTTGGTCCAACCATGAATTCCACTTTCCCAATTGGATGTCCTGCGGTAGTAATTCTGGATTTTGGGAAACAAAATACTGGAGAACGTCCCTTTCGAGGGAACCACGCCAGCTGCCCCGGTTCTTCTCCTTCCAAACATTCAATGCTTTGGTTTCGGCTTCGAGGAGAGAGTCTTTGGAGGGGTTGTTCTTCCATGCGATGAGCCGGTCTTTCAAGTCCGCTTCACGGATCATGCATTGCATCGCTTTGGACTGACCTGCAAGGTGTTGAAAATTCAAATGCAATTCAGCACGTTGATGCATGGCCTGGTACAAGGAATCCAAGGCGTTCATGGCGATCAATGCATTTGCTTGACCCGCTTGACGGCATGCCTTGTCCACCGATTCAAATTGTGCAAGGATGGGGACACGGCGAAGACCTTGCAATTTACCTCGGTAATTTTTGGAGGTATTAGCCAAGGATTTGATACGGGAAGACCATAACAACGATTCGCCTGTGGATAGCTCGCCTTGTTTTTCCAATCGCTGGATAAGCCAATCAAAATTCTTTTGGGTAATGGGGAGTAATTTTTCGGCCTGATAGCGCAGATACGAGGCGGGGTAATGGCGAAAAGTCCTGCCGGGATAGCCCATGATCATCACGAAATCATTTTCAGCAAGGGGTTTTTGGGCGATGGGCAAATACGCGATTGGCTTGAAAGGGATATTCTCGGTGTGATACGTCCGTGCTTCCCCTTTGGGGCCTGTATAGGCTCTCAGAAAGGTATAATCTCCGGTATGACGCGGCCAAACCCAATTGTCGGATTCCCCACCGAATTCCCCTATGGCACGGGACGGGGCATAGACGATACGAAGATCACGGAGAACGGTGTATTGAAACAATACATACGATTTACCCGGAAACATTTCCGAAACCTCGAACGTGGAATTGCTGTCTTTGGCCGCGGCGGTTTTTTCGAGGGAGGTCATGCGTTCCTTGATCGCTTTCTGCCGTTCCACAGGGCGGTCGGTGCCGGGTAGGTCGGCGAGAATTCGTTCGCTGCAATCCTCAAAGCCTACGGTAATGCGGAGGCTGAGGCCTTTGGCTGGAATTTCGTCGCTCATTTTGCGTGCATAAAATCCTCTTTCGAGATGATTTTCCTCAGCGGTGCTGACGGCAGCCACGGCATCGAAGGCGCAATGGTGATTGGTGACCAGGAGTCCCTCCGAAGAAACAAAGGACCCTGAACAACCGCCCACCCTTACCAAGGCGGGGAGCAGTCCTTGGTTGCTTAGGCTCAAAACCAGGTTGGGATCCATGCGTAGGCCGGCTTTGACGAGGGCTTCCTTCTGGATGGCGAGGGGAGGAACCATCCCCTCATCAGGCAACGCGTAGGCTGCATGCTTGCCAAGGACCCCAAGAAGCAACCCTAACAACATCCGCATGATTAAACGATGCTGAATCATTCCCTTAGGGGCCATAGGTTGGGAGTATGCGTAGACGATATGGTTTTTCATGGTAAAGATTAAGCGTTGATTCAGGGAAAATGTGGATCGTTGATTCAGGGAAGATGTTGATCGTTGATTCAGGGAAGATGTTGATCGTTGATTGAGTGTTTTTAAGGATTAAGTTGTTGCACAATGGCTTCTTGAATGGATTGCATCAAGAGTCTAGCCGCCTTTCCAACCTGCCCATCGCATTGTTGGAGGACATCCTTGGAAAAGATCGAGGGGAGTACATCAAAGCGAATGGTTTGTCCAAAGGGTATGGGGAGGAAATTCCATTGAGCCAATCTCCAGGAATCGCGAATCGCTACAGGAACCAATTCCACTTGAGGATTGGAAAGCATCAATTGTTCAAGACCCCCGCTTCGGAAAACTGCTGATTGGCCATCACGAGCTCGCGTTCCTTCCGGAAAGTATAAAATATTTTCTCCGCTGTTCGCGATACGCTCACCCAACTTTCGCATGGCTTCCAAAGATTGATGAGGGTTTCGGCGTTGGATGGCAATTACACCACCGGTTTTGAAATTGTACGAAATGGAGGGGATCCCTTTGGACAATTCGGCTTTGGAAACCAAAACCAAGCGGAAAGTGCGAAGCTTCCAAATCAAAGGAGGAATATCGTTGAGGCTTTGATGGTTGGCGACAAAGATGCGGGGTACGGGACGCTGAGCAGTACCCGAGGTCGATGCCGGTATTGACAAGGCATTAGGGTGCCTGTTCCATGAGATCCGGCAGGCATTCAGCCATAATGCACCGTACAAAAGTCTATTCATCAGGCGAATCCCTTGCTGATGGGCTTCGTATCCAAAAACCAAATGAACCATGCGCAGGCATGGATCAGAAACGAGAACAATTACCCCAAAGGCCAGCAAATACAGGGGTGTTCCTAGCCACCCTAGCCATCGTGATATTTTGGAATTCGGAGAAAAGCGGGTATTCATGGCCTCAAGGCCGAAAATACAGCCTGACCCGACCTTCCAAAGGGTTCTCGTGAATTTAGGGGAGGAGCTGGAACATTTTTCGTTCTTTAGCGTTTTTAAATAATGAAATCGATGAAAATGCTGTTCGTAGGCTTGCTTCTGGTATTGGCTTTCTTGGCCGGGAGGCGTCTCTTGGCCTCCGAGAAGGTTCCTGAGCCGACATTCAAGAGCTTGGCCAAATTGGGTGGGGGTGTGGAAGTCAGAGAATACCCGACTTTGGTGGTGGCCAAAACGGGTCTGAGAAGCAATTCCTTGGGAGCCCCGGCCAACGAGGGTTTCCGTAAAGTTGCCGGTTACCTCTTTGGGGGGAATGAGCGTTCCGAATCCATGGCCATGACAGCGCCTGTGGTTATGGACATGGGCGAGCAGCCTTCCTTGTATTTCTATATGCCCTTTGATCGTAGCGAGTCCGATTTGCCCGCTACAAGGGACCGTGCGATAATCTTGCAAACCCTTCCGCCTCGTACCCTGGGAGTCCTAAGGTTTGGGGGTTATGCGAGCGACCAAGATCTGAAGCGGTATGGACGTCGCCTAAGGGAAATCCTGGAGCAAGAAGGTTGGCAGGTGGAGGGTCCCCTCTTGTACATGGGGTACAATGCACCATGGACGCTGATAGGGAGGCGGAACGAGGTGGCCTACCAGGTCCGTCGATCTTCATAGAGTGGGGGCAGTGCCTAGCACTGACCCCCGTCGCGATGTGGAGCTGCAGGGAGTTGAACCCTGGTCCAGTCAAGCCGATCCCCGACTTTCTACATGCTTATCCATCCCTTGATTTTCGACGGGATCCAGGCGGGAGGCGGGCCGAAGATCACGCTTAGGCTTTAGGGTTCTCGTTCCTTGGTCAAGCCTGCCTTGGAACCAGTTCAATGTGGTCGATGCCTCCATAGGACAGGCCATTGAGCTCACCTGTCCGGAGACAACTCTTGCTAATTCCTAGAATTAAGCAGCGAGTGCGTAGTCGTAGTTGCCGTTTAAGGCTTGAACCATCGGATTAACGAGCAACGGTTCCAGGCTCGGCATGCTTACCGGGTTATCTAAACAAGCTGTCGATTCCGTTCAGCCCCGAAGTGCAAAAATACGATCTTTCCATGAATTCCGCAAGGCGAATTATGGATTCCAAAGCCTCTGCCAGGCATCGGAGGCCCCAGGGGCTGGGTTTAATTGGCTTTGGACGGGGGTGCTTGGGAGGCCATGGGAAGAGGACTGATGTTGTAACACTGCTGCAGCGATTGCGATTTCTTCCGAAAGGGAGAGTGGACTCCCTGATGCAGTGGACTCCCAAGGTGGCAACGGGGTATCCAACGATTCAGCACCACGAAAATATTGGGTAATAAAGCCGGTATCGAAACGGCCTTCCACAAAGGCGGATTGCTCCATCACCCAACGTCCAAAATCCAAGGTGGTAGCGGGTCCCGCAAGTTCAAATTCATCCAAGGCCCTTTTCATCCGGGCAATGGCGGCCAATCGATTGGGGGCATGCACGATGAGTTTGGCCAGCAAAGGATCGTAATGCACCGGGATGTCCATGCCTTCTTCGTAACCGGAATCCAAACGAATACCAGGTCCTTGAGGGGGTTGGAAGCGAATGAGCTTGCCCAGGTCCGGCAGAAACTGATTGCGAGGGTCCTCTGCACAAATCCTTAGCTCGATGCTGTGGCCATTGATGCGCAAATCCTCTTGTCGCAGGGTAAGGGGAAGCCCTGCCGCTATTTCGAATTGCATACGAACCAGATCCAAGCCCGTGATGCATTCGGTAACGGGGTGCTCCACTTGGAGGCGTGTGTTCATTTCCAAGAAGTAAAAGCGGTTGTCTTGGTCCAACAAAAATTCGACGGTGCCTGCATTGCGGTACTCGCATGCTTGGGCAACACGAACGGCAGCTTCGCCCATGGCTTTGCGGAGGTCTGTGTCCAAACAGGAGGATGGGGCTTCTTCGACGAGCTTTTGGTGCCTGCGTTGAATGGAACATTCCCGTTCGAACAAGTAAACCGTGTGCCCGAAGTCATCGGCCATTAATTGAATTTCGATATGTCTGGGATTGGCGATGTATTTCTCCAAAAAGACGGCTCCGTCACCAAAGGCGTTGGTTGCTTCCGATATGGCCAAATGCAGGGATTCGTGGAGCTCTTCCAAACGGTTAACAATGCGCATTCCCTTTCCGCCACCGCCTGCGGCTGCCTTGATTAGCAAAGGAAATCCGATTCCTTGGGCGATCTCTGCGGCTTGTATGGGGTCGGAAACCGGATGATCGGTTCCGGGAACCAAGGGAATCTCGTAACCGGCAACGGCTTGTTTGGCAGCGACTTTGTTGCCCATGGCCTCCATGCTTCGGGAGCTTGGGCCCACCAAAACCAGGCCTGCTTCTTCAACCACTTTGGCAAAAGCTGCATTTTCGGAAAGAAAACCATACCCCGGATGTATGGCTTGGCATCCTTGATCCAAGGCAAGACGAACCAAAGACTCACCGCGCAGGTAAGATGCTGAGGAGGGTGCTGGACCAATCGGAAAGGCCCAATCGGCATACCGAACATGGGGTGCCTTTCGATCTGCCTCGGAAAATACGGCGACAGTTTCGATGCCCATTTCACGGGCAGTGCGCAGAATCCGCCAAGCGATTTCGCCACGGTTGGCAATCAGTACTTTGTGAATGGGTCTGGGGGCGTGAGCGAGGGCAGAGGGCATGGGCTAAAATTCGTCAACAATTGGACCTAAATTAGCCACCAATTCATGAAAGGCAAGCAAACTGTTCGAACCATGCTCCATCTGTTTCGGCATGAGTGGCTAAGGGAATGGCGTCAGGGACAGTGGTTGGCAGGTTCCTTGTTGTACTTGGCTGGCGGCATCTTTGCCGCTCAATTGATGCTTCGTCCAGCAGGCCCGCTGGCATGGGTGGCCATGTATTGGTTGTTGATGCTGTTCGCCTCGGTGTACGTTCTGTCCCGAACGTATTTGGGTTTGAGCAATGGACTGCTGATGTATTATAAGGTGGCAACCCCAGGGGTTACCTTGTGGCTTATCAAGGTTCTAACGGGAACCCTTTCCCTGTGGGTGTTGATGGCCTTGGCCTCTATTCTCATGGGGGTATGGATGGGTTATCCGATTCAAAACACGGGGATCTTCCTCTTGACCCAATTTCTGGCTGGTCCATTGCTCGCTACGGTGCTGACCTTGGTTTCGGCCATGGCCCGCGGTGCCGCCAATCCCGCCCAACTCATGCCGGTGCTGGGATTTCCACTTTTGGTGCCCTGTTTACTGCTGGTGCATCGTCTCTCGCGTATGGCCTTGGATGGCTTGGAATGGTCGGTGGTTTGGCCGTATGCAGGAGCGATGGCAGCCCTCTTGGTCATGATCCTGGCCTTGGGGACCTTGTTGTTTCCCTTTCTCTGGAGGGATTAATGCTCATGAAATTATCTTTGAACCTCCAATGAATTCGCTCCCACATCGTATATCCCCACTGCCTTTGGCCTTGAAGCTGATAACCATTTTATGCATGGTCTATGTTTTTTGGATGGGTTGGATGGGGGAGGTGCCCCGCAAAGTGATTTTGAACGAATCGGTGAGAAACCTCTATTTTCATGTCCCGATGTGGTTTGGGATGATTCTGATGCTGCTGGGAGCGGCCGTGTATTCGTTGAGGTATTTGTTGTTCCAACACAACACAGATGATGCATGGGCTTCAGCTTTAACTCAAATGGGAATTCTTTTTGGGATTCTGGGCCTTATTACCGGAATGGTTTGGGCGCAGTTTACCTGGGGCGCCTGGTGGAGCGGTGACCCCAAACAAAATGCCTCGGCCATAGGTCTTTTGATGTATCTGGCCTATACCGTTCTACGCTCCTCTTTCGAGGATAAGCGCAGGCAGGCTCGCATATCGGCTACGTACAATATTCTGGCTTTTTTCTGTTTGATTCCCTTGCTGTTCATCCTCCCAAGGCTCACTGATTCCTTGCATCCCGGCAACGGGGGCAACCCGGGATTCTCGGCCTACGATTTGGATGGACGCATGCGTTGGGTTTTTTATCCTGCGGTGATCGCTTGGACCCTCATGGGTTGGTGGGCCTCCAATCTTTGGGCCCGTTATAATTTGTTAAAAAATAGAATTCAATCCTAAACCTAGGCCCATGAAGCAGTTTTTTCTGGTTTTGACCTTGATTATGATGTTAAGCATCGTTGGCTTCGCTGCGGGCACGGCTCAAGAGGTAGTCCCGACCATGAATGCGCAAGAAGCCGTGACCATGGCGGATACCTTGCGCAGCAACGGAAAAATTTACGTGGTTTTGGCCGTTGTATTGCTCATACAGGTCGGTCTTTTCGTCATGTTATGGCGTTTGGATCGGAAATTATCCTCCTTGGAAGCCTGACTTTGGGGTCACCACGCCGATCTACTGGTCACTGCACCGTTCTATAGCACGCCTATCTAAAGATTGCCACGCAGGGCCTGCTCGCGTTCGATTGATTCGAAGAGGGCCTTGAAATTTCCTTTGCCAAAGGACTTAGCCCCTCTGCGCTGGATAATTTCAAAGAACATGGTGGGTCTATCCTGCACCGGTTTGGTGAACAACTGCAAGAGGTAACCGTGTTCGTCGCGGTCTACCAGGATATTCAAAGATCGGAGAATTTGGATATCCTCCTTGATTTCGCCAACCCGCTCGGTCAAGTCGTCGTAGTAGGTTTCGGGGACATAGAGAAATTCAACCCCCCTGCGGCGAAGTTCCGTTACCGTATGCACAATATCGTAGGTTTCGACCGCGATATGTTGGACTCCGGCACCTCGGTAAAACTCGATGTACTCTTCGATTTGGGATTTCTTTTTGCCTTCGGCGGGTTCGTTGATGGGGAATTTGACATAACCGTTACCGTTCGAAACCACTTTGGACATGAGGGCCGAATATTCGGTGGAGATATCCTTGTCATCAAAGGTGATGAGCAATTGAAAGCCCATAACTTTTTCGTAAAATTCAACCCAGGTGTTCATGGCGCCTAGTTCCACATTGCCCACGCAATGATCCACGTACTGAAGACCTACCGGCTCTACAGGGAGTTTCCACCGGGGATGATCATAACCGGGCAGGAAAAGACCGTGGTAGTCTTTGCGTTCGACAAAGCGGTGAACGGTATCCCCGTAGGTATGGATGGAGGCGATGACCACCTTGCCGTGAGCATCTTCGAGCACTTGGGGGGCCTGATGGGGACGGGCACCGCGGGCCACCGTCGCTTCGAAGGCCGCTGTGGCATCGTCCACCCACAGTGACAAAAATTTGACCCCGTCACCGTGCTGGTCGACATGTTTGGAGATCTCGGTCTGCGGGTGCAGTGAAGAGGTGAGGACCAAACGAATTTTGTTTTGTTGCAAAACGTAGGAGGCTCGGTCCTTGAGCCCGGTTTCTGGGCCTGCATAGGCAATCAATTCGTAGCCAAAGGCGGCCTGGTAATAATAGGCGGATTGTTTGGCATTCCCTACATAAAGTTCTAAGTGGTCTGTCCCCAGAAGCGGAAGAAAGTCATCGTTGACCGAGGCGGTAGTGGGTTGGGTCAAGGTTTCGTTCATGGTGATGCGAGGGAGTAGAGAGCGAAAGGGTTTATTCGTAGGCGGACTCCATCCAGGATCGGTAATACTTCCCGTCGTCCAACGACATAGCATTTTGGGTGATGGCCAATGGTTTGAAGGTGTCAATCATGACGGCGTATTCATCGGTGGATGTTTTGCCGATACTGCGCTCGTAGGCGCCGGGGTGGGGTCCATGGGGAATACCACCGGGGTGCAAGGTGATTTGACCGGGTCCGATATCGTTACGGCTCATAAAATCCCCGTCCACATAATACAGGATTTCTTCGGAATCGATATTGGAATGGTTGTAGGGTGCTGGGATCGATAGCGGGTGGTAATCGTAAAGGCGGGGACAAAAGCTACAGACCACAAAACCTTTGCTTTCAAAGGTTTGATGCACCGGGGGCGGTTGGTGAACCCGACCCGTGATGGGTTCAAAGTTGTAGATACTGAAGCCGTACGGAAAATTGTAACCGTCGTAACCCACCACGTCAAAAGGATGGTTGGCATAGACCACCGAATGAAGGATGCCTTGCTTACGGATTTTGATTTCAAAGGAACCTACCTGGTCATGGGTTTCCAGCTCGGTGGGGAGTTTATAGTCCCTTTCGCAGTAGGGGGAATGTTCCAACAACTGCCCAAACCAATTGCGGTAGCGCTTGGGGGTGTACAGGGGGTCGTTGGATTCCAGGTAGAGCAGACGGTTGTCCGGCCCATCAAATTCAAAAACGTGAATCATCCCTCGGGGTATCAGGAGGTAATCCCCTTTTTCGAAGGCGATATTCCCCAACTGGGTCCGCAGGGTTCCTGTCCCACGATGGACAAAAATTAATTCATCTGCGTCCGCGTTTTTGTAGAAGTAATCGTGGCTGCTCCCGCTTGGGGCGGCAAGCCCTATGGTGAGGTCATGATTCACAAAAAGGGGAACCCGGCTTTGGAGGTAATCCTGAACGGGTTCAACCTGAAAACCTTGGTAGCGGCGAGGGGTTATGTTATGCTGAACCGCAATTTGGGGTCTACCATCCACAGGCTCGCCCAAGGAGCGAATGATGGTGGGACGATGCAGGTGGTACATCAGCGAGGACATCCCCTCAAAGCCCACCGTACCGAACAATTGCTCGTAGTACAATTCCCCATTTGCTTTCCGGAACTGGGTGTGTCGTTTGGGTGGGATTTGTCCCAGGCGATGGTAAACAGGCATAAGCGATGGACTTAAGAGGGGTAATCTACGCGAAGTTAAGGACGTTCGACCCAGTCTACGAGAATAAGGTTGGTGTCTCGGGTTCCTCCATTACGTCGGTTGGAGGCAAAGACCAAGCGACGGCCATCCGGTGAAAACATCGGAAAGGAATCAAAAGTCGGATCAAAGGTGACCTGTTGAAGGCCCGTACCGTCCAGATTGATCATAAATAAGTTGAATGGAAACCCTCTTTTGCTGTGGTGGTTCGAAGAAAAAATGATCCGACGACCATCCGGATGAAAATATGGAGCCCAATTGGCCCCGCCCAGTTGGGTGATTTGGCGCATTCCACTGCCATCCAGGTTGCAAACAAAAAGCTCCATGCGGGTTGGGGCCACCAGCCCTTGGGCCAGCAATTCTCGGTATTCCTGGATTTCTTCGGGGGTGCTTGGGCGGGATGCCCTAAAAATAAGCTGCTTACTATCCGGCGAAAAAAAGGCCCCACCATCGTACCCCAATTCCTGGGTTACCCTCCGAATCTTGCGATCCGGCCAGGACATGAGGTAAAGGTCGAGGTCCCCATCCCGGGTACTGGTAAAAACCATCCAACGGCCATCCGGCGAAAAGGTGGCTTCGGCATCGTAACCGGGTGCACTAACCAAAACTTCCCGTTGCCCTCCCTTCAAATCGCTGATATAAATATCGTAGGCTTCGTAGATAGACCATAGGTATTTGCGGTCGGGTCGGGGGGCGGGTGGTGGGGGACAAACCTCTTGTTGACCATGCGTGGAGGCCCAGACCACATTTTGATCACCGGGAACAAAATAGGCGCAGGTGGTACGGCCTTGGCCCGTGGAGACCATCACCGGTTTTTGGGTGATGCGATCGCCTAGACCTTGGCCCTGCGTTGGCAAAACACGGGATGAATCCAAAACAAAAATCTGGTCGCATTCCAAACCCCAAGCGGGGTTATTGCTTTGAAAAACTAATTGGTTGGAAGCTGTATTCCAATACGCCTCGGCATTGTCCCCACCGCGAGTTAACACACTGGCGTTGCGAAAATTCAATTCCGATGGGTAAATCAAGGAATCTTGGGCCTTGGTGACCATTGCCAGCCCAAACACTAAGGCACCCTGGAGCATAAGGAAGCTTATTGTCCATGGAATGAAATTATTGGGTCTGGAATTTTGAATCCCGAGTACGTGTCCTGATTCAGAAAGTTGATGATTGCGCATGGAGGCCCTATTTTTGGCAAAATTAATGGT
>Ga0194133_10009925_pt1 | contig 10809 bp, 12 predicted proteins | sample TA2KigOf40mmetaG_FD_155448 | JGI IMG/M metagenome (GOLD analysis project Ga0194133, IMG submission 155448) | Freshwater microbial communities from Lake Tanganyika, Tanzania - TA2015055 Kigoma Offshore 40m | ecosystem: Environmental > Aquatic > Freshwater > Lake | place: Tanzania: Lake...
CGTTACTGAAGAATACGAAGAGTTCGATGAAAGTGACTACCCTGCTTGGATGGATCAAATTGTTGATCCCCCTGCAGGCGTTAAACCAAGTGATGTTTATACCTTCTCATGTGAACTAGTACTTCGAAAGCCCACTGCCTTTTCAACTACTTGTGCTGACTTCGGCGTGGCTATCTTTGAAATTAAATGGAGCATGTGGAGCGCAGAGGGCGCAAGGGGCAACGGTGTCTATTCAGTTAATGATTGTAATCCAAGTTGCGCCGAGGGCACACGGCATGAAGTTCCTGTCTATCTCTGGCTGCTTGATGCCACAACAGATGGAAAAAATTACTTCCTCAACACTCTTCGCATAGTTCCGAGAGAGGTATACGAGGGCAAGGTAGATGAGATTCGTAGTAGTTATATGAACCTTGGCGGTAGTGTTTTTGTAGAAGGGAAGAAATTCACGGGTACCCAGTGGGATGTTTCCCATGACTGGAAGGAATTTCCGCAGTTAAGGAGCGATTTACCAAAGTAGTCGGAGGTTTATGAGAACTTGAGTTTGTCGCTCAGAAGGCATCTGTAACCATCGAGAGCATGGGGGATGCTGGATTTTGCCCAACTTCAATTTATGGAGTACTTAGAGGGTTGTTCGCGAGGATGGATAGTTTTCCTCCTTCGAAAGGATCTCGATGAACAACAAGGTGTCACAGCACATCTTGGACCAAGCCGCCATACTTGACGAGAAAAAGTAGGCAGATAGATTTCTTCCATGGGAAGCAAATTTGGCGACGCAATGGAATTCCTCGGAAAAGCTGTCATTGGAAAAGCCACCGGGATAGATATCCTCGGCGAAGAGTTACAACAACGTTTTGAGGCCACTAAAGCTGCAATATCAGGGACAAATGAATTGCATCAGCAAGTAATGGATGTGGCTGAGTCAACGTACAACCACTTATTGGAGTTTATCGCGAATTGTAAAGAAAACAACATAAAGTTCTATCCGGAGTTTTAAGTAACTGAGTCAATAGACAAAATAGAGGATTTACGGCAGGCGTTTTGGGCACAGTCTAAAAAATGTAGTGATGAAATGGCTAGCCATAGAAGTTACCCTCAATATCTAGAAAGTATAAACTCAAATTTAGTTCCACTCGCAGAGAAATTTACAAAAACTGTTCAGGCATTTATCAATAATCTTCATGCCCCTGCCAAGTTATCCGAATTTGCAGAGAAAGTCGAGAATATTGGTGATGAAGTGACTTTTTTTCTTGGTTCGGAGAAAGCCAAAGAGTTACGAAATTTCAGCGAAGTTGAAAAGCAGGGACATGAAGTTCTAAATATTGTTGCTTACTTATTGGAAGAGAAGACCTCAGAATTGATTTCCTCTTTTCAACCCTTCGGTGACTCAGATTCCAGTAACTGGCGAGAAGAATTTAACGCAGTGCTGAAAAAGCTTGATGCTGAAAACAAGAAGTTCAAGATGCTTATTTCCGGCTCAAATGTAGATTCAGCTACGTCCTCGGAAAGAGAGACACCAGCAGAAAAAATTAAAGCTTTAGGGGAACTACTTAACTTAGGTCTAATCAGCGAGAAAGAGTTTAAGGAAAAGAAAGCTCAACTTCTAAAACAAATTTGAGACTTTATTTCCATCTCTCGCCACAATTATTGCACTGATAGTAAGCATTAATTCCTGGTTGCTTCAGATCTACATCAGTGCTCTTGTACATCTGATATTGTTTCATTGCTGTGTTTCCCATTTGTTTCACCTTTGCCCCATAAAGTTGAAGCCTTGCGAGTAACTCAACACTAGATCATTGATTGAAATTTAGCCAACACTACGGCCAATGTGTTTACGAAGCCCCCAACATTTTTCAGTTTAATTCAGAGGATAAACTCGAATACATCGCAACAGCTGATGACGCTGAACTTATTAATGTTAAAGAGGCTGCCTATGTCTGCCCTATGCAAGCCATTACCATAGCAAAAGTCTTCGAGTCCGAGCGAAAAGCGAGGCAACTGTTCACTCCTCACTTCGCTGTGCGCTTGGCTTCTTACTTAGACTCAAAATATCTCCTTAGATCCTTAAGTTAGCTCCTCTTGCGCTAGATAGGAATAACGCAAGAGGGGCTAAAACTATTGGCAATTTATTTAATTGCCTACTGCACTACCTCGGTAAGAGTTGAGAGCCTGCGCTCTGCCTCATCAGCTTCAGTACTGCGCTCAGTTAAGCGATAGATAAAGATTAACTCTCTTTCAATCTTTGTGATTTGGGGCCAATCATTTGATTTAGCAACTAGATCTTGAGCCGCAAGAAGGAGGTTTTCTGCATCTTGATACTTCTCAAGAACCTTATAGCCCTTGGCCATAACGAAGTTTGATTTGCAGATCATCTCGTTATCTTTGCGAAGAGTTGCTATGTCATTTGCTTTGCGTCCCCAGAAGATAGCTTGCTCGCCATCTCCTAACTCTGCGTGAGCATCTGCAATATTTAGATCACACCAGCTAATTTCAAAGATCATCTTCTCTTCTTTGAAGATTTCTCGAGCTTTAAGGGCGTATGTGATTACCTCACTCCAGTTTCCTAGCTCGTGATAACAGTGGGCGATAGAGAAGAGATTTCTAGCGTAGAACTCGGTATTGCTATCAAGTTCATTTATCTGAGCTATCTCGCTATAGCTAGCTAGGGCCTCATCCCAGTTACCTTGCTCTCCATACCAGCTTGCCTTAGTACCTAAGGTATCAATCAGGAATGGATGCTTACTCTCTCGTAGCAAATCAATTGCTCCATCAAGAGCCTTTGTTGCTTCATCAACTCTATTTAGTTCTTTTAGCGAGTAACCAATTCCTGTTATCGCATTTGCCATCGCTATCGATGATGCTCTAGCACCCAGGCCTTGGTATATCTCATGGGCTTGCTCTGCTAGTGCAAGTGCTTCATTACCTGATGATCTATAGAGCGCTTGCTGTGCGAGCTGGATTAGTAATTCCGCTCGCTCTTCACCTTCAGTATTTGGTAATTGCTTCCAGAGTTCTTGATCCTCTGTCTCTTTATTATCTATAGCTATCAACCCCCTTCATCATCTTTTTATTAAAACTATAGAACTCCCCAGTGACAATCTGAGCGTTGAAATGGGGAGGCGGAACATTAGTACATCTGTTCTAATCTGTCACTACCCCCAGCGGTAGCTTTCAAAAGTGGTTACAGCGTGGGCATGCATCGCCCTAAGCAGGTCAACCTCCTCATAAAAGGAGATCGTTGAGCTCCAACCACAGGCGCAGTAAGCCTGGTAGTAAAGGCTTGGAAGCTGGCAAATGACATTGGCATGGCGTAGGTCAGTACTACTCATAGCTGGCCTAAGTGCTTGTTGTTATGTCTATTAACAAAAGCTTTTGCTTCTTCATTCCTAAGCTCAACGACAATATCGCCGCACTCTTGGCAGAAGGCTGTCCATAAGTAATCGCCAATTTCAGATTTCCAAACATAGTTGACCAATAGAGCGCAGCTCAATGACTTGAAATCATCGAGGCTTCGATGGCCTTTTGTGATCTGAATTCGGTCAAGCTCAAGATCTCCAGCCTTTAGGGCAACAGAGCCATCTATCACCTCTGCCGCTATCTCATCACTTTCGTCTAGAAAGAGCCCGCAAGTACAGACCAACTTCTCTTTCTTATTGCTAACATCTGTTAGATAGTGGAAGTGATGGCCCTGTCTCTGCCATCTATCTAGATTTGCATAATGCAACCAAGCCTTGAACTTGGCATATTTGCCCCATCCTGTGGCTAGTTGCTTTTCTTCTTCGCACTCTGCAAGTAGTTCAGTAGAGACGCTTGTGTCTTGATAACCAATAGACATAACCGGTCCTTATCTGGACCTCATATTTCTTTGAGATCCGCGCATTCCCAGAAGGCTTTCAACTGGGCCGGTCTTCCTCTAGGACAACCGCGCACGGAGCTCGGTTGGCGTCAGACTAGCTAAAGGGCTAGAACGTCTGATCTCTTTGACCTGGGTAAAGAATACACCTCTTCACAGACATCATCCCCTTGTAATGTTTGAAATACAATAGTTGGATAGTGATGTGCTCAAAAATCCTTGTGCTATAAAGTTTGATTGGGAAAGGCCTTAAATTGGCTAAATCAATAACATCTAAACGAGCAGATAATAATTTTATTGGTGCTGCAGGGGAACACCTGGTGTTATCGCGACTTTATTCCCTTCGGATTCTAGCCTCCCTGGCCCCTCCAAACGCACCCGAAGTAGATATTTTGGTAAACCCTGTTGATGGTAATACGTCGAAATTGATACAAGTTAAATCCACTGAGAGCACTGGCAAAAATCGTGGATGGCCCATGAGAGATGAGCATTTGGATCTTGTATCGCCAAAGCTGTTCTACTGTTTTGTAGAACTTAGTTCAAGACCACAAAACATCTTTGTCATTCCGTCTAGAGTAGTTGCCCAGGTGCTAAAAGAGGCCGATAAGGCTTACATGAAAAAACCTAAATCGGATGGATCTATTAGAACTAACCATTCACGTCGAATGTTAAAACCTAGTTTTTTGGTAGACATCCCTTCGGCTCCTGAGGGTTGGATGGAGAAATATTTGGAAAAATGGGAGCTGCTGACTTAGAGGGCATCAGATTTGGATTTCACACAATGTCAGTGCCCCGCTATACCCTGGGTATAGAAGATAAGGAGCTATATAGTTGAAAACCTGCCCCACCTGTAATTCAAGTAAGGGCCTAAGAAAGATTGTCTATGGACTTCCTTCATCAGATCTTGATGAGAGTATCTATGTTTCAGGTGGCTGTTGTATCAGTGAATTTGACCCAACCCTTAAATGTATTGAGTGTGGCTGGCTAGGTGCTTATAAATCATTTCTAGTCCCAGGCTTAATGGTCTCAAGACTCTTTGAAGGTCAAGACACTTATTGGATCACTGTAGATATGGACGGCAAGTGGCTTGGTGGCCTCTATCGCTATCTCCATCAAGAAGGCTCAATCCTTGAACAGTATTGGGATAGAAAAGAAAGCTCTTGGAATCACACAATTTGTCTAAGCAAGATGATCTCAGGAGGTGATGGCTCAGCAGAGAGAATCACAGAAATTAAGGCAAGGCAACTACTGCCAGAAGCCTTCAAAAATAGATTGGAGAGCAGATGAGTAAAAGTATCTATTTAGTGCACTCTGACAAATACAAAGAGTGGGTCTTTGATGAAACACATCCAACCCAAGGAAGACGCTTTAGTAACACTAGAGATCTACTTCTCAAAGAGGCAAGTAAAGATGGTATTGAAGTTATCGAAGTACCAACAAGGCCTGCTACTAGAGAAGAACTTCTAAGAGTTCACACCTCTTCATATATTGATGAAGTCCTAAAAGAGGGGCTCTCAGGGCAGTGGGATGGCCAGAGGATGGATTTAGCTGAGCTTTCATCGCTATTTGTTGGTGGAACCCTTGTTGCTCTAGATGCTCTTCTTGCTGGAAAAACTAAATTAGTAATCCACTTTCCAGGAGCCAAACATCATGCCCAAGCTGATCATTCCTCAGGCTTCTGCATCTTTAATGACTTTGCTATAGCTGCAGATATTGCCTCCAAAGATTATGGCCTTACTGTGGCCATTCTAGATATTGATGGCCATCATGGCGATGGGGTTGAGAATCTAACTGCCGATAATCCAAGAGTGATCACATTCTCGATTCATCAATTTGGGATCTTTCCTGGAACAGGCGATGAGAGTAAAACGGGATATTTCTATAACTATCCATTAGAGGATGGAGCTGGAGATAAAGGACTTCTAGAGGGAATAGATGCATTCATAAACACTCTAGGTGCAAGAGAAAGGATTTGGAGTTGGGTTCCAGATCTTTTATTTCTCACCTGCGGAGCAGATGGCCATAGAGAAGATCCATTAACTGGCCTTAACTATTCAGTTGAAGGCTATGAAGCTGCAGCAAGAAAAGTGAGAGAGCGCTTCAACGATATTCCAATACTTATGGGTGGAGCTGGGGGATATCTACCAGATACTAGAACTCCGGAGATATGGACGAAGGTTGGCCTAGCTCTATGAATCTGAATTTATAGAATTTCTAGAATATAGAATTATTCAAAACGTCTTAAGTCTTTAAGAATTGTTTCCTTTAATACCTCGCACTCGTGCTTCACGCTAGCCGTTCCAGGCAATTCTTCTTGCAAGTTAAAGTTTGAAATAGCCATATCTATAAAGAATAGCGCTGACTCATTAAGCCCCGTTTTATTTTGTATTTCTGATACTTCTAATTGAGCGTGGGCAACTAGAAATGGCTGATTGGTTGGATAGGCAAGAGTAGCTTCCAGAAAATGAGGCAGAGCTTTATCGCTGTTTCCTTGCTCCTTAAGTGCAGCACCAATCAAGAAGTGACAAGCAGCCATGTGAAGCCTTGTCTTAGCCTTGGGTAAAAGCTGGGTTGCCTCGTCTAGAACCTCTTGGTAGAGGCCAACAGACATCTTTTAACTAGTTGTATCAAGTTTTGATTGAAAAGAATAATTCTCTGGATACTCGGAACTCACAAAAACAACTATACGACAGATTTATGCCGATTACAATAAAAGTCTAAAAAATGGGGCTGTACTCTCCATAGATTAATTACTAGAAGCAATCCCTGTACAAAAAGCAAAATGCAAAAAAGAGCGAAATTACCAGGTACAAAAAACGTTATCTATTTTATAAGTTGAACAAAAAGGCAGAGCTTAATTTTAGAAAGGATGGCAAGTGGATTGAGTCGCTGAAGAGTAAATTAGGAAATCAAGAGGCGGTGCAAATCTGTTACTCTATGCCATGCAGAAAGAATTGAAGTGAAAAATCTAGAATCTTCAACAAATTTTGATCCCAATTTATATCATTCAGGTCGTTTAAGTATAGAATCATTAAGTAAAATTCGGTTCACTCAGAATTGTAACAAACTCAATATTTGCTCTCCACATCTCTATGTTTTAAATAGATGAAATGAGATAAAACTTCATTTCATACCGAAAGGAAAAAAACCATTAACACTTCAGACAACTTGCGCTGGAAAATTGCAAACTGTCCTAGTTATTTTGAGAGTATCAATGACAAAACAAAACCCTGCCACCAAATTGTCAATTTACATTTAGAGCGAGTAATTCATGTTGAAACAAACGAGCCTGATTTTGAGAGACTGCCACGCCCAATTCCTTGGATTGGAGATATAGATAAAGAATTAATTCTCTTTTTGCATTGTTCTCCAAACAGCCATTATTATCCAAATTTTCCAATGTGGCATAGTTCGGATTGGATAAAAGAGCAAGTAATTACTTTTAACTATAGGGAGACTTTAGATAGCACAAGTGAGCTTTTACCGCTTAATGGGTTAGATGAGTCAAATGAGATTGATAAAGAAACACGAGAACTCTCCAGAAATTCTAATAGTATGAAAAGTATAAGTAAATTTGCAAATAATATGACGCAACAAATCCTTGGTGAGTACCAAGGAAGTAATGTTTCCGAAGATAGGTTTTCAATTGTAAATCTAGTTCGGTGCCCATCCAGCTCAAAGAGAGCAATTTTGAAAGCGACTAATTATTGTTCTAGTAATTGGCTAATTCCGACTCTAGAGGCGTCAAGCGCAAAGATAGTTTTTGTTCTTGGACAAAAGCCAGCAGCTGTGCTTTGCAGCACTTTCCCTGATCAGGTACCTCAAGATTGGGGGCAATTTGCAGAGGGTCCACAAGGCTATGGCAAAGGTTTTTGGCCTCGGTCAAAAGGAGATTTACAAGAAGTTCTTAATTCTGGACATTGGAACCTTGACTCTCAGTTGAAGAATACATTCTGTTTAAATTTCGGTGACCGAATGATACTTTTTGTCTTCTATAGCACCCCGGGGTCAGGAATGCTTTGGTCAATTAAGGATCACCCTGAACTTGTATCAGAAGAGTTAATTGCATATTGGAGGCGCTTTGTCTTGGAGGAGAATTAGCACTTCTTGTCATTGCCTTGATATAGGATTCAAGACGACCTACTCAAAGGAGAAGCAATCTGGAGCTAAATCAGATTCATCTTGGTGACGTTCTTGATTTGATCAAGCGACTTCCTGATGATTCAGTGGATATAGTGATTGCCGATCCGCCTTATAACATTGGCAAGGACTTTGGAAATAATTTTGATAGATTAGAAATAGATTCTTATGTAGAGTGGTGTAGCCAATGGATTAGTGAGTGTTTTAGGGTATTAAAAGACACAGGAACGTTTTATATCTACGGTTTCAGTGAAACCCTAGCCCACATATCAACAACAATTAAATATGATAAACGTTGGCTAATTTGGCACTATACAAACAAGAATGTAGCGTCACTGAATTTTTGGCAAAGAAGTCATGAAGCGATCATCTGTACTTGGAAAGGAAAACCGAATTTTAATAGGGACGAAGTCAGAGAGCCGTATACAGATAGCTTTCTAAATGGTGCTGCAGGAAAAAAGAGGAAAGATACACTTGGTCGGTTTAGTCAAGGTGGCAACGAGACATACTACGCTGCACATGAGGGAGGCGCTCTACCTAGGGATGTTTTGAAAGTTCCAGCACTTGCTGGTGGCGCAGGGAGACGTGAGAGATGGATTATTTGTAATACATGTGATGACATTTTTACTCCTGATCAGAAAGTAAAACATACAGAACATGACGTAGAGAAGCACCCGACACAAAAACCTTTTGAGTTAAGCCGACGTTTATTGTTAGCAAGCAAAAATCAATTTGAAGGAACTCTGCTACTCGTTCCTTTTAGCGGCACAGGCTCAGAGTGTGTTGTAGCGAAGGAATTAGGTATAGATTTCTTAGCCTTTGAGCTTAATCCAAAGTATATAAAGCTAGGAAATGCAATGCTCTCTAGTGTCAAACCCAAACTTTTTTAAATAATGGGTTAACTGGTTAACGAATCTTTTATTTCACAAAAGTATTTTTCAGTGAATAGGACAAAACCATTTTCTAGCATTATGTAATAATCTGACTTAAAATCTAGAAATTCTTTTTTATATTCACCATTTTGCTTCATGGGGTTTAATCTCACATTATTTGACATGACTTTGTAGGTAATCTCAAAGTGTTTTCCCTGGATTTTCTTCTTATTGGTGCTTTGGCGAGCTTCCTTTCGCTGAGTTTCCTTCTTAACTTGAATTGAGCAAGTTGTATCGCCAAAACTTACTTTCATGTCAACACCTTTTAGATCTAATTCAGTGGACATCTCTATGCTTCCTTCGCCAAAAATAGTTTCAGCAACCATTCCACCGTGAATTTGAGTAAGTAGAGCTGTCCAAGTGCGATAAATCCGCGCTGGGAGCCCGAGATAAAAACAGTCCTGGCACATCCCTATCTTCTGGCAAAATGAGTCCAATAGTGGCTTGAGCGAATCCTTGTAATGTGCAAAATAATCTTCAAAGGAATATAGCTCCCGTCTATCCCAGTAAATCTCATAGATAGAATCTAGTGCCCAAATTGCCTTGGGTAGGTCCATCTCAACAATCTTGATCTCTCTATAAGCATCGCGGTAATGGTCTAGATCTATGGATTCTAGAAAGTTTTCAAGTTTACTTTTGTCATTTACTTTCTTTGGCATAACCTATATCTTTTCAGGCATAGTCGGGTTGATCAAGGGGGAAAAATGAAGAGATTTAACTTTAGTTCCATTGGTATTTCTCCAGGCGAAACTATTGAATTTGGCCTAGATAAAGGATTAGTTGCGATAGTTATAGATGACAATTTCATAGAATATGATGGAAAAATTATGTCAACGTCCGGCGCTGCCTTGCGGATACTTCAGTCAATGGGAAAGAAGAGAATTTCAGTTCGCGGTCCTGCCATGTGGCGATACAAAGGGAAACTTCTTAGCGATATGGTGGACGAATTGTAGTTAAACAACAATTTTTGCCGGAGTGTTAGTGATCTCCTGCGAAGCAACTGTCCAAAGTTGATGTGACATGCTAGCCCGTATTTGAGCATCAACTCCATGCCCAGTCATAGAATAGTTGAAATTGCCGTTACGAGTACCTTGCTTGGTCCAGCTGTGTTCCGAATATCCAAGTTTCTGACTCTCAAAAACAAACAAGTAGTATATTTTGAAATCGCCAGCATTTGGCACGGGAGTCCAATCTTTTTTTATTCTGGCAATTGATACGTAATAATCTGCAGAATTAGATTCTATCGCGCGTAACATATCTTCGATTGAGGAATGCTGACCCAGACGAGAGCCACTAAACTTTAGTTTTCCTTGAGTCATGTTGTAATCGCCCGACTTGATAGATATCGTCTCGCCACTATCTAGAGTCATATCCACCGAAATGCGGTGAGATCGATCTGGTTCCCAATCGGTGGCAGTACCGGATTGAGCGAAGGCGTGGTGGACCTGTTCTTCAAGATATTCGCCAAAACAAGGTAGCCTATAAATTTGATGATGATTAGTCAGTCCAATAGTTAATCCAATTTTCAAAATATCTGAGATTTTCTCTATTCCGTACATAAAACACCTTTTCATGGGGACAAGCAGTAGTCCAGACTTAGAATTATTTAATTATGCTACCAAACCACCGCTATAGCTATATTGCTCACAGATAGAGCCACCATTGCTAGCCAGGCACTTCTGGGTAGTTTTGGTTTCTTTACATTGATGTAGCCGATGATCAATATGGCCACCAAGATATTGCTCTTTAACCAAATCTCTCCATTATCTATTGCTTCATATTGATCTGGATAGCTATCAACTAGGGAGTATCTAATTCCAACTAGGCCTAGCCCTGTTACTAGAGCAAGAAGGGAGGAGTGAAGTACTCCTTTATTGAGCTTTGATG
>Ga0194133_10009927_pt1 | contig 10809 bp, 7 predicted proteins | sample TA2KigOf40mmetaG_FD_155448 | JGI IMG/M metagenome (GOLD analysis project Ga0194133, IMG submission 155448) | Freshwater microbial communities from Lake Tanganyika, Tanzania - TA2015055 Kigoma Offshore 40m | ecosystem: Environmental > Aquatic > Freshwater > Lake | place: Tanzania: Lake Tanganyika...
AAAATTTGTGTTTTCTGTACTTTTTTGCCCTTACAGCAAAAAATTAAAAAGTTTGTTGACTTTGGTATTAAAAAAAGAGACAATTAAAAAAACATTGACATTTTTGTAATCTGGCAACCATATATGTTCTAATGAAAGTTTTTTATTTTTCCAGGTGAAAGCTTTTTGCCATCATCTTTACTAAAGGTGAAAACATTTTGAGGCATTGAAATCGTCAGCAAACTCGAAAACACATTTTATTCCTGTAACTTTTCAGATTGGTTATCCTGGTGCATTTTCATCTTCAATTGCTAGAAAAATTTCAAGAACTGCTATCATCGATTCTTTTCATGTTTGATGAAGAATTTCCACAAATAAAAAAAGGCAGATTTTAATAGGAGGTTGAAAGTTTTCCTTGATCTATTTTATTTTTGGCTTAATTACATTAGCTCAACGAAAATTTATCATCAAAGTTTTTGCTTTCATTTTCAAAATAAGTAAATAACAAACTACAAACTACATTTTTAATTCATGTTTAAGTGTCTCATTCATTGTGGAAAATTATGTTTGTTACATTTGTGCACTGAATAAGACAATTGATATAACCAAAATATATATTATAAATGTTAGCAAGTACAAAAAACCGTTGTTAAATTCATAGAGTTTCTTCCTATAATATATACATATACCTGCACCCACTTTGTAAAAGTTCTATAAACTACTGGAACTTATACATAATTACAAAGTAAAAAAAATATTTGAAAAAACTTTCACCCAAATGAGATAAACATGTTCAACCATGAACATTAAAATCAGTGAAATGTTTACTTTAGTGTTGGTGGTTTTTTTGTAAAGAAAAATGTTTTGATTTTTTATTACTGCAGTACGGAATTTTTTATCCTTTGATTTCTTTCAACGGTCTAAATTATCAAAAAAGCAATTATTGAAGTTTGAAAAAGCAAAATTTTATAAAGAGTCAATGCTTTCCAGCCTAAAGTCATTTCATTACTTTTTCTTGGAACTGAAAAAATAGTTTTCTAATATGTTTCAGCTGAATCATTTTTTTCAACATCAAACAACTAATGAGAAATCAGAAAATCAAGAATTGAGACCGGTGATAGAAGAAGAAAGCAGCATTGAGTTAAAAATAGTTCCTTTTCAAATTTTCAATCCAATTTGTTAAATGTTTTAGTTTTTCATACTCCATAGCTGCGACAACTAAATAAAAATCACAATGATCAAAGTCCTTCAATGTAACCAAGTAACATAAAATATGTTCAAACAAAACAACTAATTTTGATTAAAAAAAACCTCACAAGATTTACAAAAGTACTTAAAAGCATTTCAAATTATCAACATAAAAAAGGCACCTTGACCTTGTTCTGCTCACAAAAGTATTGAAACAGAGTTAGTGCCAACTAACTTCTTAAAGAACTTTTATAACCTGAATATATATTTATGAAATCAGTGTCTCTTGATTGATTTTTACATTTAAGTTTTTTGGCACAGAAGATACAAACTGTAAATTCCCCTTTCACTTTCCAGAAGAAATTCTCTTTTTATGTTAAAATAGTTTTCTCTCATGTGAAACATGAAAGTAAAATAAAGATATTCAATATTTTCAACAATTATTCAGCTCTAATTGAGAAATAAGTTGAACTTTAAATTGGATGGAGAATCTATGAATAAACATCTTACAGCTTGCTTGAACATTCATGATGGTGAATGGTACTATTCATAATTTAGTAGACAGAAAACTGCTCAAAGAAACTCATTATGCAGGAGTTAAAACAAATTAATCAAGTCTCTGCACAACAATCAATCCTGACTGAGATAATCATCTCATAGAAATTATTGATAAACTCTGTAGAGATGGGTTTTGACCCAACCCGACCCGAGCTTACTTTTGACCTGCAGTAAATAAGAGCCAACCCGCCTTTGACCCGCGTACTTTCTAACTTGACCCGAAGAAATTTTTTTTGACCCAAGGGAAAAAAATGAAAAATTTGATGTTTTTAGGGGAAATTTTCTAAACCCAAACCATGAATGGCTGACCCGACCAGACCTGGCCCAAGCCACAAAAAATTGATCCGACCCAACCCGATCCGGGTCCAAAAAATTTGACCCAGACCCTTATGATAAAGGCAAATCCAATGGTCAAAGATTTTGCCCACGCCAGGGATCGAACCCTGTACCTCCCAGTTCTCAGCCAGTTGTCATAGCAATGAGCTACAACGACCCCAATTGGTTCATTATTGTTCTTTGAATAGATTCAGTCTTATGTTAACAGATTGTATTCCAGACAGTTATATACTTCATATTTCACAGTAAAAATGCATGAAAGAATATTCCCATAGTCGCATATTTGTTTAAAAAATTTGTGTACAGAATAATTTTTTCTCTTGAGGCATGTTGGGCTCTGATAGCATACACAACTAGATGTTTTCCTTCTTCTTTAATGACTGAGCCAATAAACCTAATGAAAAGACAAAATACAAAGACTTATCCCAATAATAAAAATTAAATTTTTACTCTCTTGGGGGAGTTTTATCATTCTCTCATGAAATACATTTTGGGTCAGTATATTGGAATTCGTTATATACACATACCAGCTCACTGGAATGCAATATTTTTTGAAGGAAAGTAGAATAGAATTTCCGATTCAGTTTTTCTCCGATTTGATTCATATCATCCTTTGAACAAGATTATTTTTATGCCTCTTGGCAAAGTCTTGATTGAAATAGATTATTACTCCATCATCCAGAAAATTTTCTCTTGATATCTGTGCAAACCTGTTGATGCTGCGTGAGTGTTTTTCAAAGAGAAATGAAAAATTCTAGATCATCTTAAAAGACTGCAAAACAAAGTAGCTTAGTCAATTCTTTAGATGAAAGTTCTGAGTCAATTCTAAGCTGACTTCAAAAGAATCTGTCACAGTCACAAATCTCAAAAAAAGCAATTTCAACTCTTTGAATGAGTTTAAATAACTTTATCAGCGGGCATATTTATACCTTCATTCAATAAAGAACATATCTACTTTTTATTGCGATACTATGATCTTTCACCTTATGCAAGTTCGACAATACCAGTTCGCCTAATCAAGTTTGCCCAATGCAAGTTTGCCAACCATGCAAGATTGCCACCCAGTTCGCCATTTTTGAACTACGAACTCATCAAACTATGAACTCGTCGAACAACCATAACCTAACCTAACCTAGCCTAACCTTGCCTAACCTAGCCTTACCTTACCTAACCTAGCCTAACCTTAGCAGACCCAACCAACCCCCAAAAGCATGTTTCCCCTACCATACCCTGCGGGGCATGTTTCCTCCTCATCTATCCCAACCAACCCCCACTTTTAACCAATAAAGTGCAATAAACAATAGGGCATTTATTGCTAACCTAATGTAACCTAACCTGGCCCAACCAACCCCCCAAAGCATGTTTCCTCCTTCCTAACCCTGCCTGGCATGTTTCCCCTCACTTATCCCCCTTCCTAACCCACAGAACTTGCAGTTCGACGAGTTCATAGTTCAATTAGTTCGTAGTTCATAGTTGGCAGACATGCATGGTTGGCAAACTTGATAAGGGCAAACTTGAATTGGGCAAACTGGTATTGGTGAGCTTGCATTGGACAAAAGATCATAGACCCTTCTTATGCTTTTATAATGCTATTCACAAATGAAGCTCCCAACAGAAAGTATGTATTCAATTGTTGAGCATGACCAAGAATAAAATATTTGTGCTGTTGAGTTATTGGCAAAACACCCCTGTCCCCAACTTAATCCAGACTCTTTGGAATCAATAAACACCATAAAATGTGTGCTTGGGCATTTAAAATAAGTTAGTCCAATATTTCACTTAGAACTGGTCAGCCAGTCAGTTCCTTGAGTGAAATGGCAAAAATTATCATACACATTGAACTACATTAGGAACAGCTGATTGAAATTCATGTAAATTAAACCATTGAAAGAGGAAATTAGTTGATTGACTCTAAGCAAAACCTTTGATTCTTTTTGCTCTTCATAATCAAATAAGTTAATACAAACAGACAACTCAAGTATTCTTCTTGGATATTTACAATATTCAAACCAATGGGCTTACTTTATATGAATATCCCAGTTTTGTGGGAATGTCAAAAAGCTTCCACTTCAATGAAAAATGGAAAATTATCATAGTATACCCTCTTTTCGCTCTACGATATTTTTCCCTTTTTGCAAATTCAGTTTTTTCAAACAGGCTGCTGCTAGTTTGTCTTTCCTTCCATGTAATGTAAGTCACTTCAATCAGGTTGCCTTGTTTTCATTCCCACATTTTCTTTTCCGGCCGTTTCAGTTCTACCCTCTTCAAAGAGGTCCATTATTTTCTTGATCCTATCCTTTTTCTTCCTTTTGTATATAAAGGCCATGTTTATTCCCATCAATAAACAGTTCAGTATTGATTCTTTTATTGATTCGGAAGGTCTTCACTGGGATTTTTGCACTCCGCCTTTATCACCAAGACGCTCGTTATTCCGCCTTCGGTTTGACTCCTCCTGATGCACCTTACTCGCTAAAATAGTATTTAAGGCTTAAGTCTATTTCTCTAAACCTCTCTGATGATCTTCTCCTCTCTTTGAAACTTAGGCCTTTGTTTTGCAGAGTCAACCTTCAACTTTGTTCAACCAGGAGTTTTTATGTATGAAAAAATCTGGAAGACTGGAGTGGCTTTTTTCCAAACAACTTTTTATGAGATTGAAAAATAGAGAGGATTGGCAGTTCCTTGAAAAATTCATTTTCAGGGACATTTTTTAGGAGATTGAAATGTCATTTTATAATTTGATCAAAAAAAAATTTGGAAACAAGTATGAACATAAAATGAGACAAACCTCTTAAAATGTAAATTACTTATCACATAAAAAAAAATTACTCTTCAGCTATTTTTATCTCCAGCAGGTTTTTTACCTTGAAAAAGAAATGCCAGTTTCAAACAATCATTTTGGCATTTTCAACCTTTTAGCGAAAAAGTTATCCAAGCACTAAAAAATGTGAAGGAAGTCATTTTTTCATTGTTGACATTTTGCTCCTTTCTTTCATCAAATCTATGAATGTGGAAAAGCAATGAAAAATTGCCCTAGGCCAAGCGTGTATGGACTATGGAGTAGTGAAATCCAATAAGTTGCTGCTCTACCAATATCCGAGCTCAGAATTTATAGTTAGTGGCCTTTCATTTTTTAGATTACACCTTGGTCAACTTTAGGTCTATAAGTGAATATAAAGAAAGTAGAGTAAATTTTTGCACATGATCAATGTACCTCATCTGAAGCACTAGCTTTTAATGTTTATTTTACAAACATTTGCTCTCAAACCACTCTAGATTCAACAATAAGACTGCAGATTTGTGTGATAATTAAAAAATCTATTTCTGAGGGGTTTGAGGGTCCTTTTTGTGAATAATTGAGACCCACAATTAAGCCTTATTGCAATTCAAATCAAATAATTAAATCATAGTGATCCACACAAGACTCATTGAAAGAATCCCAATGGTCATTTATGATGTGTTATTTGTTAGTAGGTTCTTTTTGCAGTGGTTGAAAGGAAACCTTTCAAGAGATTGATATGGCTTGAACTTGTGAGAAAATGTTAAAAACATCACAGAATTTAAGTTTAGTTTAACTTTTTGTAAAAAAAAGTTTGGTTTTACCTGGTCATTCGTCCATGTCCTATTCAGATTCGAATCTTTGAAGAACCAATCCAATGGACTGATTCAAAGCAAATGTTTCTGTTCAAATAAAACATTTATCAATGATTTCTTTCCCTCAGAGGTCAAAAAACTGCCACAAGCCAAGTTAAGTTTTGTTGACTTTCATTTGTTTTTCATTTACTAAAAGTAGCCTCCAAATAAGCCGATGGGGATTGCAAAATTAGGAAATTTACCATTTGTAAAAGGTTAAATAAATATTTTGCTGTATTGGACATAGCAGTGAGTCAAGGAGTTGAAGTGAAGGCATAAATGTGTGAGTGATAACGGATGAACATGGTAAGCAAAAATCCCAGTGATGACCTTGCCAATCAAGAAAAGAATCAATACTGAACCGTTTATTGATTTGAACAAGGGGCTTTATATACAGAAGGGAGATCGGATCAAGAAAAATATCTTGACAAGGAAGCAGATCAATAAAATATCAGACCTCTAGAAGAGGGTTAAACTGAAATGTCAGGAAAAGTAAATGCGGGAATGAAAATGTATTAACCTGTTTTGAATGACTTACATTACATGGAAGGAAATACAAACTAATGTCAGCCTGTTTGAAAAGACTTTGAGCTTGAAAAGTGAAAAAAATTAAAGAGCAAAAAAATAGGGAATTTCAGCGGATACCATGATAATTGTATCTCAAAGTTTCATTTTCTACCCTTAGAGGAAAATATTCATAGGTAAATAAATTAAGTAGACATAGGTATTTTTTTATGTGGAAAATACTTAACTTCCAAAAGCATGTGAACTAGAACGGCGTCGGTTGTTTTAACAATGCTGTTTAGTTGTTAGTTGGCTAAAATGCAACCTTTGAAACTTTTAACTCAAACATCTCAGCTCCTAGACAAAAATTAAAAAATCTGGTGCACAAAATTCTAGGCAAGGAATAACTCTATATCCAATGCACTAATTATTTTCATTCTAGTATCAAAACTCAGGGAAGAGGTGTAAGTGACAAACTTACAGACAGACATCCATAATTGGGTTTGAACCATTACATAAACATACTAAACTCGGCACACTCACAGAAATAATAGCAAACAGGTAGGATTTTACCCTAAAAAAGATTTCACCTGTAGCTAGAGATGGGTTCAGGCAGATCAGGTCAGCTAATATTTTGGCTGCTCAGGTTGGTCAAATGGGTCTAAAATATTTTCCTTAGAAAGGCTTATTTATCAATTTTTATGATATTTGGTGAAAAAAATTCTCTTCAGATCCGGTTAAAAAGTACCTGGGTCAAAGTTGGGTCGGCCCCTTATTTACTGCAGGTCAGAAGTATGCTCAGGTTGGGTCATGGCCCATCTCTACCTATAACACATGGCAGAAGAATAGAATATATTTCACAGTAAAATAGACTAAATTTAAAAAGATCTTCAAAAATATCCAAACGTACACTGAAGCTTTCTTACTTTTTCCAGAGTGAAGATATCTATACAATCATTTTCTCTTATAACAAAAACATTTTTTGCCTGTCACTTCAGTCCTTGTGTAACCTCTTCATTTTTTGTGTGTAGCTTCATGAGATTAGATTTTTGGATAACATAAAATCTCTTGTCATGTCTCCATTTTTCTGATGCTCCATTCCAAAGTGCTGAGGTTGACTACGTGGATTAAGCAAAGATGGAAAATAATTCTTATTCAGAAATCCTACCTCTAGATCAGCTTGGAGAAATGAATATATTAAAAAAACATTTTGAAGCAGGTTAGCTTGATCAGAATGAAATTTTTTGCAGTAGCAAACCTATCCTATTTATGATAGAACAAATCGTCTCTGAATTATCTGAATCCACAAAAGTCAAATTATCCCTCCCAAGCGAAGCGAAAATTTTTATTATGGTTTGCGGGAAAATGGTATATGCTGTCACATGTCTGTTTGTCACCTCATTTTCTGCCCATACCAGTGGAGCTAGAGAGCTGAAATTTGGCAGGAATAATTGTCATATTAGTAGCTCAAAATTTACCAACTAGATTTTTAATATTTTGCCTAGAAGCTGAGATATTTAAGTTCAAAGTTATGTAGTGAATTTAGTTAGAAACCACCCACCCCTACTTTTTTCATGTTGCCGCTTGGGAGGGTTTGGTATTTTTCCCCGCACAAAAAATTACCCGTCTACCTGGGTTCATTATTAACCATAGCCATATACTCACATTATGCAACAGAAAATGTGTTAATAAAAAATATATGGAAGTTTAAAAGGTCTTATATATGTATCATCAAAGTAAGCTTTTAGTTGAAAATGTAACCTGATTTGTTAAAGATAAAACCATCTTTATACCTTCATCTTACAATGTTATATAACACTAATAAATTAAACATGTGTATAACAAAGTTAACTTATTATACAGCCTGTGCTAAAGAAAGGTTGAGAATTTAAAACATGAGAACCTGTAAGGTTGCCACTAGAGATGGGCCCTGTCCTGATCCGAGCAAGTAAAGCTATTATCTATACTTTTTACATTGAGCCCACTCTCGACCATTCATCACTGGGATGATTTGTTGCTGTCTTACAAGATGGAGGTTTGAATGACAGATTTACAATCATCAATCAAAAGTCATTCAATTGATTCTTGAAAAAAAGGGAAAGGAGAAAAGTTCCACATGTTTCTTGAGCAGGGCTGGAAAAAAGTCTTGACAGTCAAGAACATGATTGTTGTAAGACATGCTTATCAAGTTTGGAAAAACTATGTAAGACATCTGAGACAGCGACTTTCTTCATCTCTTCAGATGTCTACATTAATCCAATCAGTTGTCTGAAGGATCTTGTAGCTAAAATGATTAATCTTTGCTCGAGGTATTCTCATGCATCAGATTTCAGCATGCTTACAACCAATCAGGTATGATTTTACCAATGAAACATCAAAACTTGAATATCTTTTTGCTCTGTGTGCTTTGGGACCATTAAGCATTCTTGAAGTACCTCTGAAGGTTGTTTTGAATCCTTGTAGTTAGTTATTTTTGCCTCAAGACTGATGTTTTTGTTATTTCCTTCAAAGATTTGGCTTAAATAGTGTGAAATCAAATTTTTGTGAAAGTTCTAGGTAGCTAGGTATACATAACTTTGGTGACATGGAACAATTGTTAAACAATAAAAAGAAGTTATCAAAAGATAAGTCAAGATAAAAAAAGCTTTTTCCAATGAAATCTTTTTTTTCATCTTGCAGACAAGTAAATTGTTGGGATCTTAGCTTTGCTTCAATATCAAAGTGAAGTATAATGAATTTATGATACGGATGAGCAATTCTCAATTCCTTCCTTTCCTCTTGTTTGTTTCTTAGAAGTTTTGATAAATGTCTTCCATTATAATAAGCAAGGAATAGTGAAATAGCAACTTTTTGGATATGAATGAGAGCATTTATTTGATCTAGTAAATCATATTTACCGTCGGGTATAATTTTATATATTTTCTTTAGCTTGTTGCCAAACAACTTTTTGTTTCTTTTTTGCAATAATATTTTGACTTAATAACAGACAAGAAAGTTTGCAGCAATATCTTTCACAACTTTTTGATAAAAATATTAAAAATCCACAAACAAAAATGAGAAAGTCATTGTCTTTAAATGCAATCGAATGATAAACTATGAAAAATTAAGCTCTCATCACATCCAACAAAGTCCGAAAAGAAATCACATTCAGGCCTTTTGTTGAACTTTAAACAACATAAAATAGTATTTTTTGTTTGATTGGCAATAATATGAATAATCATGGATAATTACTTTGAAGATGCAAATATCTTTCCTGATATTTTTGATGACTTACAGTTTGGGAAACAAGCCCTGTTTCTCAATTAAAATCATTTCAAAAACCTCAATTAGCAAACATCATAACAGCTAAATCAATCCAGGAATCTGGTTGACACTGAGTCTTTCCCATGTATAAATCCAGAGGAAAATGAAATAGCCATCAATATCAAATACTGCAAATAGTCTATAATGATCAGAAATGCCAGAACTAAAAAAAGTCTTCTACTTGCTCTCAAATAGAGCAAATCCATCACAATGGACAAAGCTACATAGCAGCTAGGACCGCAACTGTACTTGCTAGAAATGACGAAACTCCAATGGGTCAAAAACTCAGAACAAACATTTGCGTCAATGACAGATACCAGGGAAGAGTGAAATTTATCAACACTGCAAGGACAAAAGTGGGAGAGCAAGACCTCAGCAATAGACTTTCAGTCCTACATTTGATTAACTGTGGCTGATATAACAAAGACCTCAGAAAAGAGGCTGTTAGAGTGACCCTGAAGTCTACATTACTTTCTGTCAAGTTGTTGTACGTTGACCACTGTGGTATTTTATTTTGGCATTATCAGCCAGGCTATCCACTTTGTGTGGCAGTTCTGGCTAACATGGCTTTTAAGAAGAATATGATTGTCTTGTTTGTCACATGTATTATATGAAGCTTTGCACTAAATACAATTACAAATCCTTTATATAATCAAAGCCCCATCAAACGGCTTTTTTTTGCTCAGCAAATGAAGAAATCCTATTTTTCCAAAGGACTGTTCTTTTTGTAAAATAATCATTTTTATCTTATGGTACAAAATATTTTCAGTACTTTTACTATAAGATTGAAAATGATTTTACTTTGGTATTGACAGAAAGTCTTTTTCTAGAGTGATATATTTTTTCAATGAAAATACAAAGTTTTTGCCCTCAAGGAAGGTCACAAAAACCTGTGGGTGTTTTTTCACCAAAAAGTGTCAAGGGATAAAAGATATATCCTAAAATCTCTGGAATATTTAATTTTTCCCAAACTTATACTCCAATGTGATTTTAGACTTTTAGGATCAAGGCAAAAAGAATGGGAAGTTTTTTAATTTCTATCTGCCTTATCAATTTTTGAATGAACCAAAAGTCTAAACAATTTTTCATGGGTGATTTAGAAATACTTTCAATGAGCTTGATTAAAATAACAGTCTATGTATGTGTGAAGAGAATTCTATGAGGGACTTCGGGTTAGTTCATAAAGTGACCGCAACCACAAAAATCGCTGCAATAAAAAGGTATACAAACTGTGTTTGAACCCTAATTTACAAAGTGAAATCACAAAATGTACTTTTAGAAATAACATTTACACATCTAAATAACAATGAA
>Ga0194133_10009930_pt1 | contig 10807 bp, 6 predicted proteins | sample TA2KigOf40mmetaG_FD_155448 | JGI IMG/M metagenome (GOLD analysis project Ga0194133, IMG submission 155448) | Freshwater microbial communities from Lake Tanganyika, Tanzania - TA2015055 Kigoma Offshore 40m | ecosystem: Environmental > Aquatic > Freshwater > Lake | place: Tanzania: Lake Tanganyika...
GTTCCGCCCCCGAACGACGGTGGTGCGATGGGCGGTGGGATGGGTGGGGGGGTAGGTGGGGCGATGGGCGGTGCGATGGGCGGGGGGGTAGGTAGAGGAACACGAATGATACAACCGTCGTTGGGGGGCGGAACCCCCGCTGAAAGACGCTTGCTCAACTCCGGAAAAAACTCTAGCAAGCGTAGCGTAAGTGAAACAAAGAAAAAGTATGTCGCCGCACAACAGGGCTGGAAATGCGGTGATTGTCAGCGTCAGCTTCCCGCTTGGTTCGAAGTAGATCATGTTATCGCTTTAGAACATGGCGGTTCCAACCATGTAGATAATTTAGTCGCTTTATGCCGGGACTGTCATGGAAAAAAGACAGCGATGTCATTTTTATAGAATTATGTCTCGTGTTTGTATTATTGCTATGGCGGGTATCGTAGTCATCCTGACATTATTATATCTTATAATTATAACTGAAGGGTGTTATCATTATAAATAATAAATAATAAAACATTATGTCATCCTCGGCAGCGGCAGCGACTGCGGCAACTGCGGTAAGCCTTATTTTAAAACCAAAGACTGAAGAAGGAAAAGCTGAAACACATGCTATTTCTGTTATTGAAGATTCATTTCATATTAAAAAAATATTGAATTATTTACCGATTATCGTGCTTGTTGTTATATTACTAATTGTATTCGTGTCTTCTGACTTATTGACAGGAAATTGGCCGATATTCGTATCGTTGATTCTTACATTTCTTTATGTCTTGTATATTCACTATGTTTCTCCGAATAACTTTCTTAAACTGAAAGATTCAGGTGATACAATATTCCCGTCGCCACCTGACGATGATTTTACCATAAAAGGCTCGTCATCAGAAAAAATTATTCGGATTGTAATACCAGTAGCGCTGTTTATTCTCGGATTAGGTATGGGGTTCGGAAGCATTCAAGCATCAGAAAAAGTAAGTAATCTCGACCTTACGCGAAGCATGATAGGATTCGGGTCTATTTTAATAATCGGGGCGCTGATATTCGGATTATATAAAAGATTTGGCGAAAACAAACCGCTGAGTGAATGGATCCATTATGTCGTTATATCGATTTTGATTGGCGTGCCGATGATTGTTCGCGGTAATGAAATCCAACAAAATATGGATAAGGTAAAAGATGACCCGTTAGCAAGTCAAGAAAACAAGGAAAATTTCGCAAAAACAAGCGCGGATTTAATATTGGGTTTCGGTTTATTTTTTCAGATCGCTTTCTTTTTGGCACTCGGTTATTTTATTTGGAGACATATAAAACCGAAAGACAACGGCGGTTTTAAAAAAACTGGTAAAATTGCAGCAATAATCACATTTGTTGTACTGTTAGGAATACCCGCGAGTATATTCTTAGCAGCGAGTCAAAAAAATAAGGGTATTGCTGGAGCAGAGGATTTAACCAAATACGGTCAAAAAGCATTTTTAGTTCATGGAATCATATGGTTTATTGCTCTAATCAGTTTAATTGTTACAATATTCGGAGACACTTTACAATTAACTACACATAAATTTCTAATACCAATCGCACTTGTTATTCTAATTATTGTCGGGTATATTGCTTTTCCAATCACATTCGCAGCAACAAATCTCAAAGAACCATCCGCAACCGATATTTTAAATAAAGACAATAAACCGAACAACGAGTTCGCAAATAGTGGATATTATCAACAACTTCGTCAAGAAGTCATCAAAGAATTACAGAAAAAAGACCCGAATAACGCAGTAAATGAAGAAGTAATTAAAGCCGCGTAATCATCTCTGTATTTATTCTTATGTGTTATAATGTTCGGTTAAAACTGGCAGACTGCGGGAATATTCCCGATTCATTCAAAGATTGGTGGAAGGATGCTTTGAAATATACGACAAATCCAGATTGTGGGACTGTCACCCAAACGCTTGATGACGACATTATAGAGAAAATCAAAGAAGATAAGATGACATCAAATGACTGGGATAAGATATTGGAAGACCATTCGGATAAAAGCAGTTTGTTTATTCGTTTCGCCAAATGGTTTTCGATGATTCCATTTTTGTCCGTTATCTTACTGGTGATGTGGGTTTCCGTTCTTTTCACGAATGTGACGACTTCACCAAAAACAAGCGATTGGATCGCAAGTAAATTCACAGGTGATATGTTTCCACGTGTGAAAGAACTGATCGACACCTTTTTTATTGTTATTATTGTCGGGCTTTTACTCTGCGGAATTTTATTACTTCCGATGGTGAAAGAAATGAATGTTGGTGGTCTCGATTCGATATTAAAATTCGCAGAGTCAGTTCAGGTATGGCAGTTCAATAAAAATGACGATACGTCAGGAAGTGTAAGTAAAGGTGTAATAGGTTCTATTGTGTTATTTTTGTTATTATTTGGCGGAGGTCTCTCGTGGTGGTGGCATTATCTACGTGTTGATAAACCTTTAAAAGAAAAAGAATCTGGTATGACTTTGCCGGTTGTTCCTGAAAATTGGGGATGGGCAATCGCCTTTGTCATTCTTCTAGCGATTTGTGTGATGCCTACCGGATATCACATGTGGGCAGGTGTTCATAATGAGTTTGAAAAGGAAAACGTTGTTAAAAGAATAGTGCGTTTTCTACTTACAACAATATATCTTGTTCCGTGGCTGATTGTGATATTATTCCGCGCAGGTATTTACGGTATTGCGTCCTTGACTGGTATTCAGGAATTCGTTAATAAACGCAACGAAGAACTTGATAAATTAAAATTCTGGGAATGGAATGCCGGTGATATTGATCTTCGTATGTTTCCGACAGACGAAAAAGACCGTCCAACACCAGCGAGTGTAACATCTGTTTTCGCGACCGCCACCGCCACCGCCGCCTCCACCGCCACCGCTTCTCCTTCCGGAATCAACGAAGCCAAAGTCGGTGCAATCGGAAAGCTTATCAAAGTTTTATTGCTGACAATTTCATTCGTAATTCTTATTCTTGCTATCGTTTATTATACGTATAAGGTCGATGCCGAATTTGTAAATAAAGGTGCCGAATCGGACGCAGTCGCATCTGGCGGTATCATGGCGAATTTGAACTCGCCTACCGCACAAGTAATATATGTTCTTCTTGCGATCGTTGCGGTTGCGGGTCTTGTAGCATACATTCGAGAGAAATTCAAACAAGCCAACAATGACAAATCACCTGAAAAGTATTTGTTCGATGACATGAAAACTGAAGATGAACAAAAACCGCTTCGACAACTCGCATTTGGTGCGACTCATATCGTGTATATTATTTTAATGGTGATTGTCTGGATTTATGATCGCGAAAAGGATGATAAAGAACGTATGTCGGTTACTGGAATGACCGTATTGGGTCTCGCCATTCTCTTCTTTCATTATGGCTTAGAATTCATCGATACGTTGAATCCCGCCAAAATGGTTGGAGGAACAGATACGAAACCTTCACTAGCAAATCTATTCACAAATATTCGGTTTATTATTAATACTGTATTTTTTATTGTGTTGTGCGCACTTGCGTATTATAAGCAGCATGGTGTGATGGTCTTGCTTATTTTGGTGATGTTCATATTCCATCTTACAAAATCATATATCGGTCTTAAAATATTGAAATTGATATGGTTAGGCATTATATTCATCCCTTGTTTATTCTTGGATATGCTTACATCATCCCAGTCGGCAGTCGGTGATACGACACGTCCAATCTGGATTATTGTGGCAATCGAGTTGCTTCTTATTGCGATTCTATATGGTGGTCCTTACCTATTAAACTATATTGGCGCATCGGCATCACAAATCGTAGCTGCTCCTGTATCCCTGAAACAGAAATATGACACCAAATTAAATACACAAAGCCCGCAAATTTTCATTTATCATAATACAGGTATTGACCGATCACCGGAAGATAAAGCCGCCAACTGTCCAGTTGAAGAGAAAAAGCGTTACAACTATTCGATTTCAGGATGGTTCTTCTTGAATAATGCGGTTGTTTCGACGAACAAAGATTTAGATTTAGAGATATTTGATTTCGGCGGTGTTCCAAGAATGACCTATAACAAAACAACCACAGAATTAAAATTGTGGTGTAATACACTTGATATGTCAGGCAGTCCATTATCGACCCCCACCCTGATTTACAATTCAAAAACAAACTACAATACGATTATTGCCGGTAAATCCAAAGATAAACAAAATCAAATAAGAATGTTAGTGGATAATGATGATGAACTTGATGTATCGATCCCTCTTCAAAAATGGAATTACTTCGTCATAAATTACAACGGAAAGACGATGGACTTTTTCATGAATAATCAGTTGTTGATTCGAAGTGATTTCATCATGCCAGATATTGTATTGAAACCAATCACGATCGGCGACACAAGCAATAATAAAGGATTAAATGGCTCTATTTGTAACTTCGCATTTCATAAAATTCCGCTCACAAAAGAACAAATACGTTGGACTTACACGATGTTGAAATCTCAGAATCCTCCAATGATTGGAATGAAGACGATTGAAGATGAAGTCACAGAAGCAGGAACAACGACTGTGTATTCTAAGTAAATAATATATACAATAATTATACGAAGAATATGAATTCAAAATTAGTTCTAGCAATAGTCGTTATTCTTTTGTTGTTGTATGTCATTTTTAAAGCTTTGACAACGACTTACACCACTTTAGGCACGATGCAGAAATGGGGGAATAAAACAACGCTTCAGGGATCCAATCTTCCGAGTAGTTTTAAAGCGAATAGTGCCATATCGATTTGGTTTTACATTAAGAAATGGGTGAATGGCGCAACCGTTGTCAGTTTTCACAAGGGTACTTCTGGGGATTCTGCTTTTACTCTATTCAAGGTTCAGTTTAAGGCCAACACCAATACGATACAAATTTTCCCAAGGTCTGGAACATCGGACTCCCAATATGACTGTGAAATCGCAGAGTTTCCTCTTCAAAAATGGGTGAATCTCATCATCAGCTTCAACGGTTCTGCGATGGACGTTTATGTTGATGGAAAGCTCGTAAAGTCATGCGTTGTAAATCAGGGGTCGCGACTTCAAGAAACACAAAGTATTGTTTTAGGCGATGATACTGAGGCAGTAAAAACAGCCGATGTCGGTTTTATTACAAATGTAAAGTTGAAGGCCGCGCCGATTGCCCCGCAAGAAGCATGGGATATTTATTCTCAAGGTTTTGGTGGAAGCCCTTGGAGTGATCTCCTGAATAAATACAAGGTGAAGTTAAGTTTCATCGTGGATAATCAAGAACAGGCTAGTGTTAGCACGTAATACGATGATGACCACTTTATTGATTAAGTGGATTTCAATCAAAACCATCTATTCAATCGTATAGATTGTTTTTTTTATTCGATTATATTAGTAAGAAATCTATAATAATGAGTGAATCCAATGGCGACGGCGGTGACGGTGGATTTTTAAAAGGAATCACATCTAGTTTTTCAAATCCAAGTAATGCTGGATTGTCTTCCAGCTCCAACGGTAGCAGCACAGGTGGCTTTGGTCTCAAAGAATTTATGGAATCCAATAGTCTTGTCGCAAAATTCGCATTTATTTTGATGGTATTTATCGTATTTTCAGTGGGAGTTAAACTAGCGATTATCGGATTGTCATATTTATTACTTCCTTCGATGTCGCCTTTTGTATTAGATGGAACCGCAAATACCGAAGATATGGCGATGGAAAGATCGCAAGATCCATCAAAAGAAGATTCTGTATTTATCGCTAGGTCCATGAATGAAGACGGTGGTTTAGAATATACATGGTCAGCGTGGTTTTATATCAATCAAGTCCCGCTTGAAAAAGACAAGTATTCGAGAATCTTTAGCAAAGGTGGTGAAGGAACAAAATCATCAGAAAATGGGATCTATTATCCGAATAACGCACCGGGATTATATATCAAATTCACCGATACTATCAACGAAACAAATCCTGATCGGTCAGACAAAGGTGTAAATGTATCTTTGTTGGCGGTAGTCGATGTAAATGGTAAAAAGGATAATGAAGCAGATAAGACGAAAAACCTTCATGAACAACTTATCGCTACTGATATTCCCATTAAGAATTGGGTGAATGCGGTCATTCGTGTAACAAATAACGTCATCGACCTATACATCAACGGTCGTCTAGCGCAACGTCGTAAAACTGCCGGCATTCCATTACAGAATTATGGCAAAGTGTATATTGGTGAAAATAAGCCGAGCAAACGTTTTAGTGGTTACATTTCGACCATTCAATATTTCAATTATTCTATCGGTTCAAATAAGATCAAGAGCATCGTAGATGAAGGACCAAATATGAAGATGGTTTCATCTGGAGGCGCCACATCTACAAAGAATGCGGGTTCTTACTTGTCGAATAATTGGTACATGCGGTAATATTTTTTTACATGGACATATCAGCAATACTGGTGTAAAAAAATATAAAATGGCGGCGGTTGTTCCCACATGGACGCCATCATTGCAACAAGATTCGCCAACCGGTGATGTTTATTTTGTTGGAGAATACGGACATCGATTTAATGTGTATTCTTTAAACTATGCCACTACATTTACACTTTTACCGAATACATTTACAATACCAAGCACTTTGCCTGGAATTGGAGCACGTGATACGGATGTTCCTGCGTCTATACTCGCAAAAAGAAAAACACTTATTGGATTTATACCCCTTATCAATATCGCTTCCACTAATAATTATTCAGATACACCTATCCGGTTTTCATTTCCATCAAATAATTATGCGATTTCTGTTGAGCGTTTCGACCGAGACTATTATGTCATTCCACAAGCATCTGGTGATCCAGCGAATGTTCCGAACCCAAATGGTTTGTATAAAAATCCTGGCGCAGAAGATATTCGATTGCCGTATCGTAACGCTCTTATTATTAACGGTGTATATGACAACTCTGGCGGTTTTCGATATGGTCAAGACTCAACCACAATACGAATGGAAATGAGTCAATCCAAAAAAACCATAAACGGCTTGGATGTATTCTTAGGCAAAACAATTTTGGTTCCTCTTACCATCACTAAGGCTGCGACCGATATTAGTTTGAACACACCATTTACAGGCATAGGACGAAGTAAATTAAACTCGATACCAGATAGTAGTGGAAATATTGTACGAGAATGGCTTGATGGTAGCATCGATCTGAATTTTACTGATTTCGCACGAACTACGCGTAAAAATGTATACACTGGCGAACCTGATTATGGAGATGTTCAATATTATCTGAATGTTTCTTTGCCACGTACATACGACCTAAGCGGTGAATACATACAAATCTCTGGAAATCGCATCACCTTTAAAAAAAGCACCCAGACAAGCCCAACACAACTCAACCCAATCTCTATTAAATTTCTTCAAGAAGAAACGCCGGTATATAAACGGTCAAATCAACGAATCGGAGACATGCTTGGTTATGCGAATACAATCAAACTTATTATTAAAAAATCGACACCAACATTTATAAATCAAATTCCTGAAAATAACACAGAAGATCTAACTACCATTTATAAGTTGCCTGATTTGAATAAAATGACATCGGAAGGTTCATTTGTGCTGACTCCACCCGAATCGAATAATAAAGAATCGGCAGGTATCATTACATTCAGCTCATCCAACGAATATTTATTGAAATTGCGTGTAACAGGGACTGGTGCGTCTGCTGTATATACCGCATTTATGTATGGATCAGGAACAGCTACAGTAACTGTAACACAGGCAGCAACTACAAATTTCAATCAAAAAATCGCTACATTTGAAGTAAATGTATTTGAAATCACGCCAGCAGTTATTAATTGCAACACAAATCTTTTTTACACAAATCCGTATAATCGTCAATTTTGGACGCGATTCAAGCCGGAATGTCGTTCTTCCAATTTGGTAAATAGTATAACCGGTGTGCCTCTTACAGGAACTCAAGTGGATGAAGTATATGACATGAGGCGTAAAGCTGAAATCTTGAAATATGATAAAAATGTCGGAGGTCTTACTAAAACTCAGAAATATGCGAAGGCTGCGCGCGGTGAGCTCATGCGGAGTATTGGAAACTCGGCCAGATATACAACAGATACCGCGAGTCCATTTGCGTTGATTTGTCCGCCATCCGCCGCGAATAACCGGATATTATGCGGGCTTACTAGCGCATGTGGTGTGCCCGGACGCGAACGTTTATTATGTTATGACCCATCTATCAATTTATATAATTACAAGCGCACTTATCAATACGAAGCTGGTCTTCAGCTCACGTTGAATATACCCACGACTATTTTAACTGAACCGACCAATTTAAGAATAAGCAGTTATGATAATGTGAATAAGCGTGTCACGCTTACATGGGACGCACCAGATTCAAACGGAGGGCTTCCAATTACAGGTTATGTTATTACATATTCAATAAATAACAAAACATGGGCACCGTATAAAAGTGTATTCCCGTATAAACCACCCGCAGGTGTTGTCCCGACATTTAATTCTGTAAGTGGTGAAATTAACGGGAATTCAGTTGTATTTGAAAGAATACCTGGATCTATCGAAATTTTAGATAATACTGTCTATTATTTGTCGGTTTTTTCGGGGAATGAACGAGGATTATCGAGTGTTCCGGCAACCATTACGTTGAAAACATCATCGGTGCCGTCTATCATTAATGATTTCGGATTTACAAATACCGCAGATGAACGTGAAAATTTAATGGTGGATTTGAAATGGACAGATCCGTCGAATACTGGAAGTAGTGGAGGCGCGGCAGGTAGTAGTGCTAGTGGGGTCGCAACAGCAGCAGGAACAGTTTCTTCTTATAATGGACCACCAATTACCGCGTATAATTTATATTACAGGAAAGCTCCTGATACAACATGGACTAAAGTAACCCTAACCACTTCAAATGTGATTATAGCATCGGTAGGTAGTCAGTCACGTCGATATGTTTTACGTAATCTCTTCAACGAAAGCAAGTATCAGATCAAAATAGAGCCAATCAATAGTGTGGGTGTAGGGCCGGAGTCTGCGATCATTAGCGCAAGAACACTTATGAAACCGGGTGTTCCAACAAATATATCATTATCATCAAAATATGGTCTATTGCCTCCAACAATCACAGATATTTCACGAAATTATATTAATATTACGTGGAATAAACCAGACACAGGCGGAACCATTATAAAATATTATAATATAACGATTACCCCACCGTCTTCGCTTGGTTCCGGGCTTACCTATCCATATAATATATCATCGACGGATACAAGAACATCTTATAGCGCAGATATAGGCGTTTTAAACACTACATACTTAGTAGATGGTTCATACTCTATTGTTATGGAAACGTATAATGGGTATCTCACAAGTAATGAAAGTGCTCGTGTATATGTAACAATCAATCCATCCTCCGCAAAGGCATCTATCTTTAATATTGAAGGTTATTATACGTCATCAGGTTTGTCATACGCTGAAATGACATTTTCAATCAATACGCAATGGCAGATCGAAAATCCGATTTTATTTGTTCGAGTAAATGGATTGAATGCGTCATATTTGGCTTATGTAAATAGCGATAATCAACCAATATCCGGTTCAGGCCAACATAAGATTCGTATTCCGGCGACGAACGCCGGGTCTGAAATTATTATTGTTGGTACCGAATATAATGTGACCATCACACTTGTTTATCAGGATGGACAACAACAAACAAGCGAGATATTTTCATATACTCCGGAAATTAAGTATTTATCTTTATAACAATATCAATACGTATCACTTCATTACGAGTATTTATTCTCTCAGCGTAGGGTCAATACAGATGTCATGGCGTGAATAAACTTCTCCTGACATACATTTGTCGGTGGCATCCACCTTTACGCAACTACGAAAACCACGGTCTTCACCTATATAACAGTAACCACCTTTTCCGCTTTGATGTTTTTGTGTAACACTCGTACTATCGTCGGCACGTGGGGCTGGACCGCTATAATTACGATCCGCTTTATCTAAAAATGTATATTTTGAGTCGTCTGTTAAGAAGCCGGGTTTCTTATCACTGCTGTTTGTTGCGTCAGGTGGAACCGGAGGGCGGTAATTAGCTTTTGAATAATCTCTGGGTGGTGTTTGCGCTTTCTTAGGTTTTTGATTGTTGTTATCATCATCGCTGCTGTCGCTGTCGCTGTCGCTGTCGGCATGTTGTGTGTCTTTCTTCGACTCTGATGAACTTGGTGGAAGTTCAATATTGGTGTATCGAGAGATTACCTCGCGCCCTTTTTCCTCCATCGATTTAAAAAATGAGTTTATCTTGTCTCCAAATTCACCCATTCCTAAAGAGAAGTCGGCGTTTGATGACAGACTGCCCCACATGAACCATACAATCACTACTATAATGACCAACTTTACTAAGGTCCAAATCGAAAAGAAACTTTCACCATCATCCGACATTTGTTGTGCTCCTGAATCGCTTGTTTCGAGAGATATTTCGGGCATCTTCATATCTTTGAACGTATCTTGGGCTTTTTCCTTGATCGTAGAAAGAATACCTGATTTCTGCATTTTCGAAGAAACAGACAACCCACTATTTACGCTTTCATTATTTGTAGGTGCGCCAAATTTCGTAAATTTAAATGTTGGTAATGACATTCCTGTGTCGTCGTTTATATACTATATACTAATACTAATACTATATAGTAGATACATAAAAATCTCTCTACTCGTATGGACTATATTTCTTAGGTTCATTCGTTTTTTGCGGCGGTTCATCGTCTTTTTTTCTTACAATCGTATTCATCGAATTCAA
>Ga0194133_10009931_pt1 | contig 10805 bp, 9 predicted proteins | sample TA2KigOf40mmetaG_FD_155448 | JGI IMG/M metagenome (GOLD analysis project Ga0194133, IMG submission 155448) | Freshwater microbial communities from Lake Tanganyika, Tanzania - TA2015055 Kigoma Offshore 40m | ecosystem: Environmental > Aquatic > Freshwater > Lake | place: Tanzania: Lake Tanganyika...
TATATATACAATTTTATGGAAACTAATAATGGAAATAATTTTAATGAATTCAGATGTATTATTTGTAATAAAACATATGCTAATAAATCTGGTATATGGAAACACAACAAAAAATATCATAAGGATACTGATAATCGTAATACCACAGAATTACACCAAATTTCCACCAAATTACACCAAAATACACCAATTGTTCAACCTAATAAACTTCAATGTAAATATTGTAATATTATATTTTCTAGAAGCGATAGTCTTAATAGACATTATAATAGATGCAAATTAAAACAAAATAATAATTCTAAAGATCAAATTATTGATTTTTTAAAGAATGAATTAAAAAAACAACAGGAACAAATTACAGAAATGAAAAAACAACTTATTGAAACTATGAACAAAAAATGTAAAGTACACCCAAAAACACTTCAAAAAATTAATAAACAACTTAATTGCAATAATATGGTTAAAAATACTAACAATATTACTTATAATATTATTGGGCTAGGACACGAAAATCTTGATCAAGTATTCACCAGAAAAGAAAAAATGGCTATTCTTAAAAATAGATTCTACTGTCTACCTGAATTAGTCGAATATACTCATTTTAATGATAAATACCCTCAGTTTAAAAATATACTTATTACTAATACACAAAATACACTAGCTTATAAATATGATAATAAGAAGCAACAGTTTGTTGCTGTTAATAAAGATGAACTATTGGATGATATCGTTGACGAACGTATGTGTGATATATCATCTTTTTATGATGAACTTGAAAATGATCTTGACGAAAAAACTAAAGAAATTATCGAAAAAGTTAAAGAAAAAATAGAAAATGATCCGGCTTATAGAGAACTCAAGAAGAAAGATATTAAACTAATTATTTATAACAACCGTAAAAAAGTTGTTAAAGATAATTTAATTGATGATCAGCTAGATGATCTATCGGATGATCAGCCGGAAAATCATTTTGATGTATAATTATTTAATTATTTCTAAAAAAAATTATAAAATGAAAAGATTTTTAACTCCTCTCTCTCTCTCTGCACTTTCAAGGTTTCCTGGAAATGGAAATGGAAATAAGTTTCCATTTAAAAAAATATATAAGATAAATATATATATACAATTTTATGGAAACTAATAATGGAAATAATTTTAATGAATTCAGATGTATTATTTGTAATAAAACATATGCTAATAAATCTGGTATATGGAAACACAACAAAAAATATCATAATGATACTGATAATCATAATATAATCATTGATAATCATAATATAGTCAATAATAAAATTAATGATAATCATAATATAATCATTAATAATCATAATGATGATATAAATAATTACAATTGTAATAAATGTAATAAAACATTTTCATGTTATCAGAATAGATGGAGACATCAAAAAACTTGTAAATTCGATAAAGAAAAAATAGAAAATAATAAAGAAGAAAAAATTATTAATTTATTAATGGAACAAATTAAAACACAAAAAGAACAACTAGAACTTTTTAAAGAAAAAGAAAAAGAAAATCAAGAACTTAAAAAAACATTATTAGAATTATTAAATAAAAAATGTAAAATACATCCTAAAACACTTCAAAAAATTAATAAACAATTAATTAATGATAATAAAAATATAAGCATAAATAAAGGAACTATTAATAATACTTATAATATAATTGGACTTGGTCATGAAAATTTAACAGAAGTATTCACTAGGAAAGAAAAAATGGCTATTCTTAAAAATAGATTCTACTGTTTACCTGATCTTGTTGAATATACTCATTTTAATGATAAATACCCTCAATTTAAAAATATTCTTATTACTAACACTCAAAATACACTAGCTTATAAATATGATTCTAAGAAGCAACAGTTTGTTGCTGTTAATAAAGATGAACTGTTAGATGATATCGTTGATGAACGTATGTGTGATATATCATCTTTTTATGATGAACTTGAAAATGATCTTGATGAAAAAACAAAAGAAATTATTGAAAAAGTTAAAGAAAAAATAGAAAATGATCCGGCTTATAGAGAACTCAAAAAGAAAGATATTAAACTAATTATTTATAACAACCGTAAAAAAGTTGTTAAAGATAATTTAATTGATGATCTATCGGATGATCAGCCGGAAAATCATTTTGATGTATAAAAAAATTTTGATTAAACTAAAAATTTAGTTTCTTTCATAACTACTCATAATGAGTCCGTCATTTATTTCCCACAAAAGTGTTTTATCAACGTATCCCCCAAAGAATTTCCCCACATTTGTCTTGCAATTGCCAGGTCAAACCCATCCGGTTTAAAAAAGAAATTTTCAGGAGGAGCAGGAGCAGTAGGAGCCACAGCATTAGCCGCAGCAGGAACAGTAGGAGCCACAGCATTAGCCGCAGCAGAAACAGTAGGAGCCACAGCATTAGCCGCAGTAAAAACAGTAGGAGCCACAGCATTAGCCGCAGCAGAAACAGTAGGAGCCACAGCATTAGCCGCAGCAGGAACAGTAGGAGCCACAGCATTAGCCGCAGCAGGAACAGTAGGAGCCACAGCATTAGCCGCAGCAGGAACAGTAGGAGCCACAGCATTAGCCGCAGCAGAAACAGTAGGAGCAACAGAAGATTCTGACATATTAAAGTTTTATAAATTTAACACATAAGAACAATAAGAAACTTAAAATTTCAATATTTTTACAATATGTGAGTATGAATATAACAACTGTAACAAACTTGTTATATATATTTTATTGGAAGATCAATTTAATGTATAAAAAAATTGATCTATAATTAACATATTATATGATCTAACTAATTAATGGTAATGAATGACTTTTTATATGGACTTTGTGGGGGGATTTCGGGAACAATTATTTCTCATCCATTCGATACAATAAAAACTAGAATTCAATCAAATAAAGTATCATCTGTAAAACAAGCTTTAAAAATTGGAAAATTATACTCTGGTATAACACCACCATTAGTTGGTATTATGTTAGAGAAATCAATTGTTTTTGGATTTTATGAAAAATCTAAATCATACGGATTAAATAACTTTTTTAGTGGAATTATTGGTGGTTTTATGAGTACTGTAATAGTAACTCCAGTTGATCGACTAAAAATAAATTATCAAAATCAAGATTTCAAATTACAGAATGTATTAACTATTAGAAATTTATATAAGGGATTTACACCAACAATTTTTAGAGAAACACCTGGATTTGGAATTTATTTTTCTACTTATAACTTTTTAACTGAAAAATATAATAAAAATAATGATTATCTAAAAACATTTGCTTTTGGATCATTATCTGGTCTTAGTGCTTGGATATTTATCTATCCTAGTGATTTGATTAAAACAAATTATCAATCTAATAATAATGAATTGACATTACCAAATACTATTAAAAAAATTTGGTCTTCTAATAATGAATCAAATAATATTATTAGAGGATTTAGAAACTTCTATAAAGGTTTTAGTCTGGCTATTATGCGAGCTATGCCATTACATGGTGGAGTATTCTTAGGTTATGAAACAGCTAAAAAATATTTGTAATATTACTTAATCAATTTGACTAATAAAAGAAAAGCTTTTTTGTCCAAATATATTTGATAATCGATAACAAATAGCACTTCCTTTAAAAATACCATCAGTTATTAAATCATTATATTCACATTCAGCTAGAGAATTATTCAAAAAGTTTATACTTTTATATATACTATTTTTTACTTTTTTTATTAAATTATATTTGAATGTATGTAAAAGTACTGTTGTAAAATTTTTTTCTAAATCTTCAGAAACTTTTATTTGATTTATATTATATTTTTCTATAATGCGTGAGTATAAATTTTCATTTATTTTATTAAAATTATTATCTAATTGTTCGATTCTTTTATCAATTAATTTAAAAGTTTTTAAATTTAAATATGAAGTTTTATTATTTTTATAATTGTTGTTATAGATTGCTAACACAGTTAAAAAATCAGAATATTCAAATATATTATTATTAAAATAATTTATGACATTTTTTGTTTCTTTCTTTTTATAATCTAATAAATCTAATATTTTTCCATCTGTTATTTCCAATATAGCTATTATTTTAAGAATTTCATTGTAACAATTTAAATGTTTTGACATAAATAAAGCTATACCAGTTGTAATTGGTGATGATCTAAAATATAAACAATATATTCCAATACTTGTTATTGTTCCATTTATTTTTTTTTTAATATCATTAAATGATTTAAATTCTAACCAATTTATTTTATCAACGCTTAATTTATCATCATTTAAATTTACTATTTTTATACAATCCATAAAATGTAATTTATGTAATGATAATATTACTTGTTCTAATAAAGGAACTGTTATAAAATCTTCAATAATATCAAGCATATTATGTATAGTTTTTGAATATTTTATAAAAGATAATATAAAATCAGTAATATCTGTTACTCTAATATTTGGTTCTGGATACTGTTTAAATTTATCATACGCATCCTTAGAATATAAATGATATGATACTCCAGGTTGTGTCCTTCCTGCTCTCCCTATGCGTTGTTTTATTTGAGCTTGTGATGTATGCATTTTAGATACTATTATTGCATTATCTTTAACATCATAATAGTTTTTTAATTCATAACCACTATCTATAACAAAAACTAATCCATCAAATGTTATTGATGATTCAGCTACATTAGTTGCAAATATTACTTTTCTTTTATAGATATTTGTTTTCTTAAATAAATCTTTATCAATAGCTAATTCTTTATCATCCTCTTTCATACTAGCATATACTTCAACACAATATGTTTGATTACATTTCATTTTCATATTTAGAGGACATAATTCTTTTAATAATTTACATCCTTTTATTGCATCATTTGTTGTTGCTATAAAAACTATAATATCACCTTCTTTATCTGAATTAATTATTTCAAAACACCTTTCTACTGCCTTTTCTACATAATTTCCACGTGATACTTTTTCTTTAGGATCTAAAAAATATTGGTTAATTGGATAATTTGATTTTCCAGAGACTTCAATTTCTCCATATTTTAATTTACCATTATCATAATAATCTCTGAATACTTTTGAATTAATTGTTGCACTCATTATTATTAATTTAAAATCTTGTCTTTCATATAATACTTCTTTTAACATTTTCAATAATATATCAATTTGAATATTTCTTTCATGTGCTTCATCAATTATAACACATTGATAATCTTTCAATAATTTATCTCCTGATAATATTTTCGCTAATATTAAACCATCAGTGACATACAATAATTTGCTTTTATCTGATGATGAATCACTTGGTGCCCCCTTAAAATTATATCCTACTTCCTCTCCTAATTTAACATCTAATGTTGATGCTCCATATATTGCATTATTTTTAGTTGTTAGTGATTTTGGATTTGTTACAGCTATTTTACCTTCTAATTTTTGCGAAACTATATACTTTAATACAAATTTTGGAACTAATACAGTTTTACCACTTCCTGTTCCAGATACTAATAAAATAACTTGATTTTCATCTAATAATTTAAAAAATTCTTTAACTTTTTTTTCATCTTCGTATAAAGGTAATTTAGACCAAAATTGTCCTAGTTTTTTATATTCATTACTATATTTGTTTTTATTTAAAAAATTTTTCTTCTTTCCTTTTGAATCTAATATATCTTTTTCATATTTAAATTTTGTCATATTATAAACTATGATAAAATAAATAAAACTAATATTTTTTGAATTATTTTAACTATCATAATTTTTATTTAATTATTTTATTATATATTATAATGGATACTAATGCATTATATCCTAAATATAAAAACACCAAAATAAAAGAGATATATGAAATAATCATCCAATGGTATCTTATTTTAATCAATTATAGAAATATTGCTCTTGTTTATGTAAATTCTAAATCAAATTTAGAAAAAATTATGAAATTCTTGAAAAAGAATAATATATCTTATCATATTTTTGATAAAAAACATTATATAGATTTAGTTCTCTACAATCCTAAAAAAATTAATATTGATAAATTAGACACATCAAAAGTAAAAAAATTCGGCAAACAATTAGGTGATTTTTATACATGCGCAACGGATGATTTATCAAAAAATCAATATCGTGTTGTAATTACTGTTACTAATCTTGATTCAGGTAATGTTGTAGAAATATTTGCTCAAATGTGTAAAAAAAATATAATTCATAAAAATATAACAAAATTCTATAAAATATATATTGAACTTATGGAAATATTTGGAAAATTAGATAAAAAATTATTTTGTAAGTTGGAAATATATAAATTTCCTGATTAATAAATCTTAACACATTTGAAATAATCAGAAGACTTATCGGGTGGAGAGAAAAATTCAAAAAATTTAATTAATGGAACCAAAAAAAATTCTTAAAATAAATTAATTTGATTTCATTATTAAGTCAATACTATTTTCCAAATCAATAATCGTAGTATTATTTTCTATTTGATAATCAAAATTTGTTTTAATCCATAAGTATTCTGAAGGATGAATACCATCAGGTTTATCTATTTTACAAGATTCATAAAGTTTATACCATTCAGGTAATATTCCTCTAGTAATTTTAATTATTTTAGCACCATAAGATTGTAACATTTTAATTTCATTAAGAAAACGACAATCTGTAATAACACAATTAGTATACTTAGATAATTGTCTTTCGACCGAAATTACCCAAATATCTGGATGAAAATGATTGCGAAATAAATCAGTTCCAAAATATTGTAGAACATAACGTGGTGTTAAATTTGTTATTTGTAATTTTTCACTCCACCATGGATCGATCTGTTCTCTCCATTCTCTTGATTCCTTAGTTGAACCTTCTAACATTTCACGATCCCATCCAAAAAGAATTGCAATAATATCTTTCAAAACTCCTGCAAAACTTAGTTTTATAAAACCATATTTATTTATAAGATAAGATCCAATAGTATCTTTACCTGAACCTTGTAAACCACAAATGGCTATTATCATTAAATTAATTTTTTATTTGATAACTAAATATTATATCAATTTTTGTTATAATCATAAAAATTTGATTTAAATAATTATTAAATTATAATATTATATATAATGCAAATAAAAGTAAAACATAATGGAATATGGCAATTAGCAAATCCCGATCAAAAACAAGCTTTTGAAAATTTTAAAAATAGACCAATGTATTTTCCACAGTCACCGGTAACTACAAATGAATTATCAGTTTATAGAAAATATAATGATCCATATCTACCGACATATATTTCAGATGGAAATAATGTTTTACCAATAGCTGATTTTGATGATGTTCAAGTATTTTTACTTGATATTAATCCAGTTAACTGGCATGCAGCAAGAAATTATCAAGTTTGGGCATATTATGATTTTATGTATGACAATAAACAGAGAAAAACATATGCTTCCAAATATTCTACATATTTAGCATATCCAGCTCACACAAGAGAAGTAACTGAAATAGCTATTGATGATTTACCACCAAATATTATTTTCAGTATTTCAAGAAATGAAAATAATAGTGTTTATTATGAAAGAAATGATGCAAGTGCTACTAGAGTTAGAATTTGCGATAATGAATCTGCGCGTTCTGGATATCGTGGATTTTATAATAGGATGACAATGGATGTTGGATTAGTTGTTATTTCTAGTCCTAATACATCAAGTTCATTGTCTTTACCTGCTAATTTAATCTTGGAGAAAACAAATAATGAAGAAGATCAATGTATTATGTGTTATTCAAATAAAAAGAATTTAACATTTAATCCATGTAATCATAATATTACCTGCTCTGAATGTTATCTTAAATTTAATAAAAAATTAGAATGTCCTGTTTGTAAGGGAACTATTTTATCTTTATTTTAATTTATTAAATTAAAAAAAATTGAAAAATATTTATTTAAAAATTTATTCTTTTTAATATTAATGAACCCCAGTTTTGAATCTTCTACTCCCTCTTCAACTGAATGTGTCAGTGATTTAACATTCAGTTTAGCAAATCCTTCCTCAAAGTTTTCTCTCAACATTAATGCATTTAATGGTAATACAACTAATTTTGGTGGTCGTTGTGCTGCTCCTAAACCAAAATCATTACCTATGCCGTCGCAACCATTATCTAATCCAACATTATTAAATAAAGATGCTACCAAAATTTTACGTCCAGGTATGGTTGTCCCTATGTAAAAAAAAAAAAATTTTTTTTATAATCTTTGTTAATGGATTATAAACAAAAGTATTTTAAATACAAACAAAAATATTTAAATTTGTTAAAAAGTCAAAAAGGTGGTCAGCCATTTTTAATGGATATTCTTGCAGGTCAAGTATTTTCATATCTATTTGAAAGAAATCAAAGGCTGCTCCAATTAATTTATACTAACAGACAACCTGTTATGATGCAACCATTAGGAAATTTTACATTGAATCCCAGATATAGATTGAATTTACTTTCCAGAAGTAGTTTAAGTGTACTATTAGCTACAAGATTAGCACAAGGTGAAATAATGAAGACTAGATTACAGTTAGCAAATCGTATTATATCTCGTACACATGAACTACCAAAAAAATCTCCACCGACATTGGCTACAACATTAGATAGAAGTAATAATGGGCACGGCGGCGGTGTTATGTCTGTTGCGTTCCACCCAACGGCGCCCCTTTTGGCAACTGGCTCCTACGACAAGACCGCGAAATTGTGGCGCTTTTCACCCGACGGCTCGGCGGCGACTTGTGTGGCAACTCTGGCGGGGCACAGCAAGTATGTTTGGTCTGTTGCGTTCCACCCAACGGCACCCCTTTTGGCAACTGGCTCCTGGGACAATACCGCGAAGTTGTGGCGCTTTTCAGCCGACGGCTCGGAAGCGACTTGTGTGGCAACTCTGGAGGGGCACAGCAAGTATGTTTCGTCTGTTGCGTTCCACCCAACGGCACCCCTTTTGGCAACTGGCTCCTGGGACAATACCGCGAAGTTGTGGCGCTTTTCAGCCGACGGAACGGAAGCGACTTGTGTGGCAACTCTGGCGGGGCACAGCGACCGTGTTTTGTCTGTTGCGTTCCACCCAACTTTGCCCCTTTTGGCAACTGGCTCCAGCGACAGAACCGCGAAGTTGTGGCGCTTTTCAGACGACGGATCGGCAGCGACTTGTGTGGCAACTCTGGCAACTCTGGCGGGGCAAAGCAACTGGGTTGAGTCTGTTGCGTTCCACCCAACTTTGCCCCTTTTGGCAACTGGCTCCGGCGACAACACTGCGAAGTTGTGGCGCTTTTCAGCCGACGGAACGACAGCGACTTGTGTGGCAACTCTGGAGGGGCACAGACACAGTGTTTCATCTGTTGCGTTCCACCCAACTTTGCCCTTTTTGGCAACTGGCTCCCTCGACAGGACCACGAAGTTGTGGCATCTGGTGCATACCCCCTACGGCTCGACAGCGACTTGTGTGGCAACTCTGGCGGGGTACAGCGACTATGTTCGGTCTGTTGCGTTCCACCAAACGGCACCCCTTTTGGCAACTGGCTCCCACGACAACACCGTAAAATTATGGAGACTGTAAAATTTTATTTATAATTTAATAATTTCTTTTATAATTTAGGAATGAACTTTAATATTATAAAAAAAATTAGTTCAGGATCTTTTGGTATTGTTTACCTCATTAAATATAATAATGATTATGCAGCACTTAAACAAATAAATCTAAATGATTTACATTATAGTGATTATAAACGACAACTACATGAATTAAATATTCTATTTTTCAACGATAGTCCTCATTTACTAAAAGGATTAGATATGAACATTAATAACTATCAATATTTAGAAATAATAACACCATATTATGAAGGGGGTACATTAGAAAATTACATCATGACTCACAAATCTTGTAACAAACAAATTAATACAACTAATATAAAAAATCTACTAATAAATCTATGTATGGGAATCAAATATTTACATGATAATGATATTATTCACAGAGACTTAAAACCAGCTAATATTTTATTGGATAATAAAAATGATCCTAAAAAAGCTATTATTATAGATTTTGGTGTATCTACTATATTAAATGATAATAAAATAGATCTAGCTAAAACAAAAATTGGAACACCTTATTTTATGTCACCAGAACAAGTAGAAATTAACAAAAAATATAATTCAAAATGCGATGTATGGGCTTTGGGTTGTATTTTATACGAATTAGTAACATTAGATAAACCTTTTAGAGCAGCTAATATACAAAGTTTAAATATAAAAATATTAAAAAGTGATTACAAACCTATTGTTAATACTTTTAATGATCCAGATATTGAATTGTTTAAGAAAATCATTCATATGTGTCTAATTAAATGTGAATATAAAAGAGCATCAATCGATGATATTTTAGAAATTAGTGAAATTAAAAAGAAAATAGATAATTTAGTTAATAAAAAAGTTATATCAGCTGTGCCTTGTGAATCTAGCTTTGCTAAATGTGTACATGCATCTATAAATAAAAATTTTTATTCTAAAGCAGATATAATAAATTATGTAAATACATATAAGAATAAAGATAAAGTTGTTTTACCTAAAATTGATAATATATATAGACCATCTTATGTTCCAATAAAATCACCTGATTCTTTAGAAACAAAGTTAAAAGACACTCCAGCTGCGCCTTGTGGATCTAACGTTGTTAGATGCTCACCGGCTGCGCCTTGTGGATCTAACGTTGTTAGATGCTCACCAAGAATTATTGATAATAAAAGATATCCACATTTATTTAGACCATCTTATA
>Ga0194133_10009933_pt1 | contig 10804 bp, 11 predicted proteins | sample TA2KigOf40mmetaG_FD_155448 | JGI IMG/M metagenome (GOLD analysis project Ga0194133, IMG submission 155448) | Freshwater microbial communities from Lake Tanganyika, Tanzania - TA2015055 Kigoma Offshore 40m | ecosystem: Environmental > Aquatic > Freshwater > Lake | place: Tanzania: Lake...
ACCAATTTTTCTTTGAAGAAGAGCGGTAAGTGCAAATACACCACCCTCGCCGTGATTGTCTGCTCTCATTATAATTATTAAGTATTTTATACCTACAACAACAATCAGAGCCCATGTGATTAGTGACAGCGCACCATAAACTGCAACAGCAAAACCAGCTCCAACAGATTTGGTAGCTTCAACAGATAGTTTTAATGCGTAAAGTGGAGAAGTTCCTATATCACCAAAAACAACTCCAAGGGTTGAAATAACTATAAGAGTTAAACTTTTCTCTTTTATGTTCATAGCCCCGTTATTTAATTTGTTAATAATCATTATAGATAATGCTGGATCTGTTTAAGTTATTACAGACGTCAAGCTACATTTTGTGAAAAATAAAATTATTTTAGTTTGATAAGCATAAATAGAACAAACGTTACAATAGTGTTCATAACATATTTAAATGTGGTTTTATAGGCCAAGAAACCTTGAATTGTATATTAGAATTTGAATTTATTTAAGAAATCTGTTGCGATAATTTTGTGTCCCTCACTATTAAAGTGAATGTCTCCAATTTGATAATATTTTTTAATAATATTTTTTTTTGCTTCAAGATCATTTTTGTCCTCCATAAATAACGGATAGTGGTTAATAAAGTTCTTGCATTTTTTTTTACAAAATTTTTCCCATATTTTAACATGTCTATTATACGCAACATCATTCAGTATAGTTTGAGGCCAAGGATATACTGCAATTGACATTTTTATTTTACGTTCGTTTAAATAAATAAAGATTTCATTCATTAAACTTAGCTGCTCTTCAATTCCTCTCTCAATTCCGTAGTCATACCCCTCGATTTTATCAATTTTAGAATAAGTCCAGGCAGATCGTAAATTCATTTTTTCATAAATCTGAAAAACATTTTTATCAAATATTTTCGATGAATCTGTATAGATAGGTATTGGAGTGAAGAGAGTTTCGCCTACTCTATATCGATTACTTTTTGTTAAACTAAATATTAGTTGATCAAGCAACGGGAACTTTGCATTGATATACCACTCAATTCTTTTATTCCATTTTTTATCTCTTACTTTTTTATCTGGAAGCAATACGTAGGAGTTCATGTCATCAATTAGATCTGACACATCGATATAAAAAATTACATGATTAAATTTAAAACCCTTATCAATAAAGTATTTAAGTTTTGAATAATATATTTTTGGAGAATAAGAACTTACCCCCATATTTGCAATTTCAGGAATTGTTTTATTATTAATAATACCTACAAAAGTTTCTTCATAAGGAACTCCAAGACCTTCAACAAATGAGTCTCCAAAGACTGCAAGTTTATAAGTTTTTTTTGATTGAGTATTACATTTGTATTTTAAACCCCATTCATCAGTACAAAGTCTATAGATCTTTGGTCCCCATCCAGTTTTCTTATAATCAATGTTTGGAGCAAGTTTATGATGGTAAATATTATCTCTAATCCTTTGTTTTTTATGGTAAATAGGATTGTCTTTAATTGATACTAAGTATCTATCCCAAATTAATTTCCCCAAAAAAAAATCTATAGTTAAAAAAATAACTAATGTAATAAAAAAAATTATAATAGTTTTTAAAAAAAACTTTCTTATTTTGCTGAACATTCAATTTTTAAAAAGTAGACAAATTAATAAAGTTTAGTTAATGAGCAAGTAATTTTATATTATGGCAACAATACAGGTAAATGACGATACGTTTGATAAAGATGTCCTTAAAAATGACAAATGTGTTTTAGTTGATTTTTATGCAGATTGGTGTGGCCCATGCAAGATGGTTGCACCCATTCTTGAGGAAATATCTGACGAAATGAGAGATAAGTTAGTTATCGCAAAGCATAACATCGATGATAATCCCAATGTTCCAACGCGTTATGGAGTAAGGGGCATTCCAACTATGTTATTGTTTAAAGATGGAAAACTAGTTGATACTAAAGTTGGAGCAATCCCAAAAAAAAATATTAAAGAGTGGCTAGACTCTAAAATTTAATTTAAATTTAATACCTCACCAGCCAGATATAACGATCCTGTAATAATAATTAATCCATTAGGATCCTCTTTAGATGTCTCAATAAGTGCGTTTATGATTGAAGATGAAGCACTTGATTGTATGCCAAGTTCATTTGCAGTTTTAATAATATCATTTTCATTCATTATATTTTCTTGATTTGGAATTTTTATAGCTTTTAATGACGTTGCTATATTTGAGAAATATTTAAGAAACTCCTTTGCATTTTTGTTCTTAAGCATTCCAAATATTAAATAGATTTTTTTCTTCTTTATAGTCTGAAGAAAATCTGCGGTTACTCTTCCGCCCTCTTCGTTGTGTGATCCATCTACATAGAGCTCATTATCTTCACTAATAAACTCTCTTAGTTTTCCTTTTTTAATTTTTTCTAATCTTCCTTTATTATAGGCTTTTTTGAGAGCAGCACTTGTTTTAGTATTATCTAAAGACTTTAAAATACATTTTGCTGTTGCAATTGCAGTTGTTGCATTTACTAACTGATATTCACCTTGAAGACTTGGCATATTCAAATCCAATAGAGAGTTATCATCTTGATATATAAATCTTTGATTTTCTACTTGGTAATTAAAATTTTCTGCAAAAAAAATTTTTTTAGAATTATTATCTCTAGTTTCTTGATCTATATATTTTAAAACTTCTGGAAGTTGTTTTGATATTATGATTGTAGTGTCATTTTTTAATATGGCACATTTCTCATATGTAATTTTTTGAAGTGTGTCTCCTAAAAATTCCTGGTGATCAAAAGAAATAGAAGTAAGTATTTGTGCAATTGGTTGTTCAATTACATTTGTTGCATCAAGTCTACCACCTAAACCAGTTTCTAAAATTGTATACTCTGCAGGCTTTTGTTTAAATGCCAGATAGGCAGCAGCCGTTGTAATTTCAAAGAAAGTTATTGGATCATTTTTATTTGTTTTTTCAACTTCTGTTAATACCTCCTCTAAAAATGCATTATCAATATCACTGCTTTGAAGAGTTATTCTTTCGTTAAATTTTTGAAGGTGAGGGGATGTATATAAGTTTACGGTTTTTCCGTGCTCTTCAAGGAGGCTTTTTAAAAATCTACAAATTGAACCTTTACCATTGGTTCCAGTTACCGTGATTGCTTTATGAAAACTTCTTTCAGGATGATGAAGTTTTGCAAGTAACTTTTTGATCCTATCTAGTGATAGATCAATCTTTTTAGGATGCAGATTGAGTAATCGTTGAAATAGGGTTTGGTTGTTGCTCATTTACGATACCCAGATCACTTTGGAAAGTTTTGTTGGTATTTGTAAGTTTAAGTATTAGTGAACTTATAACTTTAGGCAAATTTTTTCTTTCAACTACTAAATCTATTTGACCTTTTTCTCTCAAATATTCTGCAGTTTGAAATTCTTCAGGCAGTTCTTCTCTTACCGTCTCCTTGATAACTCTAGCTCCCGCAAATGCAATTAAAGCTTTGGGTTCTGCTATATTAATGTCCCCTAATAATGCGAAGGATGCTGTTACGCCTCCAGTCGTTGGATCAAGGCACACAGAAATAAATGGTATTTGATTTTCCTTTAGAGATTTTATTGATGAAATCATTCTTGGCATTTGCATAAGAGAGTACATCGACTCTTGCATTCTCATTCCCCCCGACTGACTAAAAAAAACATAAGGAAGTTTATTTGCGAATGCATAATCTGCTCCTGTAATGAATGTTTCACCTGCAGCTCTACCAACTGAACCTCCAATAAAATTAAAATCCATAGCACCTGTAACAAGCTCAACTTCATTTACTTTTCCGCGGGCAAGTCTAACGCTGTCATGGTATTTCGTCTCCTCCCTAGCCGTCATTAATCTGTTTCTATAAGTTTTAGAGTCTCTAAAGTTCAAAGGATCATCAATTGGAAGCATTGGAAATATTTCTTCAAACTTACCCTCATCAAACAATAATTGAAAACGCTCAGCAGGGTTAATTCTATGATGCTTGGAGCAGGTTGGACAAACGTATAAATTATCTTTTAAGTCTTGTTTATATAAAACGGATCCGCAGCTACAATTTGCCCAAAGCTTACCCTCAGGTCCAACTTTTACTCGAAATAGATTTTTAAGCTTAGGTTTAAACCGTTTAAATTTTTCTGTAATCCAATTCATTCAATTTTATCTCTTAAAGATTTTACTATTTTATTTACCCTATTTACAGGATTTTTACCCATTTCTATGGAGCTTGTAATTTCCTTACATATTTCAGAGCCTACAACCACACCATCTGCTCTCTTTAAGGATTTTATAGTTTTATTTGTAATTCCAAAGCCAATTACAATATTCTTACGTTCATTAATTTTTTTTATTTTAAAATAGTTTTTTAAAATTTGTTTAGAGGATACTTTAAGTTTTCCTCCAGTTGTTGAAAGCATGCTTATATAATAAAGCATACTATGAGAGTTTTTAATAATTTCTTTTAATCTTTTATCCGATGTTGTTGGCGCTAAAAGTTGAATAAAAGTAATACCATTTTTTTTGCACTGTTCTGCAAATTCTTTATTTTCTGGAAATGGGAGATCAACAAGAATAATTCCATCAACATCAATTTCTTTACATTTTTTTAAAAAATTTTTCTCTCCGTACTGCAAAACCATATTGTAGTACCCCATTAATATCACCGGTTTTGAGTATAAATCTTTTTTGTATTCCTTAACTATTTCAAAAACATCGTTTAATTTTATTTTGCCCTCAAGCGCTCTATAAATGCTATTTTGAATCTGTTTTCCATCTGCAACACTAGTGTTATGTGGAATCCCAACTTCGCATATATCAACATGAGAATTAATAGATTTTAAAATGTTTGTGGTCATTTTTTTATTTCTATCTCCAGCAACAATGTAAGTTAACAGAGCTGGTCTTCCTTGTGTTTTTGCAATCCTAAAAGCAATATCAATATTAGTTTCGTTCAATGTAGTTTTCCAAGTCTATGTTCTAGAATTTTTCTATCTTTATTTGCATCACCACAGCTATTAACAATGATCATTGTATCTTTACTAAGTTTTGGAGCTATTTTAATTGCCTCAGCAAAAGCGTGGGAAGGTTCTAAAGACGGTCTAATATACTCCATGGATGAAACTAATTTATAAGCCTTTAGTGCTTCTTCATCAGTTGCAGATGTATATCGTGCACGCTTTGTGTCTTTTAAAAAACAATGTAGTGGAGAAACACCTGGATAATCTAGGCCAGCGCTAATTGACTCTGTTTCACTGATCTGACCATCTTTATCCTGAACCACATATTGTACTGCACCATGTAAAATTCCAATTTTAGAATTATTTGTAAGAGGGGCTGCATGAAGTTTACTATTTTTGGGACCTCCTGCTTCGACGCCAATAAATTCAACATGAGATTTATCATAATCCATGAAGGAGTTCCAAAATCCTATTGCGGAGCTACCTCCGCCAACACAATTTATAAGTTTAAGTTTTTTTGGAATTGTCCCAAACTGCTTGATAAGTTGTTGAACTAACTCTCTTGATATTTGGGCCGTACTCCATGCACAGATTTTTACAAAAATATTTGGCCCCACAGTTGATCCTACACACATGTGAGTAGTATCGCAGTTTGATACCCAGTAACGCATACATTCTGAGACTGCATCAACTAAAGTTTTGCTACCTGAGTTTACAGGTACTATTTCTGCACCATTTGCCTTAATAGCTTCAACATTTGGTCTTTGTCTTTCAATATCTTTTGTTCCCATAAATATTTTACATTTTAATCCGAATTTTTTTGCTGCCATCGAAAGCATTTTTCCAGCATATCCAGCACCTGTATCTCCTATAATGTATTTTTTTTTTGCTTTTTTACAAAGTAGAGCATGAACGGTTGCATTATAAATTTTATGTGCGCCGCCGTTTGCCTCAGATACAATTTTTGCAAATATTTCAGCACCACCAAGATGCTTGGTTAGGTTATTAAGTCTAATAAAAGAGGTTGGTGATCCAATATAATTTTCAAAATAGTAGTCTCGTTCTTTTAAAAATTTTTTATCCTTTCTAAGTTTTTCAAATAGCCTGGTTAAGTCATCAATTGGTTTTTTTAGGGTTTCAGGTATAAAATTTCCGCCAAATTTTCCTCCATACATATAATTTTTGTCATGCTGATCAATAATTGGAATATTTTTTTTAAGTTTTAGCATAGCTTTGCACTTTATTTATAAAATCAATAATTTTTTTTTCATCTTTAATTCCAGGATTTATTTCAACACCACTAGAAATATCAATCTTCGAAGTATATTGTAATGCCTTATCTACATTATAGACACTAATTCCACCTGCAAGGAAACACGAACTTATGTCAATATTGTCTAATAATTCAAAATTAAATATTTCGGATTTTTCCATAGCTGGGCTGTCTAGTAAAATTTCATCTGCATCTTTATAAAGTGATATTTTTTGTAGATCATTTTGATCTTTTATTTTTATTGCCTTAATTATTTTTTTTTTAAACTTTTTTTTTATTTCTGTTATCCTACTGTTATCCTCAGATCCATGAAGTTGAAAATAATCGAAAAAAGATTTTATTTTATCTAAAAATTCGTTATCCGGATTTACTACAACAGCAACTTTCTTTATGTTCGTTGTTACGCTTGAGGTAAGTTTTTCTGCCTGAGTTATAGATAAATTTCTTGGTGATTTCGGATAAAATACAAACCCAAGATAATGCACGTTAAGTTTTTCGCATAAATTTATAATTGTATTTGAAGTAATTCCGCAAATTTTAATTTGCGTACGCATTATCTAATAAATTGTAAAACTTTATGAATATTATTTCTAATATTTCCTTTAGTGATGTCTCTTCCAATAACTAAATAATTCGCTCCAGCATTTATTGCTTGTACCGGACTCATGACACGCTTCTGGTCTCCATTTTTTTTTTTATTAATTCTTATTCCAGGAACTACAATTTCAAATTTTTTATTTATTTTTTTTACAGTTTGAATCTCATGGGCAGAGCAGATAATTCCATGAATTTTTGCTTTTTTTGATAATGAAGCAAGTTTTTCAACATGATTTTGAATTGTTGTGTTATTTCCCATTGTCTTTAAATCATTATTTGTAAGCGAAGTTAGAACTGTTACAGCGAGTAATTTTAATCTTTTATTAGTCTCCTCTTGAGCTTTTTTTGCCACTTTTAACATTTCATAACCTCCACTTGCATGAACTGTTAGATAGTCAATTTTTAGATCTTTGAGGCCAAGGACAGTTTTATAAACTGTATTTGGGATATCTTTTAATTTTAGATCTAAAAAAATTTTTATCTTTCTGTTGATAAATTTTTTTATTGCCTGGCGCCCTTTATTTGATGAAAAAAATTCTAAACCAAATTTATATCCAATAACATAATTAGCTGTGGCATCTATAATAGTTTTTGCTTTTTCAACGCTTACCGTATCTATGGCAACAAAGATCGGGTATCGTTTCATTATTTATTTGTATTTATATTTTGCAATAAAGATTTATCTTTATTAATTCTAAATTTTAAAAGTTTTGCCATTCGAAAACCAATCGTTCTTTTTTCACCGACTGGAACTTTTTCCCCAGTTCTAGGATTTCTTGCGATTCGAGGCTTTCTAGTTTTAACTGCCCACGTTCCAAAATTTCTTATTTCTATTCTTTGACCTTGAGATAGAACATTTGCCATGTGTTTAAAAACTTGTTCAACCATTCTTTCGACCTGAGGATGATTTAAATATTTGTACTTTAAGGAAAGTTCACTTATTAAGGTTGAACGCTTCATCTATTACATTGTACTTGTAAGCTATTGGACTCTCAAGATTTTTATTGAGATAGACTACTCTGATTTTTCTTTTGTTTCTTTCTTTTTCGAAGTTTTTTTTTTTTCCATCTTTTCTGCTTTTAAAGCTGGACCTAAAATGTCTGCTAAAGCAGCTCCGCTATCAACATTTTTGTATTTCTTAATTATTTCTATTTGTTGCATTTCTTCAAGTTTTTTAACGGATAAGGAAACTTTTCTATTTTTGTGGTCTAAATCTGTAATTATAGCGTCAATTGCATCACCCACTGCAAATCTATTTGTTCGTTGATCTTGCTTTTCAATAGCTAATTCATTTTTTTTAATTACTACTTGAAAGCGCTTCTCCCCGATATTTACTTTTAAAAAGTTATCCATAATTTCGGCAATTTTACAGGTAACGATATCGTTTTTTTTTTTATTTTTAAAAATATCAAAAGGATCTTCTAAAAGAGCTCTAATTGATCCATTAACTTTATCGTCTTGAATATCAATTATTTTAATTTTAATTGTATCACCTTTTTTAAACTTATTAATGGCTTCGGAACTTTCAGAATAATCTAACTGTTTATAGTGAACGAAAATATCAATTTCATTATCTCCCGCGTTTAAAAATAAACCAAATTCTTTTTTGTTAATTATTTTAGCATCAAGCACAGTTCCTATTGGGTATTTATTTTTAAATTCATCTATTGGATTTGGAAGAGTATCTTTGTAGGATAAATTGATTTTCTTTTTTTCTATATCTAGTTCTTTAAGTTTTGCTTTTAGTGTATCCCCAACCTTAAATACTGTTTTTGGATTAATATTCTTATGCAGGTGTTTTATTTCAGAAGAGTGTATTAGCCCTACCACTCCATCGCTTAAATCAATAAAAACTCCCCAATCCGTTAGTTTTGTAACTTTACCATCATATACTTCACCAACTTTAAATTTATTTTCAATTCCTATGTAAGGATCAGGAGTTAAAGCTTTTACAGATAATGACATTCTTTTTTGCTCACTATCTATCTCTATAATTTTTGCGGATATTTCTTCTCCAATAGAAAACAAATCTTCAGGAGATGTTACTTTAATATGAGAAATTTCAGACGTATGTAATAAACAATCGATAGTTTCAATTGAAACAAAGGCTCCATAAGATTGAATTGCTTTGATTTTTCCTTTTACAATATCTCCCACTTTATACTTTGAAAGCACTTCGTCTTTACTTTGGTTTTTAGACTGCTCAAGAATTGCTCTTCGAGATGCGATAACGTTCATTCTTACAGTATCTATTTTTATAATTAAAAACTCTAAAGGTTTGTTTAAGTATTCACTAGGATTTTTGATTTGTGCGTCTGAGAGCTGAGATGAGGGAATAAAAGCTTGAATACCAAATATCTCGCAAGCAAAACCTCCTTTGACAACACTTCTTATAACTCCTGTTACTTTTGTTTGTTTATCAAAAGCTACTTTAATTCTATTCCAGGATTTAATTCTTTTAGCTTTGTCTCTTGACAGAATTACTTCGCCTTGTTTTGACTCTAATCGTTCAACGTAAACTTCTAAACTTTGACCAATTTTTAAATTTTCAACCTCATCAATACTAAGTTCACTTTTTTGAATAATTCCCTCACTTTTTAAACCAACATCAACTAAAATTATTTTTTCATCAATTCTAGATATTATTCCGTTGATTATCGCACTTTCTGTTGCAGATCTTTGATCTAAGTCTTGTTTTATTAAACTTGCAAACTCGTTATTGGCATCTTGTGTTTGATAGACTTTAAGGCCTTGCATTAATTAGGTGTACTTTCTGATCTATTATGTTGCATACTTTTTTTAAAAGCGCTTTTCTACTATAAGACGAACTGTCAATCAATACAGCATCTTTTGCTGGTTTCGCTTTGCTTATTCGACGTGTTGCATCCTCGTGGTCTCTTTTTTTTAAATCTTTTTTTACTTTTGAGAACGATGTTTGAATTCTATTCTTTAAATATTCTTTATATCTTCTTCTTGCCCTTTCATTTAATGAAGCATTTAAAAAAATTTTAACAGTTGCATTTGGTATTATTTTGGTGCCAATATCTCTTCCATCACAAACTGAGCCATTAAATTTTTTTGGAGGAAAATAGATCAGTTTTTTTTGTATATTTTTTAGTATTTTTCGAATTTTGATTTTTTTGGATATGATAGATGAAAATTTAGTAACTTTTTCATTTGTAAGTCTTTTATTTTCTAATTCTTTCAAATTAAGTTTCTTTAATTGTAGCTTTAAGAATTGGTAATTGATTTTTTTTGTTTTTGAGCCAAGTATTTTAAATGCCAAAAATCTATATAATTTTCCAGAGTCTAAATGAAAAAGTCTATATTTTTTTGCCAAATTCTTAGCTAAAGTTCCTTTTCCGGATGAAGAGGTTCCATCAATTGCAATGAGTAATTTTTTTTTCAATTTTTTTTTAGATTTTTTATTATTTTCGTAAAAGTAGGAAAACTTGTCTGAACATATTGAAAGTCTTTTATTTTAAATTTTTTATTAATTGCTTCTGATAATATTTTAAAAGACATTGCTATTCTATGATCGCTCTTCGCATCTATGACTGTGTTATTTAAAACACTAAAGTTTTTATTACCTCTAATTTCAACCGATGATTTTGTAGATTTAATATTAATCCCAAGTTTAGAGAGACCCTCTTTCATAGTCTCAATTCTATCAGACTCCTTAAACCTAAGTTCTTCAATTCCATAAAACTTAGACGTTCCCTTAGCAAAAAGGGCTGCAATAAATAAAATAGGATACTCATCGATTAATCTAGGGGCCATCTCTCCTTGAATTGTAAGAGATCTTAGTTTAGAACTTTTTACAAATAGATCTCCAACAATTTCTCCTGAGCATAACCTTTTATTTTTTATTTGAATCTGTGCTTTCATTTTTTTTAAAGCATCGAGAATTCCTGTTCTTGTTGGATTAAGTAACACATTTTTAATTAAAATTTTTGAATTT
>Ga0194133_10009938_pt1 | contig 10802 bp, 9 predicted proteins | sample TA2KigOf40mmetaG_FD_155448 | JGI IMG/M metagenome (GOLD analysis project Ga0194133, IMG submission 155448) | Freshwater microbial communities from Lake Tanganyika, Tanzania - TA2015055 Kigoma Offshore 40m | ecosystem: Environmental > Aquatic > Freshwater > Lake | place: Tanzania: Lake Tanganyika...
ACGTGACCTGAAATTTTAGATTCTTGAAACCTTATAAAAAAAAGTGTCAAGCACTTTGATTTGTACCAGTGATTGAGGCATAACCCTGTTCTCCTCCAGTGGGTCCTATTTGAGCAAAGAAAACACCATCCTCAGGTTCGTTACACTAAAAATGGATCAAAAATTGCTCTATTTTTCATTAAAGCTGTGACTATTTTGTTCAAAACCTGGATTGGTGGAACAAACCAAGCACTGGGACTCTTTGGAGCTGGCTTTGGAGTTGGTTTTCTGTGTGTTAAATAAAAACTTTTGTATTAAAGACTAGAGAAATAAGGTGCTATATATAAAAAGTGAAGAAAAATCTTTCCAAAAAAATGTGAAATTTTAAAAACCTTGAAGGTTTGGAATCATCATGACGACCAGCTACAGGGCAGTTCCACTGAGCAACCCTGCCAAACTCAAGAAGTAAATCACCATTGAGTTTTGAAGTATGGTAACTTACTTCTCCCTAAATGTAAATTTGAACATTAATATGCATGTAAATGAAAAATGGGGGAAAGTAGCTCTGCTCTTAAACTGGTTATTAATTCTACAAAAAGCCTAAAATTACCTTAGAATTAACAGGCCCAATGGCCCAAATTACTGCTTGAGACTGGTTAGTTAAAATAGCTCTGTCTAAGTTGTCTGAAGAAGCAAGGGGAACCCTGAAAAGAATATTTTGAAGTTTACAATAAATCCTCTTTCCCTGGTTCATTTTTTACAAATTACCTGTAGGTCAACATGGTGAATTCATTTATCACAGCTGAGTTCAACAAGCGGACATTGTTTTTTCCATTCCTATATGGAATTTCAATTCAAGAAAATTTAGAAAAAAATAAATGAAATTTTTAATATGACAAAATTTTACTTAATGTTTTTGTCCGGACAAGCACCTCTTCCACCTGCACATTGACTTTTTGCATCTAAATAATAATCTTCAGCATATCCTTTCCCTGTCAAATTAAAATCCTTTATTATCTGATTAATTTCAGTTGAACTTTTTACTTTTACCTGTGGCATGATCCATCCAAGCTACTGTCACATCACCACCAATCATTTCAGACTTTTGCAAGTTCTTGGAAAATCCAAATGCCATATATTCACCATCATTCAGTCTTTTATTAAGTTGACCATAAATTTTCAAATCGAATTGAATTTTTGTGAATTTCCTTTACCTGGCAACTAGTTGTGTGACCATGCTTTTTCCAGCAATGGCCCAACGAACCTCAAAACCTTTAGCTTCATCCAAGATCTCACAATTTAATTTGCTCTGAGGTTCAATGCCAAGCATTCTAAGAAAATAAATCTTCAAACAACCATAATGTCTGTCTTTAACTCAAGGGTGCAGAGGGAGTGTGAGCTCCCAGAAGTAGGTATGGAAGGAGGGCTTAGCTTAAACTGCTTGTTATAAATATTTTTGTACAATGCGATCAATTCAAGTTCTTGCCTTTATTTCCCTTTCACGATATTTAAATGATAATGTTCTACTTCTTTCACATTCCGGTTAAACTCCTTTCAACATAGGTTGACACCTGATATTTCATTCCCACACCTTTTTAGAATCAAAATAGCATTTCTGTGCATGGTTTACTTGCTTCTCCAATCAACAAGCGCTCACTTGTTGATCCCCTATCAGTCACAACTCTGATTCGACTCTCTCCCATTTAAAGGGCTGCTGTTCTATCAATAAACAATTCAACAATTCAGTATTGATTCTTTTCTTGATTGGGAAGGTCATCAGTGGGTTTCCACATGTTCACTCAACACGACACACACGCACTCTACAGACATCAGCACCGTACTTGTTAACATGATGTAAAAAATTTGGGAAATTGGAGAAACAACAATGATAAAAATTGCTGGAGCTGAGCGTTTTTCTCAAACTGTTGGTATGATAAAGCTTGTTGAATGTACTAAAGTAGAGTGTTTTTACCTTAATGATGGTGGCACATTGAGCCCTTTTGGAATTGAAATGCTACCAAAATCAACAAAAAATGCCACACACCACACTGATAACCAATCTGAAATTCATACAAAATAACTACTTTAATTTTAGTGAAAACAATCTACAATTTTTCAACTTACCAATATCAAAAACAGTTAAGTCTCCTGGCAGAACAATCACCAAAGTTTTATCTTCATATTGTCTCAATGCCTCATTTGATCCATTTTCATCAGCAACATATGATCCTTTTAATCAAGGAATACTTACATACAAATCAAAAAATATTCTTTATAGCAAAAAAGCCTTACCTTCAGGACCAGGGGATGTTCCTACACCAACCCAAAAGTGAGCATCTGGTGCTGCACCATCATAACTAAAGCTTGGAATAAGAAAAGTCTGAAAGTAAAAAGAAAGATGAATGATCTTAACCCTGTGATTTCATATTCAGGAATCACCTGAGCATCTACAACAACAATTCTTCCAGATTTGACCTCATGAATCCCATCCAAGGCTGAAACTTTTTGTGGCCTGGGGTAATCAAGTCTGTCCGGAAAGGTCACTTCTCCAAAATTAATATCAAATGCTCGACACCAGACAGAAATCCATTTCACATTCCTGAGAGTCTTTCCACCAGGCAGATTTAGGACAATGTCCTTTTTCCTATAAGACTTTAACACATCATCTGAACCTTTTTCATTAGGGATGAGAAATCCATCACCTAGATTACAGAATATTAAATAAGATGAAAAATGTAAATCAGGAATTTTACACTTTTACCAGATGGTCTGTCACCATCTCCAGCATAGAAAAATGCATCTGGACCTTGACCATCATATGAAAAACCTTTTATAAAGATTGTTTTCGAATCAACTGCATAAACCTAAAAGTGTAAACAATTATCTGAAATCTTTTGTAGAAAATTGGAAAAAATATTGCTTTTTACTTGTCCAGAAATGCCATGAAATCTATCTTGAAACTCTCCAATATAGGCTCCAAAGTACTGTTCTTTTTTGGAATGAACTTCAGCAAAGCTTTTCGACAAAATAGAAACAGTGAATAAACCAAAACAGAATGTGGCCTTTGAAATCATGTTACACAAGTTGGACTTCATGAAGTTTTAAAGGTTGAAAAGTGAACTATTTCTTGTGCACCATCCTTCATAGAAATATTTTCCTGTAATAAATCCAAAATGTATTATTATTGTTGGACAAGATGGTAAACAAGGAAATGATGTTTGCAAACAATAATGTCTATCTAGGTACATTTTGCCCTTGGATGAAGAACAACCTTTTAAGTTAGTACATGTGTTATTAGATGGGTACCTTCAGGCAACAAAGAAGTTTATTTTTAAACGAAGACAACATGTGACAAAACTTTTTTTTGTCTTGTGACAAAGTTGAATTTGTTGCATTATTGTGTTTCTAAACGAAACACATTCATTCAATGAACATTTTTTTTCACATAGTTTGACAAAGATTTGTGCATCAAGGAAGTGACAGTAAAATGGGGATGAAACATTTGGGAATGAGTTTGCAAAATTTAAGAAAGATAGATAAACTAATGAATAGTTTTTAACAATGTTTCCTTTAGCACTTGGTGTTTTTTTGCTTGGGTCCTCAAGCCCAGCATCATAATCTTGCCAAATTTCACAGAGGTTCAGATTTGTACTCCATTTAAGCCCAACTATAGGCAGAAACAAGCATTGACTTTATATAAATAGATCAAGTAAGGAGCTCTGAACATGAGCAAATCTCTGAATTGAGGTAAAGGCAAATGGGATGAGCCTTTGATGACCTTCCCACCCATGAAAAGAACCGATGCTGAACAGTTGGTTGAAAGAGCACTTGCTTTTTTTATTTGCTTGGACATATGAATGTGGTAGAAATAATTGGTTACCATCTGGTGGGATGCATCTATTATTTACATGGAGCTAGACCTGAGGGTCTAGGGTTCAAACCCTAGCGCCTCCAGGCAACCTTTGACCCTGGGTTGGCAAAAAAACAACAACAAATAGTTCCCAGCCAAGTGTGCCATTAATGAAAAAAAATTCACAAGACTTACTTACTTAAAAAGATTTTAAAAAATCAAGCATATTCATATTACTTTAAAAGTCAATGTGAATGCAAAATAAGCATTTGAAGTGACATTATTATGAGGTGTGAAATAACAGAAATAAATGGAATAGAAAACACATGTTGTGATAAAATGAATATCCTGATTGTGAATTATAAACAATCTAAAAGGAAGTGGGACAATATGCATGTGTGGTTTTCCTTCACCATCATCAAAAGACCAAGATTTGACATTGAATTGAACTTTTTTTCAATTGATCTATATCTATCATTTAATGTGTGGTGAGAAAAAATGAAATTTTACCTATTTACAAATAGATATAAAGTGAAAAAAAGACTTACAATTATGATGATTGATGCTGATAAATTTCCTTTTTTTGATAATGAACCAATTTATTTGAATATGTGTCTTGTTTGAGTTGCTAAATGCTACTGAGATCATATCATGGAAAGTGAGAGTTTGGTGTTCAGTTGGATGATGGAGATTACCTTGAGGCAAGGTTTACAGGCGGGATAACAGTCAAGGTTTCTATCTACTCATAAACATTTTTAGATAAATAAGAAGTCAAGTGTAAAGGATTTGAAGCCATGAAGTATTACCTACCTTATCTTTTTTAATCTTGAGTATCTTACAAATTTTAATCTTCTAGACGCTTTGATCATAACTTAGAATCTGTTTTAGTCAAAGATCAACTCAAGCTCCTGGGTTTGAACCCACGACCCCCTTACAGTTCAGCTTTGAAATATAAAATCAACCAGCAGAAAAATGAAAATGTTGATTATCTAAAAATTGGACCAACATCAAATTAAGGTTAAAATATTGTTGTTTAAGGGTTGAAAATATTCATTACCCCATTCACCAATACAACTTTAATATCATTTTTACAAATGTTAGTTACAATTGTAGGTTGCTTTTAAAAACTGATTATTTTTCTGTGAGTTGAGATCTGAGACTGAAATTTAGGGACATTTTCTACTGATCCAATGCCAACCCTTATTGTGAGATTTTCAGTTTGAAATTTTTTTTCTAGGTTTTAGTAAACTCAATCCCAATAAATACAAAGAACTAGCTGTCTCAGTTGTGATAGAGAATATTAGCAAAAGTTAACCTAAAACTTTAGTTGTCTATCAGGAAATTATATTCAAAATCTTGGCTTAAGCTTGAGATGATTTTTTAAAGTTACAAAGTTTGAAACTTTAATAGCTTAGAAAACAGTGATTAGTTTGGATCTGTCAAAGGTTTTCCAATTCAAAATCAAGAGTTATGATATCTATAACAATTGAGTTTTGATAGTTGATATTATGCATTTGATACACCTCTAAGTTATGGGGATGTCCATGAATCATGTTTCTTTTCTGATGTCTGGTAAAACAACCACTTAGGTGCTCTTTTAGCAATGTCTTAGTCCTGAAGAGGTAAGGGTATAAAATAGTCTGTAGTGCTAATGTAGGGTTGAGTTGAAGAAAGGTTTAAAGAAAGCGACATTGTTTCTCTTACGGTTAAAGTTCGACATAAAATCAAACACAAAATATGTTATTTTATACCTAAAAAAATCTATATGTTCACCTATCTTCAAAGTATGTACTTAACCCATATATTTATTTATCACCATCATAAAAAATCCTGGAGCAAACATGACCATTTTTAAACATTCACCCTCACACACTCAGGTAATGTTTAAAGTCTAGTTTGAGCCTTTTATGCCTTTGGGGACAACTTTATCCCAAGTAGAGCCACTGTTTGTACAGCAAGTTTTGTTTTAAAGAGACTGCATGTACTTATACACACCCCACTGTCAACTTGAGAGCTGTTTTACCAATATTCCCCATATGTCCACATTCAACCCTACCTCTTGGGGCAAAAAAACTCCAAAGTCTGAACAAATCACTTATAATAAGTAAAAACCTTCATAACAAAATTGTCAGGCAGGGTGTCTTGAACATTTTTTATTGAGTATAAATCCCAAATTCCCTACGCACACTGGCCAAGTTGTTTGGAGTCTCATTAGATAGCAATGACAATAATCGAATGCAGTAATGTCTCGTGTGATGTTGATGCTCGATCAACACTTTGAAAAAAGTTCTGCCATAGACAAAGAATTATATTGGTGGTGACTGGACTCCAGATGACTGAGGACTCTTTGTTGATTTTTTGAAATCTGGTGTTGAAAAATTTCTGGGATGGCCGGAGATTAAACCGACAACCATAGATCTTGGTTCTCGGTCAGGTGCCTTTGACCTCTCAGCCACAGTAATCCACTTTTTTATTTGAATTTTTAACATCTCTGATAGCAACCTTATGAGATCAAAATTGAATGATTTCAAATGGGTTGAATTAACCTTGTACGTTCCTACAAATACCCCCAATCCACCTTGGCTTTGAAAGCTAAAAACTCCAAATGAACTACTAAAATTCATTGCTGGGAAATCAAATTCCCCCCATGACAAAAAATATGAAACAAAAACTTGTTTTCTATGAAAATGGGACTAAAACTAAAACTGTTGTGTTCAAATTCTAAATTGAGAAACCTGCCTAGAAAGAAGGAAATTCTGGAATCAAATAATAACTCACATTTATCATCAACAATTCACATGTCAAAACATTTAACTTTTCAAAGTACAAAAGTTGACCCTAGTCCATCAGAAATTGACAAAAATGATTGTTACCAATTACCACAAATGGGTGAAACACTCTAGCAGACTCCAGGCTCTAAAACATAAAAAGCCAGGGGAAAGATTAAAAGTTGCATGTGAGTGATAAGTAACCAAAAATGGTGCTATGAAAATCTGCTGAATCATGATTCGTCAAATCTACACTTTATCAAATTTATGATCCACCGAATTCACAACTCACCGAATGATTCTTTGACCGCCATTCACTATTCGTCAAATGATTTTTAAAACAAAAATTTACTACTTGTCTAAGGACTTTTTTACCAATTTTTATTTATTACTTACCTAGCCTAACCCAACCTTCAGGATATAACCCTAATCATTCTGAGGCCTACAATTGTGTTTATTCAAGCCATTCAAGGCCACAGGGTAAGCCTAGGCCTGAAATATAAGCCAAGATAATAAGCTCTGCAGGGTTAGGCTCAGTAGGTTAGCAACATCAGTAATAACGCCTGTCCTTTTACTCTCTTTCATAATATCATCGAACATACCCACATTGGGAGAAGGATGGAATTCAGACCAAGCTTCTTTGACACAAGCCGTAGAAAAATAGTAATTCGACGAATCGTGAATTTGGCAAAAAGTGTCATTTTTGATTCGTGGAATAGTGATGCGACAAATCATGATTTTGGTAAAACGTTAATTCAACAAATCGTGATTCGGCAGATTTTCATAGCACTCAAAAATAAATCAGTAACTACTTTGATTATCAAATATTTTCTTTTCCTTATGACATACATAAGTCTTGAGTCTGTTAAAAACACTGATTTTCTGAATTCAGTCAACTGAACTCATTATTATTTTTATTAATCTTGCTGTTTCTAAGTGCTCCAAAAATAAAGAAAATATTTTTTTAAGTTATACTAGGAAGTGCATAAAAACAAGATATAAAATCTTGTTGGATGGAATTATATCTTTTATTTAGATGTGAGTGTCTGTAAGCAGCTGATTCTTGTTTCAAGCAACATATTTGCTTGCTTGATAACAGTTGTCAAGGTCAATCTTAGATCAAAACTATTCAAGTGAGAAAATGTAAGAAGTTGGAGTTGGTTTAAGTCTGGAGAATGGTCCAGAAATGTCGGACCAATATCCATTAAGAAAAGTCTAAAGATGAAAACTTTTCTTTCATTAACATTTAAGACAATTTCTTTTTGCATTTACATTTTGAAAGTTGGATTTTTTATTTTATCAATTTTGTTTGGTAGGAAAGTGGAATCCAGAGAGAGGTGAGATGATTTTTAATCTATTATTTATTATCCTGTATAATTTTATGTTTTAGACAGATGCCATTACAAGATCAAAGTTTAAAGCATGGATTGCTGAGACGCACTGATTCCAGAATCATCATTTCTGAGACAAATGGAGGAGCTAAAATGCAAAAAGGTTTTGTCAGAGTAAGAGTGAATAGAGACTTGGGAAATGCAAAAAGAAAATTTATGATGCAAAAAATGGAGGACACTACAGAAAGGTGAGAAGGGAGGAGTTTAGAAATTTTGTATAGGGATATGTTTAAGAATGCTTGACGTCCCGTATGCATCCATCTGCCACCTCATTAACCTCCCTCGCCATTAAAGCTAAAGAGCTGAAATTTGGCAGGCATATTCCCCACAAAGATGGCTCAAAAGTTACTGTCCAGTTTTTTTTATATTTTGCCTAGAAGCCGAGATATTTAGGTTCAAAGTTTTATATTTATGCCTTTAAAAACTCGTATAATTTTGAAGCTAGGTAAAAGTTTATAAAATAACATTTCTTGTTCAAACATTTACCTAAAAATGTTGTTTTATAAACTTTTCTTGCTTTAAAATAGACGAAGTCATGAATTTTTTAAGTAGGCAGGTCGCTTGGAAGGGTTAGGTATTTTTCCCAGCACATAAAAACACCCATCTGCTTTATTTATGTAGTTTCTGTGATTGAAAAAATTTATTTCATCCAAAGATTATTGAATTGCGTCAGACTGATGTGAGAATAAATTTTGTAATGTTAAGGGTCAAAGTCAAGATTTTTGATTCCAGACAAGTAGAATTTAGATCCTGAAAATTAAGTTAATTTTGAAACATGATGGAAAAAAACCCCAAAAATTTTGAGACTTTTTTCAAAATTGATTTTAAGATTAACATTGAATATTTTTGAATGAGTGCAATAAATAAAAAGTTGCATCTTTGTTTTGGATTCATCAAGAAAAGAGCAAGATTCTAAGAAATTTTTTTTGTGACCAATTGACATTTGTGTAACACTAACAATTTTTTCAATTGTTAAAAACACTTTTTGTTATTCAAAGATCTGTGAGCTTCAATGAAAATACATCAACAAGATCCACTTCCCCAATGAAAACTCGTTCAAAAACTCTTCCAAATATTTTTATTGCACAAAGGACAAGAACATTAAGTGAACAATCAGAAGAGAAAGATGAGGTGATACATTTTTATCAAAATCTCTGTCAGATTTGTAGACATTAAAGCACTGTATGAGTGAACCTATGATCTTTCACCCAATGCAAGTTCGCCAATACCAGTTCGCCCAATGCAAGTTTGCCTAATCAGTTCTCCAAAAAAATTGCCAACTACAAACTATGAACTCATTGACTTGCGGTGGGGGTTGGTTGGGTCACATTAGGTTAGGTTAGGTTCGTAATTTGTAGTTGGCGACTTTGCATTGGGGGAACTTGATAGGGCAAACTGGTATTGGCGAACTTGTATTGGATGAAAGATCAGGGTATCCTGTATGAGTACATAATTAAAATGATTTTTAAATTATTATCTGTAAAAGTACTCACTGGTATAGTCAGAATTGTGAACCATAAATTTTAAAGCAAGGATAATGCCTCAGTACCAAAAAAAAGAAAATGTTTGATACAAACTGATACATTCATAAAAGCCTCTTAAACAAGTTTACAATTGAAACAAAAGGCAGCCTATGCCTGACCTCTCTAGATTAGCTTGGCCTCAAGAGGATAAGGTGGGCAATCATGAATATAGACTTCCCTGAGAGCGTAAATGAACTAGCCTTATGTACACTTGTAAGAGGAACAGCATTAACCCAGTATAATTGCACATGCCACTTTGTAAAGTAAAATTATGATGAAATGCTCAATGTACTTTATTGTAAAAACCTTACATGCTAAACTGAAATCTAGGGCCTGATCAATCTTACGTAAAAGAGCATTAAAATATTTAATTGGCATAGTTAGACACGAAGTCTGTTAATCAACATAGGAAGCGGGAGCTCATTGATCAAGTGGGATCAGGAATCAGATGTGGATAGATAGGTTGGGTGATAAAACAATAAAAGTACAAAGATCCTTATGGGCTCCCTACACAAATGATTAAGATAGTCAGGTGGAAATCAAGAATGAATGACTAATCATTCAGACACGCATGCCAGGCAAATTTCACTAACCTGCTACCATATTTTGCTAAATGTTAATGGAATTAGATATTTTCTATCAAAAGGAATAATCAAAAGAAATATAAAAGTAAAAATTATAATTTTCTTTATCCACTCATGCAAATTCATCCAGCATTTAAATGTCTTTCATGCTGTGAAACTCTTAAAAAAGTCTTGTTATTATTATTGTAAATAACAAAATGCAAGAGCTAAATAGAGAATGTGAATCACACAACATTATGTCTGTAAATGTTACAGATTAGATCAAATCTCTTATCTCACGTGCTTTTTTTCTGCTATTAATTCTGTCTTAAGGCAGTGTAATAGTTGGGATCAAATAATCTCCTTATTTTGATTAAACAAATTGTTTCAAAGGTTGTAATAATTATAATCTAGAGTAGCAAAATCATATATAGGTAAAGTTGCATATACACATCCGTTTATTTCTGGAGGTATTCACAGATTCTGTGACTTTCGACCTTTTTTTTCACGCAACCTCAACAGGTTTTTCTGTAAGAATTAACAGTTTTTTTTCTGTGAAGAGCTTGCACATTTGTTTTGATTTTTAGTTATGGCGGTCTTGACAATTTGTTTTGATTGTGAATAGCGGCTCCCTGATTGGTTGATTTTCTCCAAATATTGTTTTGATGTCAATTCGTACAACTAAAAATCAAAACAAATGTGCGCACTCTTCACAGAAAAATCTGTCG
>Ga0194133_10009939_pt1 | contig 10802 bp, 5 predicted proteins | sample TA2KigOf40mmetaG_FD_155448 | JGI IMG/M metagenome (GOLD analysis project Ga0194133, IMG submission 155448) | Freshwater microbial communities from Lake Tanganyika, Tanzania - TA2015055 Kigoma Offshore 40m | ecosystem: Environmental > Aquatic > Freshwater > Lake | place: Tanzania: Lake Tanganyika...
CAATGATAAAAATCAGACTTTATATAAAAATATAATCAAATATGGGTTTCACTGACTGCCTCTTTGTCCATATTTTAATTACCAAATTTTTCAGGTGTCACTGGAACAAAATGGATTCTAGCAGCAAGATCAACAAACAACACTTTGGTATGTTGCTTACTACATTATAAGGACATTAAAAATCTATTTTGCAATAAACTACTTATTTTCCTTTGTCTCCTTCATCCTTTATCTTGGCCTTTTGTCTAACAACATTTCCATCATAATTTCTCTTTTGTTGTCTAATTTGAAAATAAGATGAATCACCTTGTCCTTCCTTTTTTGTATGAAATTTAGTTAGAGTAACATTCAATTAACTTTCTTAAAGAAAGAAAGGGAATTCAAAATTAATACATTTAATCACAAACTTAGGTTGCATCTTTTTCTGGCTGTCTTGTGTCCATCTTTTATAGCCTTTTTGTCACTGATGGTCACTTAGATGTTTTGATGCTAATCAATGGAATCTTAGGAGCACTTGTTGGAGTCACAGGTTTTGTTTCCCATTCACAAACTCATATTTGAGATTTGAAATATCATAGCCTGGAAAAGTTTATTTTCAAAACTACTTTTTTTCTTTAGTTCACAAAAAAAAGTTGTTTTAACAGATACTTTTTCCGCATTGAACCCAAGGCAGGATAATCCTACTGATTCTCTTTGATTCACATGACATTAATAATGTCATGTTTTTAAAGCTTTAAGATAAGACAAAAAAAAGTAAATATTTTTTCATCTTTTACAAGATTAACAAATCAGAGATGACAACATGTTTTGCAGATTTGCAGGTCTTCTTTCCTTTGTCGGGATAAAAAAAAGAGAAACAAACAGAAATCAATTTTATTTGACAAAAGAAATTCATCTAAATCAAAAAACCTGATGAAGATTGAGAGTAAAACTGGGGGATTTCTTTGATCTTTGAATTATAAATGATATATACCTGTACCTTTTTTTCATAGTTTTCAATTTTTTACATGACAAAAAAGATAAATCCTTCTTTGCAAAATAGGCTGAAAAATATTTTTTTTGCAAATTATTTATTATTTGATTCGTAAATCTTTTCCTAAAATTTAGAGACGAATGAGAATTACAGGTTATTTTTTGCCTTCAATGTGAGATTTTTATAAGTTGAAAGCAGAAAAACATAAAAAATGAGATGAAAAGTTTTAAGAGAAAAACTTGATCCTCAAAAGCCAAACATTATTGGTAAAAGTTTGCACAAAGTAGGTTGATATCATGGAGAACTTTAGGATGAGTCTAATAATCAACATTTTTAGCATCATGTGCCATCATCAGTCCATTAGAGGCCATGTGTATTGGAATGGTAGGGGCCTTATTGGCAAATGTCACAGCCATATTCCTTGTCAAAATCAAAGTAGATGATGCTGTTGGAGCCACCTGTGTTCATGGTAAGTTTCTTAAACATCATCTATTAGTTATTTTTCTTTGTAATAAAAGCAAATTTTGCCAAAATAAAAGTATTGACTTAAGTAATTGTATGGGGCATATGCTTTTTTTTAAGGATGCCAAGATGGTAAATGAGAATGATACAAAGTAATTTCAAGGATGTGTCCAGATGGAATTACTTTCTTTGTAAACATCATTTCCTGGTGTGAAATTACTTTTTCTAATTACAAAAAATGATCTTTGCTTTGCTCACAAACAAAAACATTTTATTTGAAATACATTTTTCTAAATTTCAACTGTCAAGGTTTGTTTGGATTCAATCAAGTGATTCACTCCCTGACAATCTTTTCTCTATTAAATTATGAAAGCTGACATTTCTATTCTTGATTCTCCATTTTGAAAAACTTGTCACAGAGAGTCAAACCCATCAGGCATGATGACCATTTGTCATTTTCCTGGTAAAAAAACAGAAACAGGAAATAAATGGAGATGTTACAAGGCAAATTGAATTAGTAATCTGCATTGTTAGATCACTTAATTAGGAGCACTTGATGACAATTAAGCTTCATCAATTTATTTTCATTATTTTAACAAATGAAAGATTGTTTAAACCTTTCACTTTTTAATTTGTCGAAACACAATCAAAAAAGTGTTGGTAATTATTCCAAGCTTTAAAAGATCCAAATATCTGGAAATATCCACCAAATTATTCCTTTCTCAAGAAACATAATTAATTTTAAAGATTATAAACAGTTATTTTGATTACTTGTCAGTTCTTTAATGTTTTCTTCAGTCTTTACTATGAGGGTAATCCAAGTTGTTGCATTTCAAACCTCTATTTGGAAAGATATTTCATAGCAAACCTAACTCCTTACCTAAAAAGTCATTCAAATTTACTCATAAATTTTGGTTCCCTTTGGCTGCTCCCTGTATGTTTTTGTAACTAAGAGTAGAATCAATTAAAATGTGATAATAAACAACTTTTGAAGGTCATTTTCTCAAATAATTGGACCTTTTAGGAAGTCTGATGCTTAGGTGTCAGAACGGTAGTGGAGAACGTAACAGCATAAGGAGGATATGTAGGCGCCGAGCTAAAATCCCAGTGAAGACCTTCCCAATCAAGAAAAGAATCCATACTGGACTGTTTATTGATGGAAACAAGGGGCTTTATAAACAAAAGTAAAGGAGGGATCGGATAAGAAGGATTGGATCAAGAAATATCGGACCTCTTAGAAGAGGGTATCATAAATTGGCGGGAAAAGAATACTGCGGGAGTGAAAACAACAGCAGATTGTTCAGGTAGACTTACAATTACTTGGAAGGAAAACTTAACAGCGGCAGCCTGTTTGAAACAACTTTGAACTGCAAAGTGAAAAATTTCGTAGCGTGAAAAAGAAAGGTTTTGAGCATGTGCTACGATACTTTAACCAGATAATTAAAGGGCTTGGGGCTCATTTTCTGTAAAAATATTCATCACAACTTTAAGTGCTTTTGCTAGAGGCCCAGGTTCAAAATCTCATCTCTCTCTTGGTATTTTAAAATACACGCCAATGATGAATGTAAGTCTTTTTTTGGATGACGACTTTTTTCAAAAATATCACCCTCATGACAGAAAATCTTTTTTTCATTGTCGAATAACAAGTTTCGTTTCATCTAATCCTGACTAATCTAGAATTTTAATTTACCTTTACACATGCAATGTTCTACGTTCTAATTAATCATGAAATCAATTGTCCATTTTGTCAGTAAGTCTGACCGATGTGAAAGCAAATGAATCCTTTCACACTAATTGGACTTCTTTACAAACATTCAGACACTTCGTCACGATCAAGCCAACATATGGGAAATAAACTCAATCAGAAGATATCAGAAAGTCTTGATGAACAGCTAAATGTCATACAGTCTCAATTATATTTGCTGTGTCGTCATATAATAGTTAGTTATAGTAAACAGGGAACCTGTAAAAAAAAGGTGTCGATCTGGCATTGACCCGTGTAATTTTTGATCAGACCCGAAGAGATTTTTTTGACATGAAAAGATAAAAGTTGGAAAATTTGGCATATTTGGAGGAAACTTTTAATGACCTGTATTGGCCCCGAGAAGGCTGACTCAACCCTAAGAAGCCAAAAACTACCCGATCCGGCAAAGGTTGGAAAATTTTTGGCCCAGGCCATCTTTAACTTTTATTACTTTCTCTATTCCATTGAAGGGTTAACTGGCCTTTTTAGACCAAAAGTGTCAAATTTCAGAAGAATAGTAATGAAGGACATTGGTCCCAAGGGACTCCATGTCATCAGGCTTTATTGATCATCTTATGAGATACCAAAAGCCAATGGAATGACCTCTAAGGGCCCAACCCTAATCCTAGTAATTAAGGTAATAAACTGGGCTGTTAAGACTCATATAATATGGATTCACTGTCAAAACCTTTATAATGGCCCACCAATAAATAATTTAGTCTACGGTAACTGCAGATTATAATCACCACAACTGAGGGGGCTTTAATGATTTTTTGGCAATTCATAGAAAGGGATCTCATTTCCAAGTTAGGTGCCTTTGACCACATTGCCAGATTTATGCAGAGAGATTGAGACATAACTAGACCTACTCACTTTTTTTGAATGACAGCTTATAGTCGGTTGAGGAACTGATTCTTCTAATGCCAAAGTATTAGACTTTACAACAATTCCTTACACTGTTTTCGTGTCTTACAGTCACCTGAACTATCCCTGGTTAAATTTTGGGAATGGTATATTCTGATGTAATTATTTTGTGCTTTTAATAATTAAATCAGGTTTTTTGTTCATGTGATCTGCACAACCATCAATCCTGACCGTGGTATAACCATCATGATTATTTTAAGACAAATCCTGGGGTGAAAGATTTGCCCTGACCGGGGATTGAACGCCAGTCTCCTAGTCCACACCTAGTTGTTGTAGCCATATGAGCTACAACGACCCCAACAAGTTTTCTCTCCCTTGATCCGTTGGGGTTTTAGAGTTTGGGGTACCCCGGGATCCAGGGGTTTGGTTGGTGGGGTCATGCTTGTGTTAAGAACCCTCCCTGAGTTGGTGGGGAGGTCTGTGCAAAATTTGGCAGAGATTGGTCCGCCGGTTCGCGCATGAAAAGAGGACATATTGTATTGTTTATTGTCCCCTTAGGTTGGTACATCAATACAAACAGTCTCTTTTATATATATAGATATATTGCTAATAGGAAACTGTTGCTGCTATGGAATGTCGGGGACATTTTGTTGTTCTTTAGGAAAGTGTGCCATTGTAAATGCTAAATTGATTGTGTTGTCTAGATATTTTTCTTCCCTGTAAAAATGCAAAGTCAATAGTTTGTACTGACTTTAGTAAAGCAAAATTCACCTATGTAAACCTTTAAAAGTATTTTTGAATTAAAAGCAAACATATAGATTAAAGTATTTTTATCAAGAATGATCATTTGAACACGCTTCAACCCTTATTGGATGAGTGTCAGGTGTTCCACACTTCTAATTCGGTTTGCCACTTTTTTCCCCCCCAAGTTGTTTACAGATCTAATTAGATTTGGTCCAATTCAGGAACATTTTGATGTGATTGACTCCACAAATAACTAAGACCTTGAGGATGAAAAAATATGGGCTACTGCAGAATTAATAAGCATTCACTTCCACCAGAGATAAAAGCTTTCCGCATACTGAAACTCAAAAATGTTGAGACTCGAAACATTGAGAAACTCCAAAAGCTCATTAAAGTTAATCTAATTTGATTCTGTAATGTCTTTTTCCTAAGGTTTTTCTCTAAATGAGAATCTTGCGAAAAATCATTTTGAAGATTAAACTTTTTAGCAATTTTATTGTTTGTTACTTTTTTGGGGGGAAACTGGAAAACTATTTTATTTTTCTTGCCTTCAAAATCAACTTAACAAGGATTTGTGTCTTTCTTTTTCGTTAAAAGTTTTTTAAAGCACTTCATTAACTTCCACTTTAATTTTTGCTGAAAGAGCTTTTTCTTGAAACTGAAATTAATAGTGACAAAAGTATTGTATTGAATCACTTACTACACACTACAAATTTGGTTTATATTCAAATATTTGATGCAGAAAAAGCATCCCATAAAGTAGGTACAAATCAACCTGATGGGATCAACCTTTGACTTGGGATGGCACTCATAATCAAGTTGATTTGAGAAATTTAGTGTAAAAATGAAATGATTCAGTAATACAGGATTTTATGTCAGCAAATCTTTTGAGGATGAAACTATAGTAATATTTTAGATTTAAGTTATATTTTTACAATCAATTTTATACCGAGCAAAGCAAGGGAGGAGATAGAAATTTGTATAGGGGTCGTGGGAAAACAGCGTGACGTCCCTTTTCTGTCATTCCGTCCATCAACTCCTCCTCCTCCCATACCCGAAGAGCTAGAGGCCTAAAAATTGGCATGCATATTCCCTACATGGATGGCTCCAAAGTTACCCACCAGATTTTTGATATTTTATCCAGAAGCCAAGATATTCAAGTTTAAACAAGATTCTGTGACTATTGACCTTTTTTTCATGCTACCTCCACAGCTTTTTATGTACAAATTAACATTTTTTCCCTGTGCGTGTACATTTGTTTTGATTTTTAGTTGTGGCTTTCTTGACAATTTGTTTTGATTTTGAAGAGCGGCTCCCTGATTGGTTGATTTTCTCCAAATTTGTTTTGATGTCAAGTTGCACAACAAAAATCAAAGCGAATGTGCGCACAATTCTCAGAAAAAAAATCTGTAGAGGTTGCGTGAAAAAAACATGTAAACTGTCTCGAAAAAAATGTCAACAGTCACAGAATCTGTGAATACCTCGGGAGTAAAAACATACGTGTATATGCACCTTAAGAAATCTTATTTTGACTACATAAGATCAAATTGAATGTTTTTTGGAACCTTTACTATTTACATTGTATTAACTTGGATGATTTGTTTGTCATTTTAACCAGAATTGTTTTCAAGTTGAGTTAAAATAATCTGTTCTAATATACTGTGTTGGAACAATCTCTTATATTTGATTGGACTAATCAAAAAAAATGCTATGGCGTATGGAAATTTTACATTTTACTTTACAATTTTCCTCCTCCTCTAAGTTTGTGTTTGTTCAGATAATTTATTCCTAGAATCTCTTTTGACAGCCTTTTGAGCGTTGGCTAGTTTGTTAGCATTCACTTTAACTGAGACCATGCAATGTAGTTGCCCACACCCAAAAAAAAGGCTTCTCACCCACCCCCCATTTCTGAGGCATATGCTAAAACAACCTTTTTAGTCCTTCAACACACAACTTTTGATGAGAAAGTGGAAAACTATCACTACTTTCCCTACAAACTGAATGAATTGAAGCAGATTCGAAATTCGATGGATTTTTCACTGAAACTTTTTTATAAGACCAAATACCAAATAAAAAAGTTTACTTTCTTATGGATCTCTAGCACAACGCTGGAGAGACCCTCACAGGGTTGGGACATCTTGAACTCAGTTTGTATAAACAAACTGAAATCATTCAAGATTTATTTTTCAAGGTTGAAGGTTCTGAAAAATCAGGGCAGGGTTATCAGATCAAGAGGGGGCCCAACCCACCCGCCCGAAGAGTTCATAGGATGCAACAGAGAAGAGATGAGACCAATGGGAAGCTTTATTTTTGGAGGAGTAAAAGGGGCGAATGCCGGGGATGGAAGCAGCTTCCCAGCTTCCAGCCAGGTTGATTCCACAGGAACAATTGGCGGTTCCCGGCCCATCTGTATTTTTTCTCCACAGAGGCTCATAGGATCATGAGCGAAGGATCAATCAGTCTGAGTCAAGATTGATGGATCCACCTCACCCAGCTGACAGGCGCTACCACAAACCTTTATCAATGAAATAGAATGCTAGAGAGTAATAAAGAAAGTAAAAGAATTTCTCATGACCTTCTTGACTGAAAAATTTGAGGTTGGAAGTTTGAAACAAAAGCAAATGCCAGTCAGAAAGGCCTATTGTCTAAAATGAAACGGCCTTTTCACCCTTTCTAAATTATTAAACTTGTTCAAGCCAGCTACTAGAAGCATGAAAAAGTTTCTAACAGAAAACTGGAAAACTTAATTTCAGCCTCCTAAAATATCATCATTTACTTTTTCCTTTGTTATGTATTATTTTCTGAAAAAAAAATTTAAGCCCAAACTTTTGAATGGAATTCAAGTTTATATTTTTTTAAATTTCAAAACTTCAATATCGTGCATTTTTGAGTAACTTTCAGATAACTTGCTTTTTGCTGCATTTCATATCCACAAAAAGCAAGCAAGATCGTAAGAAACATAAAGTTTTAATACTGATTGATTTTCAATGGAGAAAATTGAAGTAAAAGTTTAGAAGTGTTGATTTCAAATAATATCTACATCAATCTGCAAAACCCTTATCTTGATTATACTTTTTCATTTTAATATTTGATTCCCCTTGAACAGATATATTTGCCTCATAAGATCAATTAAGCAGAGAGATACTTAGCTTCAAAAATAAATTTCTTGAATAAAACTTTTTAAAGTTTCTTTCAAGGCTTCATTACACTGTTACTTCATTGGAAAAAGGTCAATAATAAAATCCTTCACTACCATTATTACTTGTACAACAAGATAATATAGACACAAAAAGGTGAGGTGAAATGATACTATGATCTCTCGCCTAATGCAAGTTCGCCAATCCCGGTTCGCCTATTCAAGTTTGCCAACCATGCAACTACAAATTCATTGAACTACAAACTCATCGAACAACCCTAATGTAATGTAACCTAACCTAACCTGACCCAACCAACCTCCCAAAGCATGCTTCCCCCTTATCTATCCCAACCAACCAACCCCTTTTAACCAGGAGGGCATATTTTGCTAACCTAACCTAGCTTGACCCAACCGACCTCCCAAAGCATGTTTCCCCCTTCAACCCTGCAGGGCATGTTTCCCCTCATTTATTCCTCTTTCTAACCCTGCGGGTTAGGAAATGGGAGTCTGCAGTTTGCTGTTCAATGAGTTTGTAGTTATTAGTTGGTAATTGGCGATCTTACATGGTTGGCGAACTTGTATTGTTGGCAAACTTGCATTAACTGAACTTGATTAGGCGAACTTGCATTAGGCGAAAGATCCTAGACCTGAGGGGAAATTACAAGCGTAATCATCATAGAATTTGGAGGGTCTGAGTGAATGCTCGCTCATAAGGATGAATAGTACTCAAATGCCTTGTTTCATATTGTCCATCCTTACCATCTCAGAGCTAAACTAAAATCAATATATGTTTTGGTAATAAGAACAACCCCAAGAGATTATGATTCAAAGTACTACAGAGCAAGAATGTTGAGAATGACTGGGTTATAGAGTTAGGACTCAATATTTTCAAAGCGCACATCTTTACTTAATTTCAATACTTTTCATTACTTCTCCCCAACTCAGCTGGCAGGAATTTTCCATGTAAAAGTTACATCAATGAAAGGACTCCATGAAAAATCATATTTTTGATACAAGCAGACAAACTTTGTATGTGTATAAAATAAAAATGCATTTCTCAAGGCCATTTCTAGCACATTCCTTGAAAATACTACCCTATATTGGCAAATTTGCAAAGAAATGGTAATCTAAGCAACTGGTCAATTGTTTGTGCTTTTTTCACCAACCAAGGCTAAAGGGTTGTTGAGACTCATGTTCATGACAACCGAAGTTCTGGGAGTCAGAGTGTTCAAGTGGTAAGAAGCTGGAATTATATCCCAGCAACCCGGGTTTGACTTCCGCCTGGTTAAAAAAAGTTTAAAAACCACCTAATGTGTCTTTAATGACTGGCGAGTTGCAAGGCGTATTTAAAAAATGATCTTAAAAAATCTCTTGAGCAAATCTTTTACCCCCCTGATATATCCTTTAACAGTTATCTTATGGTGATTTTCTGTGATAAAATATCTGTCTCCTTATTTCAGCCTAAACAGTTAAGAGGTGGGAGCCTTAATTCCAAAAGCTAAAAGTTCTAACTTAATATTGTCAATGTTAACTTTTCATCATCTCTATGCAGCTTTGTAGTGCTCAGTCAATAAGGAAATGCTGATGTAGTTAGTGAAAATATTTAAATTTCATATTGTGTTGTAACTTCTTAAACTGTTTGATGATTTCAATCAATTGAATTGTAAACCACTAAGGTTGGACTCTTGAAGCAGTTTTTATTCAGCCAAGTGTTGAAGAAACTGCAAAAGTTATACTAAAAAACTTCTTTAGTTTAGGGACTTGTGAGCCTTCTTTCCCCTGGATTTAAAAGATTAAATGTTTTATAGGTACCTCTGGGAAAGATTTTTTGCCAAAGTTTTGAAAGTCAAAGAACAAACAGAAAAAACAACTGTTTATTCCTTGTAAACATGCTATACTTTTAATAAAATATTGAGAAAAAATATGAGGACAAGTTTGGATTTAATGAAATGGCTGACCTGGCCAAATGTCTGGGAATTATACTTTACATTTGTATGTAAATACAAAATGAAATGGAAGTATTGTAGCAAAACTGGGCTATCAAAATGTTCTTTTTTCCCACTCTGAAGTGTGAACAAGCACAAAATCAAAGGTGACCAGAAATCCCAATTTTCTCTTCCTTTTTTTCCACATTGTTTCTTTCATGAATGATTGTCTCCATCAATAACAATATGTCGAAGAACGTGACACTTGAGACGGAACACTTTCTAACCCAGTTCAAAGAAAGTAATCTTTTGTCTTGCCTTAAAAGAACTCGGCTCAACACTCCTCATTGTAAGGGCCAATCATCCAAATAAAGGTCTGCGTTTGTTTCAAGAGAAAAAAAATAGATAAATCATAATTCTTTCCCAATTTGAAGTCAAAAAGAAGAAAGACACAATTTTGCTACTTGTATTGAAAAGGAATCAAGGATGATTTTGCAGTAAAGTTAAAGCTTTAAAACACTAAAAGTATGTCTTTTTTCCCCCTTCTTTAATATAATCCTCTTGCAATGACATGAAAAATGTAGATTTATTTCCTGTTTGTTTCTTGGTTTCCCTTCCACAAGTGCTAAACAGCTGTTACTTGAGTCTCCAATTTACTTGTAGAACCACAAACAACACCTTTTAGTGCGTAGGGATGAAGGCGGAGATTGGAGCGGAAGAAGGAGGATGTGCGAACGTTAAGCCAAAATCCCAGTGAAGACCTTATCCCAATCAAGAAAAGAATCAATACTGAACAGTTTATTGATAGGAAGTGGGGGCTTTATATACAAAAGTAAAGGAGGGATCGGATCAAGAAAATATTGGACCTCTCAGAAGAGGGTAAAATTTTGGCGGGAAATAACTGAAAACAGCGGCAGCCTGTTAAGGTGAACTTACAATTACTTGGAAGAGAAG
>Ga0194133_10009941_pt1 | contig 10801 bp, 11 predicted proteins | sample TA2KigOf40mmetaG_FD_155448 | JGI IMG/M metagenome (GOLD analysis project Ga0194133, IMG submission 155448) | Freshwater microbial communities from Lake Tanganyika, Tanzania - TA2015055 Kigoma Offshore 40m | ecosystem: Environmental > Aquatic > Freshwater > Lake | place: Tanzania: Lake...
TGTGGTTATTTTTTTGGGGTTTTTTTTTTGTTTTTTTGTTTGCGTTTTTTTAATCGTTGAATGTGTGTGTGTGTGTTAGTGTGTTTTTTTTTCTTGGCATTTACCCAATCCAAAAAAAAACAAAGACAGTATCGATTTTTTTTTTTCAAATATAGTTCATCCATCGTTTTATATATCTTTTTTTTTTTCAAACAAATACACATTATACACATTATACAAATCCAAATACACATATACACACAAATACAAATCCACACATATACACACACAAATACACACACGCATACATATATTTGTATATACAAAAAAAAAACAATGACAACCATCGACGATTTACGAATGCCCGCGGCATTCAAAGGAACAACCTTTTCATTATTCAAAAAAACCGAAGTCCGCAAACAATTGTTGCAAAATATGTTACGTGGGAAAATCGAACCGGCGTGTTATTGGGCCGCCGAACTCATTTGCGCGGGACAATTCCTCGATTTGTGGGAAAATATATTCCATTTCATGGCCAAACATATCCATTTAGGCAACGTCAAATTGCCCATTTACTTGGAAAAACGATATCGTATCTTCAACAACATCGTCGACCAGAAATTGTTTGCCAACGAAATCGAATTGCGCAACAAACCCGAAATCCGACGTCTCTTTGCCGAAGTGGTGTGCATTCTGACGGTGTCGTCGCGCAAACCCAGTTTCGAATCCGTGAAAATCATGCGCAAAGAAGAATTCGACATGACGTTGATTGGCGACAAATTGAAAGCCGATCGCGCCGATTATGCCACGGAATTGTTCCAAGAAAAAGATCCGAGAGAATTGGTCATCCCCATCAACGAATTCGTCTATGAAATACAGGTACGTCGAAATATGGCGACGGCGTGGTATTGGATTGAATGGATCATCGATTTCGACGTGTTGTGCAAATCCCAAAAACGAAAAACACGCATCGTCAATCGCGATTATCCCGTCGATGCCAAATACCGCGGCGATCTCATTTGGTTGATCTGGGATGCCATCCAGCACGTTCAACGATCGCAATTTCCAGGCGATTCGTTTTTGCAATCCGTCATCCAATCTCTCTTGTATTTGTTTTGTTGTCGGTACACATCGGGATCCTCCAAAAAACGACGGTATTTGTTGTATATGGCCGTCGAAGTCTTGACGGAACCCATGGACAAATCCGTCGAAATCATCACCGAAACACACAAACCCACCTTGTCCAATGTGGTAGAACAAATCGACCAAGTGGTCTACAAACAAATCAAGAAAAGCGAACAAGGATCGGGAATGGATTATTTGTTTGATGGATTGGGGGGAGGCGACAGTCTACAACGTACGATTCAACGATTGTCCATGATGGGGGGTGGATTTTGATTTTTTTTTATTTTTCTTTATTTTGTTGTTGTTCACTTGTTCACGTTTGTTTTGTCATACGCAGGAAACCAACACAAATTTAATTAAAAAAGAAAATAAAAAAAAGAAGGTGAAGCAACCATATTTTTTTATTTTGATTTGTATACTTGCCGATTGATTGCTGAAAAGAAACAAAGCAAGACGAAAAAGAAAAACAAATCATGAAAATCGAACACATTGTCTACATCAACTTGGACTCGCGCACAGATCGTCGAGAACACATGGAAGCCCAATTGGAAAAATACGGATTAACCGGAGTCGCCGAAAGATTCGCCGCCATTGCGAATCCCGGATTCGGTATTTGGGGATGTGGACAGAGTCATTTAGCTGTTTTGAAGTCCGCATTGGAAAGGGGATGGGATCATGTCTTGATTTTCGAGGACGATTTCGAATTTGTGATTTCCCCCGAAGAATTTCACCGTCGATTGACCGACCTTCCCGACCATCCCCATTTCGATGTTCTCATGATGGCATACAATATGCGCGAATCCGAACATCTGTCTGAAGGTTGCCGGTTCGCTCCGAGTTACCAACGCGTCCTCTTTGCCCAGACAGCAAGTGCCTATTTGGTCAAAGAAAGTGAATATGATGCGTTGATTGAGTTGTATGAACGAGTGTTGCCTCTCTTGTTGTCGACGGGAATGCATTGGTTGTATGCCAACGACGTGGCTTGGAAACCCCTCCAAGAACAACATTTGTGGATCGCCCCCATCGAACGGTGGGGCAAACAAATGGATGGTTACAGTGACAATGCCCAAGAGTTCATGTCCTATAATTGTTGATTGTTTTTTGTTGAATTGGGGGAAAAATCATATAAAGAAACCGAGTTAAAAAAAAGAAATTAAGATTCTATTGCAAACACAAACGCACAAACACAAACGCACAAACACAAACACAAACGCACAAACACAAACACAAACACAAAAAAAAATGCTCATCTCTTTCGAAGCAATAAACAACATCTTAAAACAACATGAAATCCACATTCAGGGAGCCTTTCATGTCGGAGCCCATGAATGCGAGGAGTTTGGACCCGTCCAAAGTGGTGTGGATTGAAGCCATGCCCCACAAAGTTAACGAGGCCCAGCGACGTGGTATCCCCAATGTATACAACGCGGTCATAACAGATCGGGATGATGATGACATTGAATTCAATGTTTCCAACAATGGACAATCCTCCAGTGTGCTCGAGTTTGGTACACATGCCACGGAACATCCATGGGTACATTTTGTCGGCAAAATTCAGGCGAAAACAACCACCATCGATTCATTTTTCTCCCAAAAGAAAATTGATCCGTCCTCCTTGAATTTTTGGAATTTCGATATTCAGGGAGCCGAATTGATGGCTTTAAAAGGTGCCGCCGCCGAATCATTACAACATGTCGATGCCCTCTATTTGGAAGTCAATGAAAAGGAATTGTATGTAGGTTGTGGACTCATTGATGAAATCGATGCATTCTTACAAGTGCGTCAATTTAAACGCGTAATCACCGAAATGACGGTGCATGGATGGGGCGATGCTCTCTATGTGAAAGAAAAAAAATAGAAAAAAAAAAGCAGGCGGAGGAAAAAAAAATGGCTGCCTCTCCCTTGAGGCAATATATGAAACGTATATATGGTGTGTGAGGAAAAAATCATCGTATCTTTTTTCTCCCTCTTTATATCATTTTTTTTTTCGTTCATATAATTATTATTTATTTTGCGGAGTCAAATCATAATTATATTATATCCATCGATTGAACAATAAATCAAAAACAAAACAATGAATCGTTTCGCCGAATATACTGCAACCATCTCGAATGAAAGACTTCGCCGATTCGCCGAATTGGTCATGCATGCTTATACCCATCAAGAGTTGAATTTCGATTCGCCGATGGATTGCATCCATCAAATCTCTTCGCTAAGTGAGCGCGCCGGATTGACCATGGAAGATCATGGTGCATCCTTCGAAGTTGTTATGCAAGCTCTTGCGATTTTCAAGGACAATGTGGATGCCAATGTCAACAACAACAACAATCAAAAAAAGCGTGGAAAGTCCCGAAGAAAATAAAAAATTATGTTATTTTTATTCTGTTTGTGTTTGTGTTTGTGTTTGTGTTTATGTTTGTGATAAATGAATCCATATAAAAACTCGTATTGTTCAACAACAAAATATCTTATTTTTTTTCGATATACACATATATCAATTCATTATAAAGAAAATATTAACAACAAAATCAAAACACAGACACTATGTATAGCGAACCAACCTTTATATCCAAATACACACCCAGTCATTTGTCCGATTTCGATTATGACGATCCCAACAACCAACAACGTGTGGTCTCCAAAACTACGTACATTCTACAAACCCTCATGGACATTGGCGACTTGAATATTCTATTGATCGGCGGCGTCAATTCGGGCAAAACCACATTGTTGTATGCCTTGTTGCGCGAATATTATGGATTGTCACGCCATGCCTCCATTCCCGAAACCAATGTGCTCTTCATCAACAATTTGAAGGAACAAGGCATCCAATATTTCCGCAACGAATTGAAAACATTCTGTCAATCGAGTTGCACCATCTTCGGCAAAAAGAAAGTCATCATGGTCGACGACTTGGACAATGTCCCCAAGCAAAGTCAGCAAGTCTTTCGCAATTGCATCGACAAATACAAGACCCACGTCCATTTCATTTCGTCGTGTTCGAATTCCCAAAAAGTCGTCGAAAGTTTGCAGAGCCGATTGCACATCATTCAATTGTCTCCTCCCCCCCGCGAACAAATAGAAAGCATCATGAATCACATTATTCGGGAGGAGGTCATTCTCGTCGACAATGAGACGCGCACCTTCCTCTTAGACAAATGCAACGAGAGTGTGCGTACCGTCATGAACAACCTTGAGAAAATCGCCTTGTACAATACGGAGGGTCGCATTCTGTCCTGTGCCGAATGCCAACGATTGTGTTCCAATATTTCGTATGGATATTTCGAGGAATACATTCGAGAGGCCAAAGCCGGAAAGATAGGCGAATGTGTGCGAATCATGAACCGCGTGTATGATTATGGATATTCGGTGATTGACATTTTAGAATATCTTTTCCTCTTTATCAAACAGACAACCTTGTTGACCGAAGACGAAAAATTCCGATTGATCCCCCATTTGTGTACGTTCATCACCATTTTTCATAATATGCATGAAAATCGAGTGGAATTGGCCTTGTTTTCCAATCATGTGGTCAAGACTCTCTCTCCGGATGAGGGCAGAAGGCACTGCTGACACATCTATCTTTAAAAAAAAACAACAACAAATAAAAAAAAACAAGAAAAACAAATTTTGTGTACATTTACTGTTGTTTTTTTTTTATTTGTTTCCATTTTATTTTTGGGTGAAAAAAAAAACATAAAATCCAATATTAAATTGCAAACGTATTATACCTTGTTGCAATTGTGTGAACAAGCCCATGCCTGTGTCATCACCGACATGCGAGGAAAATTTGGCATGCAATTTAATTTGGACCGACCTTTACCATTGAGCCACCACGATCCATTGCCCCCAGAAGAACAAGAATATATGCAACATTTTGTCACTAACCTGGCAGAACATTGTCTTCGACACACTTCTCGGACAGAAAGTCATCCACTTTTGATTCCATTCAATACGACGTACACCTTGTCCAACTTTGTCAAAAAAGAAAAAAAAGAAGCCAATCAAACATTGTATTCTCTCACCAATCATGTCCAATTGTTGATTTTGTCACGGACTGCCTCTCCTCTTCGAGTCGTGTCTTTGCGAAAACAACCACAGGACACGTGGACATTGGAACATGTCGGTTTGCAAGGTGGAATACACAACAACCAACGCAACGAATTTGTAATCTACACATTGATGCAGGCATTTTGTTCCCTATTGTCCCATCAACTCGGAAAGAACACAAAGGTCGTCTACAAATATCCCTCCGAAATATGTGCGGATGATTGTGCCACATTACTGCCGCAAGCGAATAAAACAAATGACTTGAATGATATCACGGTGGAATTTGCCCGAAGAATTCTTCTGACGACCGAACCCGACCAAACCACCGAAGAAATTTACCGAGACATGCAACAACAAGTGGCATCGTCGCCCTATTCTATACCATGGCGGTCTATTCCAACGACAAAGGTGACCGAAGAAATGGTGGACGACTTGACGCGGGAACTGGCACCACAACAACAGAAACAGAAACAACAAGAAAAAGAGACCCTGGTCTCGACCAAAACCAAAAGCAAAAGCGAAGAAATACAAGAAATGATCCAACAAGAATTCATTCATGGAATCCGAGACGATGAACGCATCTACGCATGGTCAAATGCACTCGTGATAACACAAATCATGCAAGTCTATTACATGATGCATCATTCCAATCGATTGTCCTGTGACGAAATGATTGTCTTGGAATACTTGCGTTTGCCGAAGGCCGCCTCTCCTCTTCGAGTCAAGGACTTGTCCAACCAAACAAAATCGTGGAAAAAACGTACACAAATACAACTCAGAAAAAGTACGTCCACGTCCACGTCCACGTCCCTGTCACGGACAAACGGATTTGTCAATTTCAATGAAGCCACCAAACAAAACTCCCACGTCATCGAAAATCTAACATACACATGTCATCGTTTGGTTCGAAACTGCAATTTGGATTTTATAACGGTGCCCTATTTTTTCCAAGAAATCTCCGAAAAGGATGGACATGCCAACTTGCTGGTCATTCGACGACGAATGCCAACAACAACAAATAACACTACCACCAAAAACGCACCGTCGCCGTCACCAACGTCATTCCATTGGACGGTCGAACACATTGAACCCCATGGAAATAATTATATGGCCGATTCCGACGAATTCATTGCCGACCGTGGTGTCATCGCTTGGTTCGTCGGGCAATTCATCGAAAATTTCCGCGAAAGTTTACTCCATCGGTATCCAACACACAACAACGAGATACAAGTCACCCAAGTCTTCCCCGATCAAATTTGTCCCACCCGCAATGGCATTCAAACCATGAAAACCAACAAATTGCAGACCGGATCATGCATGATATGGGCCTTGTTGTGTATGCATTTGGTGATTACCCACCCGGAATATACCAGCAAAGAATTATACGAAGCCTTGCACCATGTCTCGTCGCGATCCCCCACCCAACAAGAATTGGTTTTGTCGGGGTTTTTAGGATTCATGAACAAGGCCATGCGCCACGTGTTCAACGCCATTTTTTCCAATTTACCCAACATACGTGTGGCCTATGCAAAAGAAACCAATGTCATGGACTGGTTGCTTCGTCAAGACATACAAAATCCAAATGCGGAAATTCGCGATTTGTTGCGCTCCAGTTTGACCGATTATGTCAACCAACACTTTCGCACCCCGTATAACAAACGCTATGTGGATGTGGATTATGCTCCTCCTCCGTCGCCTCTTACGTCGCCTCTTCCGTCGCCTCTTCCGTCGCCTCTTCCCTCTCCTTCCTCATCAACACAACTTGATGATGGTTTGCATGAAACGTCCATCTTTTTTCGTTTGAATAAATTTAAAAAAAGAAGGAGAGAAGAAGAAGAAGAAGAGTCACCACAACAACCAACATTCTCTAAAAAAGGAAAAAAAGGTGGCAACAACCAAAAAACCAACAAACATCGTCGTCATCGTCGTCGCCCACAAAAGAAAACAAAAAAGCCAATAAGAAACCACCATGGAATCCACAAAACTCGAAGAGCAGAGGGAGATGCGGAACGTGGCAACAACCACAACAACAGAACCAGTAAACAACATCATGCTTCATCCCGATGAAATTTTCCGTCGTCCCATCCCGGTGGACCTCGTGTTTGGTATTTTGGACACAATTTGTTTGAAAACCGACAAATTTTATTTGGTGGATGAAACAGCCTACCAACAACTCCTCTTCCGCCAATTAAACGAGGTCTTGGTGCAAAACGTGGTCGATTATTATCATGCCTCCAAACAATTCTATGTTTGTCGAGAGATGACATATTCTTCGTTTTTAAATTTTATACGGCAGTTTTGTAAATCCAATGGTGTCCCGTTTGCAAGAAAAATTCATTATCGTGGAAAAAGATCTATTTATACCGCGGAATATTGGGTGTATTTTGTGTAAAAAAAAACAAACACAACACAACACAACACAACACAACACAACAACCTTATGCTCTGGTTATAGAGATGCGATGCATTTGTGCCAAAGACATTAAATCCTCGGCAATTTTATCCAAAAAAATATCAATGTGTTTGTGGTCGGAATGCCAAATCATGCGTTTCTCATATTCATGACAAAGACGTAATTTCATGACAAATTGATGGAAATTGGGTATCGCCATAATCTCGGAATTTGGAAAAATTTGGCCCGAACGTTGCAATTCCAAAAACGTGGTATATTCTGACATGATTTCCTGTTTTGAAATGGTGATTTGAGAAGCGCGTTCTTTCTGTAAAAACCACAACCAAAACAACATTAGCCCATTGTTTTGACGTTTGTGCAAAAGACGCAATTCTTTTGGATCGCGTTTTTCTTCGGGTTTCTTCGGAGATCGAATCATTTGTCCTTTTTTTGCCGCGGATTTTTGTTTTGTTCCCGCATTTTCTTGTTCTTGTTCTTGTTCTTTTGCATTTTCTGGATTTTCTTCGGGGCCATTTGTTGGTGTGTCTATCACCGTTTCCCTTTCCGTTTCTTCAGAAGGTCCAATAAGATCTTGTTCTTCGACCATTGTTTGCGATTGCGATTGCGATTGCTGGATTTCTCTTACATACCCAATGAATACTTCCATCCAACGACTGGTAATCTCAGAGGCCAATTCTTGTGATTTGCCATCGATTTGACGCATGGCTTCACATATCAAAACTTTTTGTTGGCTTTGATACGTTCTCACTTTCTTCAAATCACGACGTAATCGTTTGACTTCACGTCGAAGTTTTCGATCTTTGCTCATTTCGGTTTTTGGGTTTTGGTAATAAAGAGTTTGAACAAAAACAAAATAATAAAATTATGATTTTATAAGTAAAAATTGCTTTTTTTTTTACATAAGTCAACACGAATACAAAACACAAACCAATACAAACAAACAAACGGAAATATTTTAATCTCTATAAAAATAAAAATAAAAAAAGAAAAAAAAAAAGAAAACATAAACACACATACACACAAAACAAAATGTTCGATTCGGAAATGTTTACTGCCCGCAATCTGACCCATTATGCCTTTGCCGTGGGTCTCGTCATGGTTGCCTCCTACGTCGGCAACAAATTCAAGGACAATTTCCTGGAGAAAAACGACGAATACGAATTGATACGAAAGTACCTGTTAAACGATTCGCCACTCGAGGGATTCAATAAACCCAAGTTGTGGATTCACACCAAATTCGAATACAATGCCCGTGTGTGGGAGAGTTTCGGCAGTCGCTCGTCCACCAATTTGAATCAACCCTATTTGCACAACACCATCCGATCCATCATCCAGCACTGTGGCGACGATTTCCACATCATACTCATCGACGACGACAGTTTTAGCAAATTGATTCCTTCGTGGGACGTGGATTTGTTGTCGGTGGCCGATCCCATGAAAAGCCACATCCGCCAAATCGGGTTGACCGAACTCTTATATTATTATGGGGGTATGATCGTGCCCAATTCGTTTCTGTGTTTGCAGCCCTTGTTGCCGTTGTACGAGGAAGCCACCAACGAACGCACCCAACCCTTTGTCTGTGAGGCCATCAATCGCAAGGCCAATGGGAACGACGCTGCTTCGCAGCGTCTCGCCTTCTTGCCCACCACCGCCTTCATGGGCGCCCCCAAAAACAACGAAGTCATCAAAGCTCTCGTCGAGTTCCAAAAGAAATCCGTTGCCACGGGACATTTCCATGCCGAGACCGATTTTGTGGGGCAAAATGAATATTTCTGTTTACAACAAATCGACGAGAAAAACATGAATTTGGTGGGCGGCGATTTGATTGGTGTAAAAACGTATGTGGATCCCAACCAAAACAAACACAAAAACAACACCTCTCTCAAGTCCTCGACTCTTCGCGGCTTAGAGGCAGCCGTTGGCAAAGGCAAACCCATCTTACTCGATCATTGGATGGAATCCGAATATTTGGCGGTTCATCCCCACGCCTTTGGCATTTGGATCCCCCAAGAAGAAATCCTGCGCCGTCCCAAGTACCAATGGTTGGCCTCTCTGTCCGCCACCGATTTCATGGAACAAAACGATTCCATTCTCTCCAAATATATGCGCGTGGCCATGGTGTCGGGATGTCGTGACCACATTCCCAACAAAATACGCTCTCAAATAAGTATCTAATATTTATTTTTACATTTTCTTGATGTTGTTTTTTTTGTTTCAAAGGTGATAAAGATTTGTACCATCCATCATGAAATAATTATTTTTTTGATTAAAAAAAAGTAAAAATATGAGATATACTGATAATAGTCCCTCAATTTATATCCCTCTTTCCGAAGAACAAAATCAATATTTAATATATCAACATCCCCCGATAGTTGAATTTATCGCTTCTCTTTCTGAAGACATAACATTCCTTAAAATCGAGTATGAAACCATTGAAATTTTTCCGAGTCTGTCCCGCTTTAAAAAATTGAAAACCCTGTCATTATTTGGGTGCCGAATACAGAGTATGCCCGATGATTTGTCCGATTGTGAATCTTTGATCGAATTTGATCTATCGCGCAACGGACTAATTACCATTCCCGATTTGCGTCGTTTGACCCAATTAAAAACGATTCGTTTTAGTGCAAATCAATTGACATCCATGCCTTTGATGCCTGTTTCCATTCGACATATTCATGCAGACTATAACGACATAAAAGACTTGTCTTCTTTGACACATTTACCGAATATCGAAGTTATTTGTATTTCGAATAATGAGATCGAAGCAATTCCTCCCTTGTCGTCGCGTCGTATTCGCATTTTAGACGCACAAAACAATCCACAACTTTCCAAAATGGGTAATGTGTATTGCGACGACGACGAACATGACGTATGGGAGAAATTTGACTTGACAAACACACCTATTCACAAATTGGCGAAACAATTGAATACAGACGAAGTATTCGATCCTACTGTTCCACGATTTCATCAAATAGAGTTCAGAATTACGGAATGGGGAATTAACCAATATCTCATGATTGGACCGGGAACGAATCTATTTGTAAAGGCCACTTTGCAAATGCTGGAAAAACAACATCGTTTGAATTATACATTTTATTTGGAGAAGTGCCGACAACGATTGCGGCGTTGGTTGTATACGCGTGTCATGGAACCGTTGATGGAACGAAAATATCATCCACAGAAATTAATCAATTATGTGCATGCCAATCCGTTGGTTCAAGACATCGACCAAAT
>Ga0194133_10009942_pt1 | contig 10800 bp, 8 predicted proteins | sample TA2KigOf40mmetaG_FD_155448 | JGI IMG/M metagenome (GOLD analysis project Ga0194133, IMG submission 155448) | Freshwater microbial communities from Lake Tanganyika, Tanzania - TA2015055 Kigoma Offshore 40m | ecosystem: Environmental > Aquatic > Freshwater > Lake | place: Tanzania: Lake Tanganyika...
CGATGAACTCTTCTCTTTGCTCGATCACACAAGTCTCTTTCCAGGCCATCGGGTGCTTCCCCCTCCAGCCAAAAGTGTTACCTATGTGCCCGGTTTATTCCGTTACCCATGTGCCCGGTTCGGACCATAGCGACCACGACAAAAATTTTTCGTTGATTATCTTGGACTTATTGAGCTCCATGCCGAAGCCGGGGCGGGTTGGCATCGGTATTTTACCTGAGACGGGAACTAAGGGGTGTAAGTCAAAGTGATAGTAAGAAGCCATCTTGAGTACCAAGAATTCGCTTAAGGGGCAAGTGGTGGGTGGTTCGCTGGCGACGACGTGGAGGGCGGCGTGGAGGTTGTGGCCGTGCGGGATGACGGGGACGTCGTAGAGGGAGGCGAGGGTGCAGATCTTTTTGAGTTCGGAGACGCCGCCGCACCATTCGGGGTCGGCCTGGACGACGCGAATGGCGTCGGCCTTGAGGAAACGATGGACTTCCCAGCGGCCGTAGAAGTGTTCGCCGGTGGCGATGGGGATGCTGGTGGAAGAGCTGAGCCGGGTGTAGGCATCGATTTTTTCACTGGAGAAGGGTTCTTCGAGCCAGCGGGGTTTGAGGGGTTCGACTTCTTTGCACCACTGGAGGGCGTAGGGGAGATCCCAGCCGTTGAAGACGTCGAACATGATGTTGGCTGAGGGACCGAGGGCTTCGCGGAGGAGCTGGACTGCCTTTACGTTGCGGGCGAAGCCTTCAGGACCGCCGCCGGGGCCGTCGGGGAGGAACCACTTCTGATTGCGGAAGCCCTGGGCGAAGAGCTCTTTGGCGCGGGGGGCGATTTTGTCGGGTTCGAGGGAGGAGCCGAGGGTGCTTGAGTAGACTTCGACTTCTTTGCGGGAGGGGCCGCCGAGAAGTTGGTAGACGGGGGCGTTGAAGGCACGGCCGCGGAGGTCCCAGAGAGCGTTGTCGACGGCGCTGATGGCCATCATGAAGATGCCTGTGCGGGCGTGGCGGTTGAGACGCCAGAGCTGGTCCCAGGCGGTGTCGCCGGCGAGGGCGTCTTTACCGATGAGGAAGGGGCGGATTTGTTGGTCAATGACGATGGCGGCTTCTTTGTCGACCGGGCCATAGAGGCCTTCAAGGCCTTTGGAACATTTGAGCTTGAGGTAGATGGCGGTGATGGGTTCGGTGCCATTCTTTGGGGTCGAGTCTTTGTAGACGGGCGGGCGGAGGGCATCGTAGATGTGGAGGGGTTGGACCTGGTATTGGGCGTTGATGCCGCGGGTGGCTTCGCGGGTACCCTGGTATTGCCAGAGTTCGACGGCTTCGATTTTGATGTTGCATTGCTGGGCCTGGGCGGCGAAAGCACCGGTGAGGAGAGAGAGGGCATGGCGGCGATTCATGCGGGCGATTGTATACAATAGCGGCTGGGATGAGAAGTCAAACTTGGCTAGTTTTGCTTTGGGTTGTGACGGCGGGGATGGCGGCGACGCCGGAGGAGCTGTTCCGGGATGTGGTGCAGCCGGTGCTGGTGAGAGATTGCCAGGGATGTCATGGGAAGACGCAGGCATTTTCGAAGCTGGATTTGTCGTCGCGTGAGGCGATGATGCGGGGTGGGGCGCGCGGGTTGGCTGTTGTGGCTGGGAAGCCGGAGGAGAGCTTGCTGGTGCAGATGCTGGAGGGGAAGAATGGGTTGCAGATGCCGCCTGGAGGGCCAGGGAAGAAGCTGGCACCAGAGACGGTTGCAGCGTTCCAGGAATGGGTGCGGGGTGGGGCGGTTTGGCCTGCTGTCGGGGAGTTGAAGACCAAGTGGAATCTGAGCGAGGAGGATGTGTGGGCGTTGCGGCCGGTGAGGAAGTTGGAGGCGGGGCAATCGATCGATGCGTTTCTGCTCGCGAAGATGAAAGAGAAGGGGGTTGCACCCGCGGGCAAGGCCGACAAGCGGACGTTGATTCGGCGAGCGACGATTGATTTGACCGGGTTGCCGCCGACACCTGAGGAGGTAGAGGCGTTTGTGGGGGATTCGTCGGCAAAGGCCTGGGAGAAACTGGTGGAACGGTTGCTTGCTTCGCCACGGTATGGAGAGCGTTGGGGAAGGCATTGGCTCGATGTGGTGCGGTATGCGGATTCGAATGGATACTCGAATGATTTCGAGAGGCCGAATGCGTGGCGCTACCGGGATTATGTGATACGGGCATTCAATCAGGACAAGCCGTATGACCGGTTTGTGATGGAACAGATTGCCGGGGATGAGATTGCACCGGGGGATGCCGAGGGGATGATTGCGACGGGCTTCCTGCGAAGCGGGCCGTGGGAGCATACGGGAATGTCGGTCGAGGCAGTGACGCGGCAGTTGTTTCTGGATGACGTGACGCATTCGACGGTGAATGTGTTCCTAGGGCTGACGGCCGGGTGTGCGCGGTGTCATGACCATAAGTTCGATCCGATCCCGACGAAGGATTATTACCGAGTGCAGGCGGTGTTTGGCTCGACGGAGTTTGCGCGGCCTAAGGTGCCGTTTTTACCTGGTGAGAATGTGTCGGGACTCGATGCTGGAGCAAAGCAGATCCGGGCGCGGTATGACGAGTCGAAGGCGAAGATGGAGCTCTACAAGCGCAGGGCAGTTGAGAAGCTGATGGCGCGCTACAAGGTGACGCGGGCCGAGGATCTGCCGAAGGGAGAATTGCAGCGGGCGATGAATACCGGGGAGGGATTGGACCCGGAAGAGTTCGAAGAGTACAAGCTGTTTCAGAAGCACTCGCAGATCTTTGAGGATTCGCTGTTGCGATATGAGGCACGGGCCTTTGCGGCATCGAGTGGGCCCAGGGATGGGGAAACGGATGGAGGGATTGCGCTGAAGTATCCGAAGCGTGTGGACTACAAGCCGGCGGTGGTTTCGGTGCTGCCTGGCGGGAACATACAAGCTCCGGCCGAGGCCGTGGAGCCAGGCGTATTGAGCGCGATTGATCAGTATGGCGGGTTGCCTGCCCCGACAGTGACGACACAGGTGGAAGGCCGAAGGAGTGCGCTCGCCAAGTGGATTGTCGATGCGCGGAATCCGCTAACGGCGCGGGTGATGGTGAACCGGATTTGGCAATATCACTTCGGACGCGGGATTGCGGGAGATACGAGCAACTTCGGGAAGATGGGCAAGAAGCCGACGCATCCGGAGTTACTGGATTATCTGGCGGCGAGCTTTGTGAAGAATGGGTGGAGCGTGAAGAGCGTACACCGAATGATTCTGATGTCGGAGGCGTATCAGAGGGCGAGCCGTCATGCGGAGGCGAAGGATCCGGAGAATCTGCTGCTGAGTTCGTACCCGGCGAGGCGCGTCGAAGCGGAGGTGATTCGGGATGGAATTCTGGCGGTGAGCGGGGAGTTGAATCTGGAGGCGGGAGGACCGGGAGTGTTTCCGCAGATCAATGAGGATGTGGCGCGACAACCGCAACACCGGATGGGATCGCTCGCGCCTGCTTATGAAGCGAGCCCGCGAAGGAGCCAGCGGAACCGCAGGACGATTTATGCTTTCCAGCAGCGGAGTATGGTCGACCCGTTCGTGGAGGTGTTCAATGGGCCAAGTCTCGATTTGAGTTGTGAGAGGAGAGAGACCTCGACGGTACCGACGCAGGCGTTTGGGTTGTTGAACAGCCAGTTTGTCAACGATATGGCGCTAGCAATGGCGGCGCGGTTGGGGAGAGAGGCTACGAGCGTGGAAGGGCAAATTCGCAAGGCGTTTCTGCTGGTGTTTTCGCGGGAGCCAAGCGCACAAGAGATGGCGACGAGCCTGAAGCACTATCGACGGATGGTGGCGTTGCACCGGCAGCAGCCGGTGGCTGCACGGGAGCCGGAGAAGCCGCTCGTGCATAAGATTACAAGCGAGCTGACGGGGCAGGTGTTTGAGTTCACGCAGCCACGGGACAAGGCGGTGTATGAGCATAATCTGCACCCTTCCGAAGCGAGTGTGGAGACGCGGGCGATGGCCGATGTGACGTTGGTGTTGATGAATTCAAGCGAGTTTGTACATGTTTACTAAGTTGATGCCGGCAAGGATTTCGAGGCGGGAGCTGCTGTATCGCGGCGGGATGGGACTGGGGACGGTCGCGCTGAATACGCTGATGGCGGAGAGCGTGCTGTCGCCAAAGAAACCGCATCACGCGGCGAAGGCGAAGCGGTGCATCTTTCTTCTGATGGAGGGCGGACCGAGCCACATCGATACGTTTGACCCGAAGCCAAAGCTGGAGTCGCTGCATATGACGCGCTTTCAGAAGGAGCGGTCGAAGTTTGAGGCGAACATGAATACGGGCGAGCGGTATTACGTGAAGAGCCCGTTTGAGTTTAAACGCGCGGGGAAGATGGGGATTGAGATGAATTCGCTGATGCCGAACTTCGCCGAGGTTGTGGATGATGTCTGTTTCTATCGGGGGTTGAAGGTGGAGAGCGTGAATCATCCGACGGCGCTGTATCACCTGAACACGGGGACGCAGTTTGGCGGGGACCCGGCGATCGGGGCTTGGGTGTCCTATGGGCTGGGGACGATCAACCAGAACCTGCCGGCGTTTGTGGTGTTACCGGATGTTGCTTATCCGCAGGGTGGAGCGGCGAACTGGAGTAATGGGTATTTGCCGGCGCATTATCAAGGGACGACGCTGCGGTCTGGCGGGTCACCGGTGCTCGATATGGCGCCGCCGAAGACGGTGAGCCGCGAGCAGCAGGCGGCGAATCTGGAGTACTTGAAAGAGCTTTCGGCGATGCATCAGGCGCGGTATCCAGATCAGGCGGAACTGGCGGCGCGGATCGAGACCTATGAGCTGGCCTTTAGGATGCAGACGGAGATGCCGGGCGTGGTGGATCTGAGTAAGGAGTCCCAGGCGACGCAAGAGATGTACGGGATTGGTGGGCCGGATCGGGACGCGGATGCGCTGGGGAGGAGGATGCTGCTGGCACGCAAGTTGATTGAGAGTGGCGTGCGGTTTGTGCAGGTGGTGGCGATGGGGTGGGATTCGCATGACTACATCGATAAGGCGCATGGGGCGAGGATTCGGGCGATCGATAAGCCGGTGAGTGCGTTGTTGAAGGACCTAAAGAGGATGGGTCTGCTGGAGGATACGCTCGTGGTTTGGGCTGGAGAGTTTGGGCGGACGCCGGATAACGGGATTCGTCGCGGGAGTACGAGCTGGGGGCGGGATCATAACCCGAATGCGATGGCGGTCTGGATGGCGGGTGGTGGCGTGAAGGCTGGGTCAATTGTGGGGGCGACGGATGAGGTGGGAGGGACGGCAGTGGAGACGGTTCGTCCGCTGCGGGACTTTCATGTGACGTTGCTGCATTTGTTGGGGCTTGATGATGCGAAGCTGCGGTACTTCCATGCGGGGCGGGATAAGCAGTTGAGCCAGACGGGCGGAATGGTGATTCGGGAGTTGTTGGCTTAGGGGGGAGTGCGGCTGGGGCAACTCAAGCTCAATCTCAGGGCGGACACTTTACTGGACGGGAAGAAACCTTCGTGCGCAGCAGTGGCGGTTCGGAAGCTGGGTGTTTCTTCAGACTGAGCGAAGTGCTTTGCGCGCGTCACTCAATGCGGAGATGAAGCGATCCAGCTCTTCCTTTGTGTTTGAGAGGCCTGCTGACACGCGAATGCCGGAGAACTCTTTTGTTCGGCGCGTGATGTCCATCGTGAGGATGCCGCGCTTCTCGAGTAGCCAGTTGCGCAGGACCGTTGTGTTCACGCCTTCAAGCTCGACGCAGGCGATACCGCAACTTGTCTGGGGGGAAGTGTGGAAGCGGATGCCTGGAATCCTGGCTACGGCGCTGGTCCAGTGATTCGTCAAGTGGCGGTGGCGTTGTTCCTTGCGCTGAGAGCCGAGAGCCTGGTGGAACTCGATCGCGTTCTGGATGCCGAGAATTGTTTCGGGCCAGGTGCCGTAGAGTTCGAACTTGCGAATGTCGTCCTTGGGGCGGGTCGTGCCTGAGGCGAAAAGCGGCCAGACTTTGCTGATCTTGTCGCGCTTCACGTAGAGCATGCCAGTGCCTTTGGGTGCCTGTAGCCATTTGTGAAGACTGGTGCCGAGATAGTCGCATTCGAGGTCGGCCATGGTGTGGGTTGTCAATGCGAAGCTCTGGGCGGCGTCGACGACGACCTCCACACCTCTTCTGTGGGCCATGCGGCAGATGTCGCGAACGGGGAACAATTGGCCATTGAGGTTGATGGGGTGCGAGATCAGGATCAGCTTTGTGCGTTTTGAGATGGCTGCTTCGAATCGGTTCACGATTTCGCCAAGGTTTTCACAAGGGACGGGGATCGAGATTTTGCGAACGGCGACACCGTCGCGTTCCCGACGCTGATCGAGTGCGTCGAGCATCGCCCAGTAATCGAGCGTTGTGGTGAGGACTTCATCGCCTGCGCGCAGAGGAAGGCCCAGCAGGATGGCCTGCAAGGATTCAGTAGCGTTGCGAGTGATCGCGATCTCTTCGGCGTTGACGCCGAGCATAGAGGCTAGTTGAGTGCGGATGGGTTCGAGTTTCGGGCCGTAACTGAAGATGGAACCGGGAGCTGCTTTCTCACCGTTTCGCATGAGGCGATCTACGGCTTCGACCACAGGCGCAGGGCAGGTTCCAATGCCTGCATGGTTGAGGTTGAGAATTGTGCGATCCACAGGGAAGGTTTGGCTGAGCTTTTCCCAGGTTGCTTCGTCATCTTGGGCTTGCAATTGTGCGGCCAGGCCGATGGCTCCGGCGAGCCATGTGCGTCTCGATTGTGACAAAAGACACTCCTGCTTCCTGGTTGGATTCCCCATTGTAGTCGGTGGGCGATTGGGAGACTGGATCGCCTTCGCTCGATCGGACTAAACGGGAACTCCGGCCATGCGGGCGATTGCGATGGCGTTTGTTTCTGGCGTGATGCCTGGCTTGAGGCGGTAGTCGAGGTCGAGGGGATCGCGACCAATGCTGGCCATGTGGACGTTGGTTCCACCATGATCTGCGATGGAGGCAAGGGCGATGTCGTGAGTGGAAATTGCGCCGATGGCGCCGCGTTGTAGGAGAGTGCGTACGACCGCGTCGGCGGCTAAGAGTCGGTCTTTGGAGTTTGTCCCGCTGAAGATTTCATCGATCAAGAAAATCACGGGCTGTTGCAGCGAGGCTTCGAGCGTCATCCGCAGGCGCTGAACCTCGGCCAGGAAACGGGATCTTCCTTTCTGTAAGGCATCGTTGATCGAGATGGAGGCGCAGACATTCAAGACCGCCAATCGAGCTGACTTCGCGCGGACCGGAGCACCAGCCAAGGCGAGGACCGCCGCGAGCCCGATGGATCGCAAGAGCGTGCTTTTGCCGGACATGTTCGATCCGCTGATCACCCAGAATTGGTGATTGGAACCGAGAGAGACTTCATTGCCTAAGCAAGCTTCGTGAAGCATGAGCGGGTGACGCAGCTCTGCGGCTTCAAAGAAGACTTGGCTCGCTGAGATCTCGGGCCAACAGTCTTCCGGATTTTCATGGGCGTCACAGGCAAGCGCGCTGAGGGCCGCAAATTCGCTCCAGGTGTCGAGCCACAGGAGAAGTGCGGTTTTGTGCCTTGCGCGCCACGCGTCCAGGGCCAGCGCTGTTTGTGTGCCCAGTGCAAACCAGAGGGAGAGCTGATACAGCCAGTCCTTGTTGCGCTCGCGGAGGATCATGAACCACGGATCCAGTTCCGCCAGAGATCGATTGGCACCCTGAGATTGTTGGTGGAGGGATGAGAGCTTGGGGGTGGAGAACTCAAGCGCAGCAAGCATGGCCAGCCCTTCGCGCATGACTGCGATTTCATTCGCGACCGGTCGAGCAGCGGCGAGGGTGGCACGGACGCTACGAAGCAGGAAAACTGACAGAAGTGCTTGAACGGCTGCAATGGTGCAAATCGGAGCCCAGAGGAGGGTCCAAAGAGCCGAGGGCGCGACAAGCACTGGTATCGAAAGAGCCAGCAACAGTTAGCTGCTAATGCAGAAACACAGCCGCAGCAGTTTTGCGTTTTGAATTGAGGGGGAATCCAACCACTCGGCGAAGGTGCTCCACTTTGACTCTTCGAAATCGTGGCGGCCCAGGAGCGCGATCTGCTCGCGGAGATCGGTCCGGGACGCCAACTCGCGGACGGCTTCCTGTCGCTGCTGTGCTTCCTTGTGTTTGGTGGGCTCGATGAGGTACGACGCCAGGCGTTGGCGGCCGAGATGAGTTCTTGCGGTGCAGATACGCTCGAAAAGAGAGCCTTCGCCGAAGATGCCAAGGTCGGATGCATAGGGATGATCGTCTGGTTGAAACTCCGAGCCCTGGTGGCCCTTGCCCATCCAGTTGCCCTGAAGCCGCGCTTTTCCGTTTTTCGTAGAAGGCGGCGAGGCGATTCAGCTTTTCGGATTGGATGCGCGAACGTCCGTACTGGCGTAACGAGATCAGAATTGGCGGGATGGAGAGGGGCGGGCACCATGTTGGAATCGACTTTCGATAGTAGGCCAAAACGCCGAGCCCGAACAGCATGACGAGGGAAGAGCAGTGATCGAGAGGAGCCCCGATTGCTTGCTTTGAATACTGGCTAGCCCCGCCTGCTATTCGAGGGACCGCTGTTGGTATTGAAGAAGAATTTCACCTGTCGTCACAAGGACAGGTTATCAATTGCCGGTGGCAAGTCTTTGTACCAGAGCAGCTGCGTTTCTTCCGGAAAATCGGGGTAGGCGTGGGGGTTGGACTCACCGAGGTAGCAGCCTTGGCGGGCGTAGAAGGTACATGCACCGACGTTGATGTTCTGGGTTTCGACTTTGAGTTGTCGGCAGGCTTTGCGGATTGACCAGGTCTCGGCCACTTTCCAGAGAGCAGAGCCAATGCCTTGGCCGCGATACTCGGGGGCGACTCTCAGGTCCCAGAGGATTGCGAGATCGGTGCGGCCCTCGAGCATGTCGACGTCAAGGGTGTTGTGGGCGACAATTGCGCCCCCGACAAGCTTGCCGTTTAGACGGGCGGAGAAGAGTCCCCAAGATGCCATGTTGAATCGATTGGGCCAGTCTGTAGGGGCGTTTCCGGGAATCGAGTCATAGTCCTTTGTCCGCAGAAGATGTTGAATCTCGAATGCGATGGAGACGGTGGCGTATTCGGTGAGATTGAGCGCAGGTTCTGCGGAGATTTCCAGGTCTTCGAGGTGGAGGCCCATGGGATTTAGTGGGGATCAGGTTCAGGAGTTGGCGTGCGGCGGGACTTCATCTCTTCGGCGGACAGGTGAGGGGCGGCGAAGGTGAAGGCGAGCCCGAGGAGCGTAACAGCGGCGGCGACGGCGAAGGTGGTTTCAATGCCGGCGGCCATGCCGGCTTGCTGAGCGCGCCAGTTGAGAAAGACACCCATGACGCCGACGCCGATTGCGCCGCCGATGCTTCTGGCGAATTGGAGTGCGGCGGTGGCGGCACCCATCGATTGGCGCTCGACCATCATCTGGACTGCGATCAGAAGTGCGGGGACTGTGAAGCCAAAGCCGGTACCGAGGGAGAACATGCTGCCGGAGAGGAGGAGTTTGCCGGAGGATTGTTCGAGTTGGGTGAGGAGTGCACCGCCGATGACGACGAGGGCCATGCCGAAGAGGGCCGGGAGGCGGTAGCCGACGCGGAGCATGACGCGAGCGCAGATGGCGCTAGAGATGACCCAGGACAGGAGCATCGGAGTGAGACTTGCGCCCGCTTCTGTTGCCGATTTCTTCTGGATCTCCTGAACGAAGAGAGGGACGTAGGCGGTGACGCCGTTGAGGGTCCAGCCGATGGCGAGGGAGTGAAGAATGGAGATCTTGTAGAGAGGCCAGCTGAAGAGTGCGAGGGGGAGGACAGGATCGGGGCTGGTTTTCTCGACGCGCCAAAGGACGTAGGAGAGGACGATCGAGAGGGCGACGAGGGATTGCCCCCACCAGGCAGTGATGTCTGTGAGGCCGAGCAGGAGGGCGACGGCGGCGGCGGTGACAAGGATGGCGCCGGGGTAATCGATGTGGGGCTTGCCGGAAGTGAGTTCGTGATGGTCGCGCCACCAGTGCCAGACCATCCAGGCCGAGAGGATGCCGAAGGGGATGTTGCAGTAGAAGACGCTGGGCCAGCCGATCGAGTCGACGAGGAAGCCGCCGAGGAGAGGGCCGGCGATGGAGGACAAGCCCCAGACGGCGCTGAAGAGGGCCTGGACGCGGGCACGCTCTTCAAAGGTGAACATGTCACCGATCATGACGAGGGCGAGAGGGAGGAGGCCGGCTGCGCCGAGGCCCTGGAGGCCGCGGAAGACGATGAGCCAGATCATGGAGGGGGTGAGGGCGCAGAGGAGGCTGGCGACAAGGAAGAGGGCCATGGACCAGGCGTAGACGAGGCGGCGGCCAAGGATGTCGCTGAGTTTGCCGGCGACGGGGATGCCGGCACTCGAGGCGAGGACGTAGATCGAGAAAGACCAGCCGTAGATGCTGAGGCCGCCCATTTTGCCGACAATGGTGGGCATGGCCGTGGCAACGACGGTGGCCTCCATGGAACCCATGAAGGAGCCGATCATGAGCCCGAGAGTCACGAGGCGGCGTGGGGAGGAAAAGGGGTTCAAGATATTAGGGTAAAACGGGATGCGCTCTATGGGGAATGAAGTGGAGAAATGCGAAGAGGCCCGGCATATGCCGGGCCTCTTCGAAGGGTTTGAACGGAGCGGTTATGCCTTCTTTCGGCGGAAGTAAGCGACGGCGAGGAGGCCGGTGCCGAGCATAGCGTAGGTGGAAGGTTCGGGCACGCCGGGTTCGTTGGGAGGAGTTATGGGATCCGAAGGAGCGTTGATTTCAATTCCGCGGATCTTAAAGAAGTCG
>Ga0194133_10009944_pt1 | contig 10797 bp, 11 predicted proteins | sample TA2KigOf40mmetaG_FD_155448 | JGI IMG/M metagenome (GOLD analysis project Ga0194133, IMG submission 155448) | Freshwater microbial communities from Lake Tanganyika, Tanzania - TA2015055 Kigoma Offshore 40m | ecosystem: Environmental > Aquatic > Freshwater > Lake | place: Tanzania: Lake...
CGACTATCTGAAGCACTATTTTTTCGCCACGGTTCGCAGGCAAACGCCCCCCAGCCCGCAGGACCTGGAGAGGGTGGGTGAAAGTTTGCGCGAGTTGGAACGCTTCATCGGTAAGAATCAGGAATGATCTGATCGGCTTTAACGGGGGCAGTGCTCGAGCAGACCCAGCAGGCCCTTGCGCAAGATGGCCGGGCGCACCGGCTTGTGCAAAACATCCACCGAGTACTCTTGGGCGCGACTTTCCAACTGCGCCCTCCGGGGCGCCATGAATAAACAGGCCGCTTCATGCATAGTTACGCTGAGCATGCAGCCTGTAAATGTCGGGGTGAACTCCAAAAATGTCGTCCTTTGGTTGCATGGGGGAACGAAATTACTCAAGGGGTAAAGCATATCGCATTATGTGCGTACTTATGTAATCGATAATGGCGGCATGAATCCTTTGCTTGAGCGACTGCAGCCTTATCCCTTTGAGCGCTTGCGACTTTTGCACGCGGACATCAAACCCAACCCGCAACACACGCCCATCAGTTTGGGGATCGGCGAACCTCGTCATGCGACGCCCGAATTGATCAAGCACGCGCTGGTCCAAGCCCTCGGCTCGCTGGCCAACTACCCTGCCACGGCGGGAGAGCCAGCCTTGCGCCAATCCATAGCGGCCTGGGTCGAACGCCGTTATCAGGTATCGGTCGATGCTCAGCAGCACATTCTGCCGGTCAACGGCTCGCGCGAGGCCCTTTTTGCGCTGGCGCAGACGGTCATCGACCTCAGCCGTCCAGCCACCGTGGTTGTCCCCAATCCCTTCTACCAAATCTACGAAGGGGCGGCCCTGCTTGCAGGCGCCCAACTGCACTATGCGCCGAGCGAACCCGCGCTCAACTTTGGCATCGACTGGTCCGCTGTGCCCGAAGCGATCTGGGCCCAGACGCAACTGCTGTATGTCTGTTCGCCGGGCAACCCCGCCGGCGCGGTGATGGGGCTGCAGGAATGGAAAACGCTTTTTGAGCTCAGCGACCGCTTCGGCTTTGTTATCGCCTCTGACGAGTGCTACAGCGAAATCTACTTCAGGGATGAAGCGCCGCTGGGCGGCCTTCAGGCGGCCTGGCAACTCGGTCGCAAGGAGTTCCCGCGCCTGGTCAGCCTGACCAGCCTGTCCAAGCGCAGCAATGTGCCGGGACTGCGGTCGGGCTTTGTAGCCGGTGATGCCCAGATCCTGCGCAAGTTTTTGCTCTACCGCACTTATCACGGCGGAGCCATGAGCCCAGTGGTGCAGGCTGCCAGCCGCGCGGCCTGGGATGACGAGGAACATGTCCGTCTGAACCGACAGCTCTATCGCGACAAGTTCGCGCAAGTCACGCCGCTTCTTCAAGAGGTCATGGAGGTGCGCTTGCCGGATGCCGGTTTCTACCTCTGGGCGGCGGTGCCGCCCACCTTTGCCGGCTCGGACACCGAGTTTTCGCGCCAATTGCTGGCTCAATACAATGTAGTGGTGTTGCCTGGCAGCTACCTGGGCCGCGAGGCGCCAGATTCGCAAGGGCGGGCCTTTAACCCGGGCGCTGGCCGGGTGCGTATGGCCTTGGTGGCCGATGTCCAGGAATGCCTGGAAGCGGCCCGGCGCATCGTGCAATTCATCAAAACCAACTCTCCTTCGACATGAACCAACCCGCACTACAAGCCCTGATCGAGGCCGCCTGGGAAGATCGCAGCAAATTCTCGCCGGCCAACGCTCCCTCAGACATCCGCGATGCGGTGGATGGCGTCATCAGCCAGCTCAACAACGGCAGCCTGCGGGTGGCCTCGCGTCAGGTGGTTGGCCAGTGGACCGTTCATCAGTGGATCAAGAAGGCCGTGCTGCTGTCTTTCCGGCTCTACGACAACGAGATCATCCGCGCCGGCGACCTGGGTTTTTTCGACAAGGTCAAAACCAAGTTCTCCCACCTGGATGCCGAGCAGATGCGCGCCGCAGGCGTCAGGGTCGTGCCGCCTGCCGTCGCACGACGCGGGAGCTTTATTGCCAAGGGGGCCATACTCATGCCCAGCTATGTCAATATTGGCGCCTGGGTCGGAGAAGGCACCATGGTGGACACCTGGGCCACCGTGGGCAGCTGCGCTCAAGTGGGTAACAATGTCCACCTGTCGGGAGGCGTGGGTCTTGGCGGCGTGCTCGAGCCCCTGCAAGCCAACCCCACCATCATCGAGGACAACTGCTTCATCGGGGCGCGATCGGAAGTGGTCGAGGGCGTCATCGTTGAGGAAAATTCAGTGATTTCGATGGGCGTCTACATCGGCCAGAGCACCCCTATTTACGACCGCGAGAACGACACCGTCCTGTATGGGCGTGTGCCGGCCGGATCGGTAGTGGTCTCGGGCAATCTGCCCAAGGCCGGCGGCAAGTACAGCCTGTACTGCGCCGTCATCGTCAAGCGTGTCGATGCCAAAACCCGGGCCACCACCAGCCTGAACGATTTGCTGCGCGACTGAGCACCTTCATGAATCCGACTTTGGAACTCACCGAGGACCTGATCAGCCGCGCCTCCGTCACGCCGCAGGACGGGGGGTGCCTGGAGCTCCTGGCCTCCCGCTTGCAATCTCTGGGCTTTGGCTGCGAGCGTCTGGACAGTGGGCCCGCGGATTTTCGAGTGAGTAATCTGTGGGCATGGCGGGCCGGTCGCCCCGGCTCGCCCACCCTGGTTTTTGCGGGACATACCGATGTCGTGCCCACGGGACCGCTGGAGCAATGGCGTAGCGCCCCCTTCGTGCCCAGCCACCACCAGGGTAAGCTTTACGGCCGCGGCGCCGCCGACATGAAAACCTCGCTGGCCGCGATGGTGGTGGCCTGCGAGGAATTTCTGGCCGCCCGGCCCGATCCCGATTTGTCCCTTGCCTTCCTGCTCACCAGCGACGAGGAAGGTCCGTCCCGCGATGGCACGGTGATTGTGGTTCGCGAGTTGCAAGCGCGCGGGCAGCAGCTCGACTATTGCATCGTCGGCGAGCCCACCAGTGTCGAGCGCCTGGGCGACATGATCAAAAACGGGCGGCGGGGTACGCTCAGTGCCCGACTACGCGTCAGGGGCGTGCAGGGGCATATTGCCTACCCCCACCTGGCCCGCAATCCCATTCATGGATTTTCACCGGCCCTGGCTGAGCTCGCGGCCACCGAATGGGATCAGGGCAATGCCCATTTCCCACCGACCAGTTGGCAAGTCTCCAATATTCATGCCGGGACGGGAGCGACCAATGTCATTCCGGGGGAACTGCTGGTGGATTTCAATTTCCGCTTCTCGACCGAGTCCAGCGCTGAGACGCTCAAGCAGCGGGTGGTCGAGATTTTGCAACGCCACCGAGTGGACCACGAGCTGAGCTGGACCTTGGGCGGGGAGCCCTTTCTCACTCCGGCCGGCGCCCTGGTACAGGCCATGCGCGATTCAATTGCCGAGCACACCGGCGTGCAGACTGAACTGTCGACCACTGGCGGAACCAGCGACGGCCGCTTCATTGCACGCATCTGCGAGCAGGTCGTTGAGTTCGGACCGATTAATGCCAGCATTCACAAGATCGACGAGCATGTCGCTGTCGCCGATGTCGAGCCCTTGAAGAACATCTATCGCGGCGTTCTAGAGCGCTTGGACCGGCCATGAGCGATCAGCGCTTGTTGCCGCTGATCGAAGCGGTGGCGGCGCAGTTGCAGGCCGCGGGCATCAGTCAGAGCAACGGCCTCGGGCAAGGCACTCAAACGACTTTTGACGAGGCCGCCTGGTTGGTTTTGTGGTCACTCGACATGGCCTTGGACAGCGACCTCGATCGGATCGGCCAGCGTCCGGTCAGCGGGCCCGAGCTTTCGCGTGTGCGGGCGCTGGTCGACCGCCGTGTCACTGAGCGCCTGCCCACTGCCTATCTGACCGGGCAGGCCTGGTTGTGCGGCGTCCCGTTTGTCGTGGACAAGCGGGCCATCATCCCGCGCTCGTTCATCGCCGAGCTGATGGTCGACGCCACCCTGGACCTTTGGCTGGGTGACCACACACGGCGGGCGCTCGATCTGTGCACCGGCAACGGCAGTCTGGCGATCATCGCCGCCCTCACCTATCCCGAGTTGCAGATCGATGCCTGCGACATCTGCCCGGACGCGCTGGCCGTGGCACGACTGAATCTGCAAATGCACGAGTTAGAAGCACGCGTCCAGCTGATCCAATCTGATGGCTTGAGGGACTGCCCCGGCCCCTATGACCTGATCGTCTGCAACCCGCCCTATGTGAACGCGGCGAGCATGGCCCGCCTGCCGCCCGAATTCCGGGCCGAGCCAGTACTGGCTCTGGCCGGTGGTGAGGACGGAATGGAGTTTATTGCGCGTGTGCTGCAACAGGTAGGCCGCTACATGAGCGAGAAGTCCGTACTGCTTTTGGAAGTCGGGCACGAGCGGGCGAATTTCGAAAAGGCCTTCCCGCAATTGAGCCCGGTGTGGCTGGAGACCCGTGCGGGCAGCGATCAAGTCTTGTTGCTGGAGCGCGATCAACTGCTCGCCACAGATCCCCTGCCCGCCCGATGATCAGCCTCAGGCACATTGTCTTGCGCCGGGGCAGCAAGGTCTTGCTCGATGGTGCCAGCGCAAGCATCAACCCGGGAGAAAAGATAGGCCTGGTCGGGCGTAACGGGGCCGGCAAAACCAGCGTGTTCGCCCTGTTGGCGGGACTGCTGCAGGAAGATGGCGGCCAATTGAACCTGCCGAGTCATTGGCAATTGGCGCAAGTGTCCCAGGACATGCCCGAGACCGATCAAAGCGCCAGCGACTTTGTGGTCGCCGGTGACCAAAGGCTGATGCAGGCCCGGGCCGATCTGCAAGAGGCCCAGGATGACGCCGACGGCGAACGCATAGCCCAGGCCTTCGTGCGCCTGCACGATGCGGGTGATTCCGACGCCAAGGCGCGGGCGCAGGCGCTGATTCTCGGACTGGGCTTTGGCGTGGCCGAACTGGAGCAGCCGGTCAACAGCTTTTCGGGCGGCTGGCGCATGCGGCTACAACTGGCTCGGGCCCTGATGTGCCCCTCCGACCTGCTTCTGCTCGACGAGCCCACCAATCACCTCGACCTCGACGCTCTGGTCTGGCTCGAGAGCTGGCTGCAGCGCTACAACGGCACCTTGATCGTGATCAGCCATGACCGGGAGTTTCTGGATGCAGTCACCCGCAGCACTTTGCACATCGAGCAGGGGCTGCTTTTCCGCTACGCCGGCAATTACAGCCAGTTCGAGTCTCAGCGCGCTGAAAAAATGGCCCTGCAAGCGGCGGCCTATGCGCGCCAGCAGGATCGGATCGCCCACCTGCAGAAATTCATCGACCGCTTCAAGGCCAAGGCCACCAAGGCCAAGCAGGCCCAAAGCCGCGTCAAGGCGCTCGAGCGCATGGACAAGATCGCACCCTTGCTGGCAGAGGCCGACTTCAATTTCAGCTTCAGGGTGCCGGCAAGTCTGCCCAATCCCATGCTCAGCCTGCAGGATGTCAGTGTCGGCTACCCCGATGCAGATCAGGTCAAGCGCATCATCGTGCAGAACATACGGCAGTCGGTGTTGTCCGGTCAGCGTATTGGCATCCTCGGCGCCAACGGGCAGGGTAAATCCACCTTGGTCAAGACCATCGCGGGCACGCTGGCGCCGCGCGGTGGCCGTGTGATCGAAGGCAAGGGGCTGCGCTTCGGCTACTTTGCCCAGCAGGAGCTCGATGTGCTCAGGCTGGAGGACTCCCCTTTGCAGCACATGACCCGGCTGGCGCGCGAAGGCGCCGAACCGGGAGCACCCCAGGCCCGCGAGCAGGAATTGCGCAACTTCCTGGGTCAGTTCAATTTCAGCGGCGACATGGTGATGCAGGCAGTCGGTAGCATGAGCGGGGGCGAGAAAGCCAGACTGGTGCTGGCCATGCTGGTCTGGCAGCGACCCAACCTGCTGGTACTCGACGAACCCACCAATCACCTCGACCTGGCCACACGGCAGGCGCTATCACTGGCCCTTAACGAATTCGAGGGCAGTCTGATGCTCGTCAGCCACGACCGGGCGTTGCTGCGGACAGTGTGCGACGAATTTTGGCTGGTGGCCGCAGGCGCACTGCGCGTGTTTGACGGCGACCTTGAAGACTATCAGCGCTATCTGCTCGAAGAAGCCCGGCGTCAGCGCGAGCAGGCGCGCAAACCCGGCGAGAGCGCCTCGGGCGCAGGGGACAGGCGCAAGCAGGCCAAGCAAGCGCTGCAACAGCAGCAAGCAGCGCTGCGGCCGCTCAGGAAAGAGCTGCAACAGGTCGAGGAACGGCTGGCTGCGGCTCAGGCCGAGCAACAGGAGCTGGAGCGCGAGCTAAGCGGCACGACCGTCCCCCAAGACCTCGCCAGCATCGGGAAAAAGCTCAAAAGCCTTCAACAAGAAATCGAAGGCCTGGAAGAGCGCTGGCTGGAACTGGGCCAAGCCATCGAGCAGGTCTAGCCGGCCGCGCCAGCCCTGAACACCGCATCCACCGAAGCCTTTAGCGCGAAGGCAGATAGCGCGCCGGATCCACCGGTTTGCCTTGCCGGCGGATCTCGAAGTGCAACTTGACCTGCTCCGCATCGGTATTGCCCATCTCGGCAATCTTTTGCCCTTGTTTGACCTGCTGGTCTTCCTTGACCAACAGGCTGCGATTGTGGGCATAGGCGGTCAAGTAGGTGTTGTTGTGCTTGAGGATGATGAGGTTGCCATAGCCGCGCAAGCCAGCTCCGGCGTAAACCACCCGGCCATCGGCTGCAGCCAGCACTGGGTCGCCCGCTTTCCCGGCGATGTCTACGCCCTTGTTTTTGACTTCATCGAAGGCCCCAACCGTCTGACCCTGGGCGGGCCAGATCCAGACCAATTCGTCGCCTGAGGGCGCCGAAGGGCTGGCCGGCGCCGCAGCCGGCGCACTGGCGGGCGGCTGCGCCGGTGATTTGGCCAAGGGCGGCAAGGGCTCGCCCACCGGGGGTGCGCTGGCCAGCGGCCGGGGGGGGGCTGCCCCGAGTTCGCCGGGCGGAGGCTGCACACGCAGTACCTCCCCAACTTCGATCTGATTGGGGTTGTCGATCTGATTCCAGCGTGCCACATCGCGCCAGTTCTGCCCGTTGTCCAGCGCGATTCGCACCAAGGTGTCTCCGCGCTGAACCGTGTAGAAGCCCGGTTTGCCCGCATTGTCCAGTCCGCGCAGCGGCTTGGCAGGTTCAGCGGCAGCGCGAACCGCCGGGGTCGCCACCACCGCAGGTGCTGCCGGTGGCGCAGCCTGCGCAGCCGCCTGGGGTGCAGCGGGGCGCACTGGCGCCCTACTCGCAGACCTGTCCTCCACGGGCGCAGGAATGGTGGAGCGAAAGGAACAAGCCGTCAGGGCCGCGACGGCCAGCAAAGCGAACGACAAAAAAGACGATCTCACCGAGCCAGCCCCGAAGTCACAACACGCCCGATTTTAGGGGGACAAAATGCACCGGCTCGAGCACCGTCTGCCGTAAACCCTCGCGGGTGTGGTCGACAACCACCAGGGCCTGCGCCCCGCCGCTGCGCTCCACCGGTGCAATCAGACGCCCCCCAGGCGCCAGTTGCTCGATCCAGGCTGCCGGCAGGTGCGCCCCGCCAGCAGCGGCAATGATGCCCGCATAGGGCGCGCCCTGCGCATAGCCAAGCATGCCATCGCCCAGCAAGAGATGCAGGTTGCGCAAGCGCATGGGCCTGAGGTTCTCTCGTGCCTTCTCGTGCAGGCCTCGTAGACGCTCGATGCTGTAGACCTCCGAGGCCAATTGCGCCAACAGGGCTGCCTGATAGCCGCAACCCGTGCCGATCTCCAGGACCCGCCCCAGAGGCACAGTACGCCCCTGCACCAGGAGATCCAGCATGCGGGCCACCACACTGGGTTTGGAGATGGTCTGCCCCAAGCCGATGGGCAGGGCCGTATCCTCATAGGCCTGGCCCACCAGGGCCGAGTCGACAAAGCGGTGGCGTTCGACGCGGGTCAGCGCCTGGGCCACCTCGGCGCTGGCGATGGCGGGCAGGCGCCGCACCATCTGGACCCGCACCGCTTGCGAATCCAGACCAACACCCGAGGGCGGCTCGGCCACCGGTCGCGGCCTTGCAGCGGTCCGCGCGCGAACACCTGCCCCCTCGCTCGGCAGGCGGGCTGGGAAGCTGGGGCGCGGCGTCTGCGGTGCCGGCGCGCTTTTGCGGCTCATGCGGGAATGCGCTGACGCCACCAGGCCAGCCGCTCGTGTTCGGTCAAGTCCACATGCAAGGGGGTGAGCGCAACATGGCCATGGCGCGTCGCATGAAAGTCAGTGCCCTCACCCTCATCCTTGGCCGCCCCGGCACTGCCTATCCAGTACATGGTTTCGCCGCGCGGACTGGTCTGGGTGATCACCCTCTCTGCGCTGTGGCGTCGACCCAGCCGGACCACTTTCACCTCACCGATCTGCTCAGCCGGCAAGGTAGGAATGTTGACATTGAGCAACCAGGGCGAGGCCGCCGGCGTCCGGCGAACGGCCTCGATCTCCGGCACCAGCTGTTCAACCAGGGCACGCGCGCGCGCCGCGGCGGCCTCCAGATGCGCCCATCCCTTTTCGGTTTGCGAGAAGGCAATGGCCGGAATGCCAAACAGATAAGCCTCCATCGCCGCCCCCACAGTGCCCGAATAAATCGTGTCATCCCCCATATTGGCGCCATTGTTGATACCGGAAACCACCAAATCGGGCCGGTAACCGAGCAAACCCGTCAGGGCGATATGGACGCTGTCAGCCGGGGTGCCGTTGACATAGCGAAAGCCGTTGGGGGCGTTATGAACATACAGAGGGGAATGCAAGGTCAAGGCATTGGACTTGGCGCTGTTGTTGTGCTCCGGCGCGATCACATCCACATCGGCTATCTGAGCCAAGGCGTGCGCCAGGGCCACGATGCCGGGCGCTTGGTAGCCATCGTCGTTACTGATGAGGATTTTCATCCGTGGATTCTATGGGGTCAGTCCGTCGGGGACGGCCCCGGCTCAGCCAGCAGATACCCCGGAAACAGGAGCATGGCGCACAAGTTAAAAAGATTGTAAACTTCCGAATCGTTTCAATTTGTGTCCGAGCTGGGTGGGGTTTCGCTTTCTCCTGGCGAACATGAAGGGGCGCAGCCTCTGGGCTCGGGCCGTCGTGGTCCCGGGCCCTTGGGCGCTTTGCAAAGGAGGTCAGTCATGAGCATGGATCCTTCAATGATCGCTGGCACGGGCTTGCTCGAGATTGGCAAGCCGGCCAAAAAACCCAAGACCTCGACCCGCGGCAGGCCAAGAAACAAGGTGGTTCAGGAAGCGGCGCCAGTGGACAACAAGGTCAGTCCGTCCGACCCCGATCGCAACGCCACGGCGCAAGCGCGGACTTATCTGCGTTTTTTGGCATTGTCGGCTCAGTCTACGGCCAAGGCCCGCGTGCAGAGCGAAGAAGATGTCATCGACCCGAACGAGAGGGCTTTGTTGGAGCTGATTCTTTTGCGCTGGGCAGTGGGTTCATCCATGACCGTGCGACAGGCCATCGCCCTGACTCAGCTGGGTTCGCCGGCCACCTTGCACAAGCGATTGATGCGCCTGCGCACAAAAAACTATCTGGACCTCGAGAGCGTCAGCGGGGATCGACGCGTCAAAAGACTGATCGCAGGTCCGGCGGGTCTGGCTTATCTGGACACCATGGGCCGCCACCTGATGACGGCTCGGCAACCGGTCAGCAAAACGCAGCCCTCGAGCTAGGTCCGATCGGGCACGAGCAGTAAGTCCGGCTTGATACAAAAAAGCCCAACCGGTGAGGGCTGGGCTAAGTGCTTGATTGACTTGGGGTGGCTGATGGGACTCGAACCCACGACGACAGGAATCACAATCTCATTGGAATAGTATTTGCCAGCGCTGATCCCAGTTGTAAAATCGTTTAAAATCAACAATTTATATAGTTTTATAGTAGCCTTGTGTTGATGTAAATTTGCCTTTTCCGGTCAAAATTGCCTACAGATCGCCTTGTTTTTGCCTACAGGGCACATCCAAGTAGCCAGCAGACCTAAGGGGGTAGATATGAGCAAGGACACTAGCCGCACTAAACTGACTACCCCCAGGGTTGAGGCTTTCACGTGCCCGCCTGGCAAATCTCAAGCCTTCCTTTGGGACACTGTGGCCCCGTCGCTGCTGGTGCGTGCAACACCCTCAGGGCGCAAAACCTACGCCTTCGAAGGACGGCTAAGGGGCAAGACCCTACGCATCGGGATCGGCACCACCGCAGATTGGACGCTGGAAAAAGCCAGGCAACGCGCAGTTGAGCTAAAGATGCTGGTGGATAGTGGACAAGACCCCCGGGAGCTTAAACGCCAGCAACAGGCAACAGAGGAAGCCGCGCGGAAGCAGCAGGCGGTGGAAGCAGTGACCGTAGGCGAGGTTTGGCGTATCTATATAGAGGAGCGCCGACAGCATTGGGGAGCACTGCACTATCAGAGCCACATTGACAAGGCCAGCCCTGGTGGACAGCCATCACGCCGGCGAGGCATGACCAGCAAGATGACCCAACCCGGCCCACTAGCGCCGCTGATTGACCTGCCCGGTATTTAGTACCACAAGTAGTGAGGCTGGTTGTTAAGTTTATTGGATGAGTCCAGGTTGACTCGGTGCGATGTGCCTTGTTGTTAGTGTCACTGGTGCGGGCGGTCGATAGTTCAATGATGAGTGCGGCCTGATCTGGTTGTAGTTGCATCGCCATTTCTCTGTCAGAACTCGCGCCTCCCTCAAGCTGTAGAAGATCTCCCCGTCCAAGAACTCATCCCTGAGCT
>Ga0194133_10009946_pt1 | contig 10796 bp, 5 predicted proteins | sample TA2KigOf40mmetaG_FD_155448 | JGI IMG/M metagenome (GOLD analysis project Ga0194133, IMG submission 155448) | Freshwater microbial communities from Lake Tanganyika, Tanzania - TA2015055 Kigoma Offshore 40m | ecosystem: Environmental > Aquatic > Freshwater > Lake | place: Tanzania: Lake Tanganyika...
CAATACACAGTACGCACGCATAAGTTGTTTACCAAACTTCAAACAAGAAGCTTGATGTATGATGGAGATTCCAGACTTGGGAATCCTGACATGGGAAACCGAAACATAAGCAATCGATAATATCTTAGGTGTAATAAATATACGACACAATCGCACAATCAAATATCCTGTCAATACCCATCCATGGAGCTTGGCATCACTCAATTTCACAATCCAATTCTCGCATGAATCTAACACTGCACCTCACATTATGACTTATGCGGCCCTTAGCCACGACGCAGGCTTAGGATCAGAAGTTTAGATTAGGAATGGGTAAGATAATGGAGCAAGTTGATTTGAAATAAGAGCATTCACCCCAGGGGTTGAGAGCGTCTGTCTAGCCGCAGGCCAACTAGGAACAGCTTAAGGTACCCGCACAGGGTTAGACCAAAAAAGTTAAGTTAGGTTAGGAATGGGTTAGGTAATGGAGCAAGCATAAGGTAGTCTGGCGGAAATAGCAACCAGAAATAGCAAAAGGTGGTCTGGCCGCAGTCCAGCTTGTATATCTAAAAGTACCTAGCTGTCCTGTCTATGATCCCATGCCAAAAAAGTGGACAAAGAGTGATGACTCAGGGTCACATGTATTATCGATGATTAGTAGATGGTGCACGACCCTACCCGAGAATACTTCTGAACTTCCTAAAATAAGGGGTCGACCGGCTCTGACTCAGGTATTTTTGACCCAACCCGAAGATATTTTTTTGCTGAAAATTTTCCTGACCCCTAAAAGACTGATCCAACGCGACCCAACCTGAGCAGCCAAAATCTTACCTAGGTGAAACATTTTTGACCCGAACCCAATCATTTACACACAAAAAAATTTTGAGAAAAAGTTCAAGACCCTACCCTTGGTATTGGAAGGTAAAGCAGGCCATAAAAATATTACACAAAAGATATCAACCCTTAAATTTACTCGTGCAGAATATAATCAGTTACTGTTTGAGGTGTGAAAGGAGAGTTTATAAGAAAAACTGTCCATTTTTAAACAAAGTCATTTTTCATTTTTTGTTTCGTCGACTCCAGACGGAGAAATCGGCCACAATTGGAATTTTTTTTAACCTCGCAGGTGTAGATCCTAAAGGATTTCTTCACCATTTTTGCATCCTATTAAGCTGACCAGTTTTGCTTTATTGAAGAAATAAATCACACTATTTCTATGGTCTTCCAATCAAACTGCTTTGCCTTTGTTGTCAGGTCGAGTGTGGGCCAATGGGCCTGCCTGCGCGGGCAGCGAGCGAGGGCGATTCACTCACAGGCGCCGCCGCTCCGACTCACCTGCTTGGCTTGATAAAAGCGCGCGCGTAGCCTCTTAACCGCGCGTACCAGATTAACAAGCTAAAGAACTCGAAAACCCAACCAGAAAATCTATCTTTCTTCTTTCCTTCTATCCGTCAAACAGCTTCGTAAGATTCGGACGGCGGCAGCTTAATTGAAAGTCAACAAAAGTTCAGTTGCTGTTAACTATAGAAATATGTGAAGTGTGGTTTGTTTAAAAAAAGGACAGTTGAATGTTGTTATATCTAATTTATCAAAATAATTATTTATTAGAAACCTCCAGTGTTAGATAAAGAGACCAACCGTTAAAGTGGTTTTTTGTGCGAGATCCTTTTTTTAGACAGAAGCTGAACCGGATGAGGCTTGAAAACTTGGACAAGAGAAAAGAAAAAGTGAGAGTTTAAAAATAAGTCAACAGAAAGGTCCCCCGGTCAAGCCAGCCTTCCAGCAAAATGGCCAAGGACAGTGAGAAATCAGACTTTTGTCTTAAAAAGAAAACCATTCAAAAGTTATGCATCGGTGAGCTTTATTTTCTTACATGGTTTGATAGTTTGTTTGACACAACGACTACGACAACTGGCTGAGGACTTGGCGACTGGGGTTCAGTCCCCGGTCAGGGCAAATCTTAGACCCCGGGGTTTGCCATAAAATAATCGTCTAAAATGATGTTTACTTCGGTCAGGATTGACAGTTGAGCAGATCACCTGAACAAAAACCTGATTTAATGATAAAAAACATTGGTCAATACCATTCGCAAAGATTAAACCAAGGATAGTTCAGGTGACTGAAAGACACAAAAATAGTGTAGGGAATTGTTGTAAAGTTTAATACTTTGTTATTGGAAGAATCAGTTCCTCAGCTCTATTGGTTTCCAACATAATGTCTGTTGGCTGCTTCTGGAAACTGGCCTTTATTCTTCATTTTCTCTTTGACCTAAACGACACTTCAAACTAAATTACCCCTGTGGTGTAAACTGAATTTTTAGTGACAATTTACCTTTTGCCTTGTTGACTCTTCGGATACTGAAACAAAAGATGAACACCCCATGATAATCTGAGTGAAGTCCATTATTATATTTGAGAGGTCTTGGGACATGACCAATTCCCTGATGGACGAAACCCTCATATCTCAGTATCCACAACCTTTCCATGAATCCCCATCCGATCAAACAATACCTGTTTAGCTTTAAAGCATTTCAATCGGTTAGGGGCAACAGACATTTTGAACCTATTTTTATTATATCTAGTAGGTTTTTGAGCGGCAAGCAGCCCCCATCAGCCTTGTTTTTAGATATTTTTTGCCGTTTCTTATCGCATTGCCCGACGCCCCCTTCACGCCACCAGGGTTTTATGTATATGAATGATGATACGAACAATGAACTAGCTTTTTTGGTGTTTTCACTTGATCAATCATTGGAGGCCTCTACGCGTTGAACTTGTGTGCAATGATTGAGTCCACAAATTTTGTCTCAAAATACTTGCATTCTAAACTTCCTGAAGCAAAAATTTGGCTTGTGACAAAGTCTATCCGTTTCAGAGACAACATGAAGGTGAAGATCCTTGGTTAAAAGATGAAAAATCTGCCTTGACAGACAGCTAAGACAATTTCCTTCATGTGAAATAGGAAGTGATGGGGAGAATTTTTGAGTATAATTGGCCCCAAATATTAATTCAATTTGTCAATTTTTTAAAGTGTTTCCATGATTTTTTCTTGAATAAATAATTCACAAAGAACTTTGCTGAATTATTTTTCAATCAAGCCATTGTTAAACCAAAAAAGATTTCTGTCCATTTTCAAAATTCCACAATCAAAATCAATCTTTTTAATTATTCCTTTTGTCGCCATTTGAAAGAAGGTTACATGTTTTTACACAGTATTTTTTGTGAAATAGTCCTTGGATGATTGGAGCAAAATTATGTTTCCTCCAAGACTGTGTGATGTTTGTTCAGCACAAATTCTTTGAGTGTCTTACACTTTTGTTGTTTTATTGATCAACTTTTTTGTTGTTGGGATTTCAAGATAGGAAAAGGTCAGTTAGATCTTACTTTTTAGTCTATTCTGTTCTTTTCTTTTTTAGGTTTAACCGCAGTTATTGGCGTTAGCTTCATCATTGCAGGAATCCTTGTCCTTTTATACTTCAGTCAGGCTGTTGACGCTGTTATAAAATCGGTGAGTTTTTTCAACTAAATTCATTGACTTCTTTAATTTTCTCAAACCTGAGTTACTGGATGGCTCATTAAAATAATGGCAAGAGATTAACACGAAAGTTATTTTAGAATTTTTTACACCCCATTCTTTTAAAAGGAAATAAAAGTCTGGCTCATTTAGTTCCTGTTGCCAAGTCTTAAATACTCAATTTGTTTAAATTCTCTGCCCCTTTGAGGTTTGCTCACTTTAAAATCAATACTTGTTTTATTTGATTAAACAGCACTGTTTGAATAAAACTTGCTAAATTTTTTGCAAGATGTCAGGTTCAAACCCGAGACCCACAAAGATTTTACCTCTGATAGTGCTAAATGTTGGGAGCCCAGCAAGTGATTGGGTGGATGGGGTGCAAAGTGTGTGGGTGTTTGGGTATTGATTTGGCTACCTTGAAGTTGGGACACAGCGGTCAAGAGTTCATCATGAAACTGATTTTTTACTATCCTCTCTGCATACTGTTTGTACAGAAAATCCTCCTACATCTTGTGAGGTATCAACTTGTCTCATTTTCGCTATATTTTTTCCGCCTAATTATTCTCTGACAAGTTCCAGACATCTGCACTTGCCGAGAAAATGTTCACTCCATGTAAGTCTTCAATCTGGAGGGTGAAACACACCCTGCAGCAAAGAAGACAAACACCCTCAAGGTGCAAAATGTTATTACTACAACTATTGAATAGGAAAAATGTGCAAAATAACAACTATTGTTATGATGTCAATGTCTCACCATCTCATTCATACCACTTCCTGATTCTATATTTTTACCCTTCATTGGGCCAGGAAAGTGTAAACTTACAAAATTTTGAAAAATTTGTTTGAAATCAACCATCTTTCGCACTGATGGCATTCTTAGCATTTTTCGGATAACATACTTTGAACAATTTAGCCCCATGAGACTTGAAATTTTTCTACTTTTGCCTCAACCAGATGAAAGGGGGAGGAACTATTTTTACATACACAAGAGGGGGTGAGAAGGGTTGGTACCTGAGGCAATCTTGATCCATTCTTGTTGTCGTGTCTAATGATTTATTTTTGCCAAGGCGAGAAAAAACACTTCTAAATTCATTTCCGCTTCGGTGATTGATCTAAGATGAGAGAGGGTTAAAAAATATGTGACTTTTCAAACATGAAAAGTTCTAAAAATCACAAACACGATTTTGTTTCTCTTCTTTTTAAACATGATCTTTCTTCATGATTCAAGTTACCTTTAAATCTTGTTTGGAAAATTTTTACCCCTCCAAAGAATTAATGAGGTTTGGTAATTTGACCTTTTGAAATTTAATCACAAGAAATTAATTTAAAAGTTTTCCTCTGGTTGGGAAACCACATAACCTGCATCAATTTACAATTTTAAGTAGAGTTCTTAGAAAAATCAACATTGCTAAGAGAATGAAATCTTTTGTCGAGGTGAATTTATAAAATAGATTTTTCAGTGAGTGATTTTTAACAAGAATTTTGTATTAAAGAAACGCCCACAGCACCTGTCTGTCCGTCTTGAACAACCCCCTTTTTCAGAAAGAACATATTTTCTCATGATGTCTCAAATATTTGTGTGTGTTGAAGTCTAATTACACCTGAAAATGAGGTTTTGAGCATCCCATTTATGGTAAAACGTGGAAGGAAGCTTCATGAAATAAGACCAATGAGATACTAACTGATTTTTCTGAAACAGGGGGTTTATATACTATTGAGTAGGATCAATCAATCAAAGGGTAGGATCAGAATATCTTGGAGGGAAAAGAAAAATTGAATGTTGCCCAACAACACTGTTGAAAAGTTCCAAGATTTCACCTAGCTGCAGGTGGATTGCACAATTGACCATTAAGAAGATGATCAATTTATTTTTATCTCTTTGAGTTGAATTGAAAGGGAAATATTGAAATTAATTTTAAGTTTAAAGTAAAAGAAATTAAAATTAAAATGTAGTAAAAATACGAGACCCTAGTTTTAACTGTACATTGAAAATGAAGCTCAGATATGTAAAATAATATAAAATAATATAAAAATGCTCTTTGATTGCAATAAAGCTACATTGCAAACCCCTTGAACCAATTCCAGAGAAAGACTTTTTCAAATAAATGAGTTATGATGATTAATTGCCCAGAGAGTAAGTAGCCATCAGATCTGCTTAATCCCTAGTGTTCATCGATGTTGGTTGCCTGAGCTTAATAACCGAATAAGAATAAGTCAGTGGAAATGCAGCAAATCACTTCAAAGAATCAGAAAACAATGTCATACCTAATGAAAGCGCTTAAATAATTTGTCATAGAGTGTGAATTGAAGTGGCCTCACTTTTATAGATGTCACAGTTCTAAACTTTATGGGTATATGTTTGCATCAGATGTTTGTGGCAGTAAGAGGCAATATTTCGGCTTAGTTTCATAACCAATTAAAAAAAATTCCCAATTGAAGATTGACACAGGTGTCAGGATTTGAACCCAAGACTCTCAGATAATAGCTATCCGTATGAGACAGATTTCTAACTTTTGACAATTTCTCTGAAACTTACAAATAAAAAATGTACCAAAATAATGTAAAAGTCATTTTCATTTTGAATTCTTTTTCAAAGGGGGTTCCCGAATACCCCTGTTTTGAGAATGGAAAAACAATGAAATCCAACACCAAGAACATCTTTTACAAAGAAATTCGAACAAGAACGTTCATTTTGAGTGTGAATCAATTAACCTATTTGTCTCAATTTGGGATTTTTAATACAACATAAAATCACTTTCATTTAACATAACAAACATAAAATGACTTTTTGTGGTAACATTCCTCACTTCAATGCATTACAATTTCAATGCCTAGAGGCAGAAAAATTACACCTAATATACATTTTCCAGTTAAATTTTTGTTGTTGCTCAGTTGGACTGCTGTGATGCAAAGCAAACTCAATCACCCTAGACAGATGTGAGAGCATTTCCAAGTCAAAAACTGTGTGAAGCAAATTTTTTCATTCAATTATTTCAAGTTTTGTTGATTTTCTAATCAAGTGTACATCTTCTCACTTTTAACATCAATTTTTGTCTCTTACTGGATGCTCAAACAGGCAAAGATGTCAATTGTGTGCTCAGAGCAAGATGATAAAATAAGGAGTGACCATTTTCAGATTGCTGGGCAGACAAATTTCATGGTTATTGTGCCTGAAAAGTCTCAGCTTTTTATACTTTAATTCAACTTTGTATTTATCATCTCTGCTTGTTTTTATCTTTGTGATAGGGGAAGGGTTTCAGAGTGCCATAAGGCTGAGGGGAGGGTGTTTGTTACACCAGGAGAATGCTGTGCAAGGAAGGGTTGTGTGGTTACCTGTGAAGAGATTGCAGCCTTCCATCTGTGGGGAGGGAAATTTTCTTAACAAAAAGAAGAGTTGTGGTTGCCAAGAGGGTTGGCACATATCACCCATTGAGTTGCTTGTTTTCCTAAAGTTCTGTCAATAAATATTGTTTTCTTTGAATGTAAAGATTCCAACCAAATTTTTTTAACAAAAGTTTAAAATTTGAATGTGATTGACTTAGTAAATTTCCTTTGAAAAAAAATCACTGTGATGCTTTACTGCACAATCGACCCAACTGATTTTTCTTGTTATTTGTACTTTCATGACCAAAAATAATCAAAATCAATAAAAGTTTCACTTACTCAAAAAGGGGAACTTCATCAAAATATTTTTGAAAGCAGATGCCACTTTATTTGCATTGAACCCTTTTTCCAATTTCGATCATCAAACTGCAGCTGCTCTTTTTCATTTAATCTGCAGAGATTAAGTTTATCTTTTATGTCCACTAAATATCCTCATAAGGATTAAGAGGAATAATTTGATCTTCTTTTCCCCTTTAATTCAGATTAGGTCAAAGTGCATTTGGGAAAAATTAGCAATATCAAAATATTACTATATTTTATAAAATGGTTAACATTTTAGCCAACTTTGAACTTTTTTTTCTATTTTAAGGTTTAAAAAAAGAGATCATTTTTACAACAAGATATATATGTTCTTATTTTGATCCATATCAAAAGGGCTGATGTCAATAAAAAAATTGTACAGACCTTGTTTTGTCACACCGGCTCAATCCTCAGAAAGGAGATTTGAATGACGCCAGATTAGCTGTCCCTACATGTAAAGAAGTAATTATGATTTGCAAATATTTTTCGTCTAAATTATAGAATTATAGGATTTGGACTTAGGTTCAGCAGTTGCAAGCATAGATCTAATTTAATGTTATGAACCTTACAGAAAACTTAAAAATGACAAACTTAATCAATCCAAAGAGAATGGACAAAATTGCTTACATTTCAACGTTTATGAATAGTGATGAAGGAAAGTTATCAAAAGGTGCAGGAGGTGCAAAGGGTGCATTGCAGATTTGATGAAATATTTGTTGGATCCTTTTGGGGTAACTTTCAATTAAAGTAGATTCACAGTGAGCTTCTGCCAAGTTTTATAAATGTTAAATTTTGTTTTAACTGTTTATTGAAAGGAAACAGGAGCTTTACATACAAAATGGCATCTAGAAAACTTTCTGACCTCACTGAAGAGGGTAAATGGAAAAAGGTGGGAAAATATTGCAGGATTGAGAACATTGAAGACAGCCCATTCAAAAAGACTAAAGTTGAAAATTGAAAATATCATAGTGAAAAAATAGGGAAAATGAGCATATACTGCAATAATATACAGTCTGTCTTAAAATGTATGTACAAAGAAGATGGACAGATTTAATGTTTTTAATTTTTTCCAATGATGTTGGGCACAATTTATTGGTTATGAAAAACCCAAAAATTAGTGATTTTATTTTTCCTTATGCCTATTTCACAGTCAAATCAAAAAGTTAGATGCTTAATTTGTTTCAGTGTTTTAATGCTTCAGGCCTGGAAAGTTTCATCATTTTGAAGTGCATCCAGTCTTATTGATCAAAATACAAGATTTCCATTCATTTGTATTTTCAGAATCAACAACACAATAATTTAAGCTTTAACTTTTCCCTCGAATAATCGGTTTTAAAATGGTAGAATTTTACACTTTTAAATTGCCTCAAGGCAAAAAGAAAGAGTTTCTAGGTCCTGAGGGCAGAAATAACAAGGCCCAAAACCTTCTTTGTTCTGTTCATCTTGCTACTTGAAACCATCCAGTAACTTTTTCAAAATTATTTAATGGGTTGAATAAATTTTTTCATTATTATTTTAGAAACTTCCATTAAAGCGTGGGAGTGAAGTCACAGAAGCATGGCTTGCTCCACCTTTAAAACCTTTACTCCGAGTTTACCTTTTCAACGTTACAAATCCAGACGGATTCCTAAAAGGCTTGAAGCCAAAGCTGCAAGAAGTTGGACCATTTGTCTATGAGTAAGTGTAAATCATGCCTCATTTGATTTTAGTTTAAAGCAAGAGATGTATATTTTGTTATGATTCTTCTGAAAATGGGGATATTGATTTTTGAGGGTTGAATGATTTTCCCACTTACCTATTTTTATTTTTTGACAGCATAAGGGCTAATAGACCAATTTTCGACAAGAGTTTTAGAAAAAAAATACTTTGATATAAAGCTATCCTTAATATTCAGCAAAGTATTTTGTCTCTCATGGTTGAGCAATGGTTGAGTAAGCACATCTTTTTACTTCAAAATAAGATGTTCAGCACATTAATCGTATGTGTGTCTTTCTGGAAAACCTTTTTTGAACATGTGGAAGCATTTCTTATTTAAAGAGCTTGACTGAAGAATCAAGATTCAAGTTGTAACTATGGGTGTAAACTTGTCTGCATGGCTTGGAGTTGAATCCCCAGAAATAAGACTTCTTATTATCATCTAGATGCCGCAACCATTAGGATATATGATCTCCTTACAAAAACAGTTTTTAACAAACTATATTAGAAAATGGCAAATAAAAGTGTTTTAAGAGGCAACACAGTAAGAGCAACTGACTGTGAATCTTAGATTGCAGATTTAAGCCCAGTGCTAATAAGGAAATCAACTCCTCAGACTGCTACACCCATCATTAGTTGCCTTGTTCAGAAACAAATTTGCAATAGCTCTTAAAAAGTTGAAAAGTTATTTCAACACTTACATTAGCCCTAAAGATACACTTTAGTTTCCTCTTATTTACTTTTATTTTGCCGATCAAGTTTTCTAAAATGAATTATTCATTGACAGGAGTTCTTTTTAAATCATTCTCACCCTAGCAGGAAACACCACACTGATTCATTACGTTTGAAATGTTTGTTTTGGGCTATGGGAAATGGGGTTAAGTTTGTTGAACAAAGGTATTTCATTCAAAACACTCAAGAATCAAGAAACGAATTGTTTTTCTAGATTATCACTGAATACAAAAAAATGTAATTGCAGATGCACAATTTGAACATGTAAAAGACGCCGTCTTGTAAAATTTGAAATTTACCACAACTTTTTTGATCATATATTTTACCTTATCAAATCATAAAAAAATTACAAAATGGAATATCTTAGAAACAAAGAACCAATTCTAGATGTTCATTACATCAAATATTTTGACATTTAGTGGCACTCTTATGAATATGTTGATCATGCATTAACATCTTAAGAGTCTATACTCCACCAGATAATTATTATTAAACTCTAAACGAGCACCAGTTTTTATGAAATTAAAACATTCAATTCATATAATTCAATTTTAATTGTAGAGCACAAGTAACAACCATGCGATTTAAGTTGTAAAAGTTAATTTGACTCTTCTTTTTTACAGAGAGGTTTGGACCAAAGAAAATGTCTCTTGGTTGAACAATGGAGCAGAAGTTGAATATGCCCCTGTTAAAGCTTACTTTTTCAGGGAGGATTTGTCTGTTGGACCTGAAACAGAGAAGCTTATTTTACCCAACATTCCTATGATCGTAATTTTACCCTTTTGTTAGAATTCACAATGTTACAAGAAAGTTATTTTGTATCTTTTAATTTTTTTTAGTCTGCACTTGCATCGTTGCGATATTCTGACTTTTTTGTCAAGTCTGCATTAGGATCTATGTTGGAGATTTTGAAGCAAGAAGCATTTGGATCTCTGGCAGTATCAGATGTAATTTAATTTTCCACATGAAAAAGTTCTCCACTCATTTAGCCGTATGTGCCACCCTCAGCTACACCCCCATCCCATCAAATTAGACCAGACAAATAATTCCTTTACAACTTCTTAGTTCACGTTAGCCTTAAAAGGATGATGTCTTGCATGAAACTTCTGGTTAAGGTGTAGGCCATGACAACTGGCTGTGGACTGGGAGATTGGGGTTCAATCCCCGGTCAGGGCAAGTCTTTGACCCCAGGATTT
>Ga0194133_10009947_pt1 | contig 10795 bp, 9 predicted proteins | sample TA2KigOf40mmetaG_FD_155448 | JGI IMG/M metagenome (GOLD analysis project Ga0194133, IMG submission 155448) | Freshwater microbial communities from Lake Tanganyika, Tanzania - TA2015055 Kigoma Offshore 40m | ecosystem: Environmental > Aquatic > Freshwater > Lake | place: Tanzania: Lake Tanganyika...
TGGTAGAAGGTGATATCCGCCAGGTCCCGTATGCGGATGCCGTGTTAGACCATACAATGTCGGTAGCCGTAATTCACCACTTATCGAATAGGTCAGATAGGATATCCGCCATCCGGGAACTTGTCCGGATTACCAAACCCGGTGGTTCGATTTTCATCACTGTATGGGCCCTTAATCAACCGGTCGGAACCAAACGCCAATTCACTAAACAGGATGAACTGGTAGGATTCACGGCTAGAGCCACGGGTGAAGTCCATTACCGCATTTATCACATGTATATTCCGGGGGAACTGGAATCGGAAGTTGGCGAAATTTCGGGATGTTCGGTTACGGACAAGGGTGAAGAACACGGAAATTACTGGATGGTTATTAAGCGCCAGCCGTAAAAAATTGATTTATATAACAGAATTTTTTGTATGATGAGATAATATCATTTCAATAAATTTAGCAATCACTAGTCATCAATCATGACAGATACAAAGACACACAAAATTGAAGAATTCGTCCCAATCGACGATGCCACGTGCGAACGTATCTTGGCACGCGGTAAGTATATCTATGACTGCCGTGCCGAGTGTGAAAAGAAAGTGGAACGGTTTGGCAATGGAATGCCAGAGAAGATTAACGGAATGCCAGTCGATGAATACTGGAATAAGCATGAAGACGTGCTTAAACATTTGCAAGTGTCCATCAAATGTGACCGGTGTAATACCAAGGATATTGAATCCTCTTTCAACTGGAATGGATATGACCTATGCCTGCCTTGTGCCGGTGATTTTCGCAAGCGAACTGCTGAAGAAAATCGCGCTACAAAGGATATGGTTAAACAGGAACTAGCGGATTATAGCGCACTTAGCCGGGATCCGTCTAGCCATCACGAAACACATCAGCTTATCAGTATGATATTCGGGATTACGCGAAATATTCTACCCGATGCATTCTGGAACATTCCGCCACCTGACACTTATTATCTGGAGAAAAAAACTGTTAGTCAGCAATTTGATGCTTTCATTGTAGATATGGCTAGACGGTTTGTTGATAAATTCGGAGAAGACCATCTAGCCAAGTGTTTCCATTTGGACCTTCTAGCCGACCCCATGTATGGAGGTGACAAGCTACGAGCCGAACTCTTCAAAGACACCACTGACGAACCCTACTTACCAGGTGAACCAGAATTTGATAAGGACTGGGGCACGCCTAATTCCGCTTGGGATAACGCCCAATGAACCCGGACCGGCCCGCCTTAAGTTAAAAAATTGTTTTCGCGGTTTATGTGTTTATTATTTTTATCAAATTATAAATACAATACTTACCTTCCCGTTCATCCAAAATGGCAATTAAGAATCCCAATAACCTAATTACCCTAGATGATGATATTACTGAGAATGTCGCAGTAAATGGCCAATACTATCCTGATACCCGGGTAAGATACCGTGAATTTCCGGAGTCCGTTGTGCGATGTGACCGATGTGGCAAATGCCCGTTGGCATGTTGCGTTGGGCTAGATACTACCGACCTATGCTTGGAATGTGTTGAACTGGCTAGAACGCGCACACTAACTGTTAAGGACCTCGAACATAGTGTTGGAATTACTGATACAGCGGAAGGCCCTACCGTGCATTCATCTAATGCATTTGACCCTAATAGTGACCAAATCCAACCAAACCTTACAGAAGAAGAACTGCATACACAGTATTACTTGTCAGATATTCAACGGGCACAAATAGAAACTCTATATGAGTGTCTAGCCGAGCACAAAACGAATAGTTTTAGGTTGACATCAGAAGAATCGAACGAACTCATGAGTATCATGTATTTGATTAGTAAGTTCAACGCCATTAGAAAATGGTCCAGTCCTGAAGACCGTATGATTCACCCCCCGGTTTACTCGTGAATTACCACTACCTGATTCCGGTTCAGAACATGTCACACCGTCAGGTTCTGGAATTACAACACCACTCCATCCATATTCTACTAATGGTTCTCGTCCTGAATCACCTAAATCACCTAATTCAACTAATAAATTAACATAGATTTCAACGGATTTTCTGCATCCTATTAAAATTGATTTATTTTTATTGGATACGTTATTTATCATTTGAACAAACAGTTTTCATTCATTCATCAATCAATACAATCAAGCTATGGAACACGAGCAATCCGATAACGGAGATGTCGACCAACAACTCACCATTACTCATACTGAGCGCCACATTATGGACCAGAACCTACTAGGGACTACCCAATTCGCACATATTACCAAACTAGTGATTGATGGCGTTATCCCCAGTCTCATTGATGGTCCATTTGGGCTACATAACCGGCTTCAATTCCCACCCAATCTGACACACTTGACATATACTAATTCACTTATGGACTCAATTCCAACTGGAATTCCAGATAGTGTGATTGAGCTAGATATTACCGGAAATCGGGTCCAGAACTTATCAGGACTTCCTCCTAATCTCCAGATTCTTACATGCAATCACAATTATATCACATCACTAAATGACATTCCGGATAGTGTCACTGAAATTTACTGTCATTATAATCCAATGATACAGATTAATAAACTTACACGCCTGCCACCCAAGCTACGAGTTCTTGCCGTTTGCTATTGTGAATTAACCGAATTACCCCGGCTTCCCAATTCGGTTACCAGGCTAGCATGTATTGGAAACTCGAGATTATGCGAACTACCCGAATTACCGCCCGGGTTAGTGGATTTAGTATGTTCGATGTGTAGTATAGATGAGTTACCCAATTTACCCGATTCGCTAACTACGTTATGGTGCGATAGTAACCAGTTACATAGGTTACCTGCATGGTTACCCTCTAGCCTTGGAGAACTACAATGTGAATCCAACAAGCTAACTTCCATACCTACACTTCCACTAGGTTTAACTAAACTCGTATGTGGTAATAATTCGCTTATTAGGCTACCGGGCTTGCCACCAGGGCTAGAGCTACTTTCATGTAAAAACAATTCTCTAACTTGGTTACCTGAGCTACCCAACAGTCTTACAGATTTGGACTGCTGCTTTAATAAACTTATTGTATTTCCGGCAGTTATCCCGGATTCGCTTGCATTGCTAGACTGTTCGGAAAATCCAGACATGGGTTGGATGCCGCCACTGAGCGATAATATGTTCTGTTTGAGATTAGCGACTATTGACATCAGGCGCACGTATGGTTATTCACCCATGTATGACGTGATTATAACGGAGGATATTATCCGGGATGTAAATAAGACACACTGGACACGCGAGCGAAACACCGCGACTAAGCGTCTAGCCGTTTACCGTGTGGAACTACTGGAACGCCAGGTGGAGATTACACTGAACCCGGACCGGATTGCCCGCTTGATTCGCACCGGAGAACTTGGCGAATTGGGCACTTGGTCGGAATCTCTTGGCATCTAGCCCCCATCCTTATTTAAAATTGTTTTTAGTATATGTATTTGTTTTGTTTAGTTACTTGACTATCTGATTACTTAGTTACTAGATTACCTACTTGAAAGCGCAAAAAATGAACATAGACGAGTCATTACCCATTTGTGATATAACATACCATGCAATGTCTAGCTTAAATGATGAATTTATTAACTCCATAAGGTCCCACCCTGAATTCTATAATAAAAAGTATAACTTAAAAATTAGATATATTCCGGTAACTGCTGATAAACTGGGTAAGTTACTGCAAGATACTAGCCCGGATACTCTAATCATTAAAGAATGCAGACTAGACAATATGAATTATAAGTTACCGGATACTATACGGAATCTCCAATTAAGCGATAACCGATTAACCGAACTATCCCATATCCCCCCTGGACTTGACTTCTTTGATTGTAGCGGTAATAAACTCGAACGGCTAGATGGTATACCAGATAGTTTACGTATACTGATTTGCCATCACAATCCATTAAGTAGTATAACATTCAATAATTACCTATCAGCAAACTTACGAGAGCTATACTGTAGCAAATGTAGCCTAACTGAACTTCCTATGCTACCACACACTTTAGAAAAACTTAACTGTTCAGAAAATAAGGCTCTAGCCAATCTTCCCTCACTGCCGGTGACACTTGAGTATTTAGACTGTAGTGGCTGTGTTTTGACCAATTTACAAGATTTCTTAATTGATAGCGAATTAAAGGTATTAAATTGCATGTCTAATAAAATAACAAGGCTTCCACAGTTACCAAATAAGCTTGTAAAGCTAAAATGTGCATATAATAGGTTACTCAGCCTACCGACCCCATTACCCAATGAACTAGTTTACCTGGAATGTTCTTATAATCAGTTAATTAACTTACCAACACCATTACCAGATTCACTAATGGATTTGATTAGTTCACATAATCAGCTTACATATTTACCATCACCCCTCCCTGCAAACATGGATACCCTACATACTGCTGCTAATAAACTATCATGGCTCCCTGAACTACCAAGTAAATTATCTGAACTAGATTGCCAGGATAATATGCTTACAATATTTCCAAATCCGGTGCCTATTACTTTAACGTGGCTAGACTGTCGAGATAATCCTATGCTTAAATGGTTGCCTATACTATCAGTTAACATGTCATATATGTGGCAAGATAATATATCTTTACCAGTAAACGAATATGAAGATTTAGTGGACATTACCCCCGAAATAATGGAATATGTCAACATGGAAAATGAACGCTTGTTTAATAAATGGCTATGTGACCGTCTAGCCATCTATCGAGCGGAACTCTTGGAACGCCAGGCGGAGATTACATTGAATCCAGACCGAATTGCCCGATTGATTCAGAGTGGCGAATTAGGAGCACTTGGCACTTGGGGCGAATCCCTGTCATAGGAGAATCAAGCCATGTTAAAATTGTTTTGTTTTGTTTTTATTTATGGCTTTTAGAGAATAGTATAGTGACATAACCATACAAGATATCTACTATAATATTTAATTAATACTCGTCATGAGTTCTGGTTCTAATTCCGAGTCCAATTCCGAGTTTAGTTCACTAATCCAATGGCGTGTAAACAACGGATTCCTGTTTGAATGTGATAGTGGGGGTCTATCCGAGTTGATTAACACTGTGCCCTGTGAGCACCGAATATTCACCTGTCGGTTCTGGTGGTGTCCCATGAATCAATGTCTATTGCGCTTGATGATTTACCCAGATAATCCGACACGGCTAGAGCCCACGCCTGAAGGCGCCGAACGTATACGTGATAACATATGCCACATATACAAACAAATAACACAAAAAATAACTGACCCAGAAAAGAAATGCGTGATTTATACTGCCTTGGCAGCAATATTCCCTTGTGTAATTGAAGATACAACTGGTGGGCGTTTTGTAATCACTGTCTCGGTTGACCATAAGGGTCTAGCCAATGATGATGAATTGCCAGCAGTCTGGGTTACTATTCATGACCGTATAACTGCCAGCACACAGACACATAATTATTAATCTAGTTTGCTAACCTAACTAAACATTTTAGCAAGTCCGGCTTTCATAGCTTTGTTAGCTGCATTGTCTTTAATAGCACGTTCTGCCTTCTGTTTAGCTTCATGTTCTTTGAGTTCTGCTTGTGTCTTAGCTGCTTGGTCTTGAACTATTTTCTTGTGAGTTTTATTTACCTTTTCTACAACATTTACAATATCAAGTAAATTTTGTTTATATATTTGAACCTGACTCATGAACCGGCTGCGTTGTGTAGTTAATTCTGTGGTATTTGTGGTTTCTTTAATCTGCCTATCAATTGCTTCGATATCTTTAAGTAATGTGATTATCTTTTTTTCTAGTTCACCTTTAACTGCGTGGTATTTCTGTATATCTTTAACTTCGTCTTCTGTATAAAATGAAATAACGCAATCGTGTATTTTTTCATATGAAGGTGCGCCTTTATGGTCTGCACAAAATCCAACAACTTTACATAATGAGCATGCTGCATTACCTGTAAGTTTAGCCAAATTACGCATACACACATGGCATGTATTAGCCATTATTATATTATATACGTCATATGGGGTTAGTAGGTTATTAGGGTTAATTGGTATAAAAGTTTTTGTGGTTTGGTCATAAGGAAAGTTAGTTATAAATTCCTGTTTTACTGTATATTTCCTTTCATTAAACGATTTTAATATCTTAGTGTTATACCTTTCTATCTTACTAGGAAAATCCTGTCTAACATAATTAGTAACATACACGCGGGATTTGCCGGACGCTTGGCTAGATAGGCTAGATGATATAGGCATAGCCTTCCCAATTGTCATCGTCCTTGGCACATGTGCCCCTCTGAATATTTCAGAGGGTTTAAACAGTTTATGACTCTTCTTTGTGCTATTTGGGGTTCTAGCCGCAGGTCTGTTATTAGTGTTACCTGTTGATGGCATCCTGGTTAACGTTTGAATTGCTGTGCTAAATGAAATGAAGTCATTTTCAAAACCGCCAACTAAGCTAACCTCACCTGTGGTTATATTGCGATTGCCATATACTAAATTCCGGCAGGATTTCAATACAATATGACCAGGTGGGAGTCTATATACTTTACCATTATCCAATGTAATCCCTTTATGTATTATATCATATAGGGTAATATCTGCGGAGAAGGGTATTTTGCCACCATCCAGAACAGCAAATGTAATGAATGCTTCGTTTAAACCTGAAGTGGAATACACAAATTCGCTGGGCTTAATAACCATATCAGGACGAATAATACCGCAAATTAGTTTTTTATTACCGGATTTACTTAATTCGGTTTTAGTTAAATGTTTGTCAGATTCACCAGGATAAAAATTCAAAGTATGATTGGTCATGACATCACCGGGTGCATATTGATGCATAAACACAGATTTGTCTATTGCAGTGTGTCGCGTTTCCGGTTTTAATATAGCAGATTCAAATGGGTCAAGTATGTGAACATTTCCAGCCTCGTCATAGTAGTCCTGAGCTCCTGACCTATGTATTGTTGTGGATTCTGATTTCACTGAATCAAAATAAAAATAATAGCCTCTGGGCACTACAAAGTATTCGTTAATCAGTGTGGAACCATGAGCATATACCACAGATAATTTACCAGGTCCTGGGCGTTTTTCCAGTTCATCAGTTGTCACGGATTCCATTTGTGCATTTACAAGTGTATTAATTGCACATAAATCGGGTTTGGCTTCCTGGGCATCACGGACAGTGACTGGTTCGACTGGCGGAGCGCAAACCGGTTTTTCAGATACTACTGGTGGGATAACTTCAGTGGGTGCCGATTCTGCCTTCGTTGCTGCACTTATATTTCTATTACCGGATTTACGCGTAGATGCTCGTCCTACAACTACATTAGAATATAACCGCCGTGTGCGTGTTGACGACATTTTAACGAGATGATAATTAATATTGTATTATTATCATAATTCGATATAAAATAGAAAAGCTAATTATTGAACTTAAATACCGTTTTGTCTCAATTAATTTTACACCCGATAGCGGTGTAATAAATAGAAAAAACGGCTAGTAGTCTAGTGTAAAAGAATTTTAGACTAGACGGAACCATCAAATGATAAAAATAATCCGTTCACCTAGTTTAGCCAGACGTGCTGTATTTGGCGCTACTTCAATAGCATAACGCCATGTAGGAACACTGGCTAGTCGGGGTGTCTCGTCCAATGGTTTCATATCTGGTATACTGCCAAAACTCGCATATCCGAATCAGTAAATAGTATGCCAAGCGGGATATATGTGTTACGCATCCAGAACGCATGTTCACTACTCTTCACTTCGGAACCATAATCGAAAACCATTCCTTCGTCATTGGCTAGATACTGTCGCCTATACATTAGACCTCTAGCAGTCTCTTCAGGTGTTCGGGCTACTGTTACCTTATTAAGCTGGACACCTCCAATACCGGCTGGCCCTGCTCCCGTAAATAATTCCAGAATAGGGTTCCAGGTTGATTGGCTAGACCCCCAAATTACTAACCCTGCTACTATGAACAATGATATAATAATTAGACAATCTGCTAGCCGGGTATTTATGGTTTTATTACTTTGTAATCTGGTCATTGCCAAATTAGTATATTATTATATTAGTTTACTCAATATGTATATTATTTTGGATAAAACTTTATAATTTTAACAAAAAATGCTTGTTTATTTTGTTATATAGGCAAATTATCTGGATTGTAACGTCGACGTATATAACCAGATTTCGGAGAGATGGAGAGACACGCGAGCACGATTGCTTACGGAGGTCTTACGACGGACGATAGCTGTCTTCCAGCAATGGCAGGCATCATGGCAAAGGGTTCAAGTTTCACTTGTGTGGAAATGGATTCTGACAACAACGGACTTAAGGTGCTCTGCACCTTAAACACGGACAACGGAAACACGGGACCAGTCATTGCGATTGGTAACGGATACTTTGGAATTGGACGCCAGATTTTCAAGTTTGGCGTAACGGATGCAGTGTGCGTGCTTGGTGTGGACATCAAGAAGACAAGCATCACACGCATTGTTCGGAACACTGACGGTATGGACATTATCGTGCATGCATCGATGTGTGAACCAGACTATTCGGAAGATGAGTCACAGGACGAGGACCCACAGTCAGGCATAGACTATGACTACGAAAACGGGATTGTCATTCGACACTTCAGGTTGGACGGCGCGTTGATTGCCGAAATGTTTTGTGAGCAAACGAACGGCGTCATGATTTCCAAGATGGTTTTCTGGAAGAACCACATTGTGGTTTCGACATACGAAGGCCCTTGGATCGCGATCGACATCCTGTCTGGAAAGGTGTCAAGAACCTACCAGCCACAGGCCCATGGCTACGAAAACAGTTCATTCAAGCTCGAGGTCATTGACGACGGCAAGAAAATGGCAGTATTTTACGGGAACAACTGGGAATACTACGATGAGTCGCAGGAGTGCGATGAAGTGGAAAGCGAGCCTGTGGTTCGCCTTCTAGCCATGCTCGACATTGCAGATGACGGAAAGCTGGTTGAAACCGGCAGACCGAGCCTTTCTGAAGGCGAGTGCACACGGATTGTCAAGAAGGCATTCAACATCTCGGGTAGGTATCGCATGGGATACTCAGTATCTCAATTCCTCTACATGCCTGACTTCCTACACCTCAACAGGTCAATGCGAGGTGGCATCAGGTATGTGAACACCTCTGTGCTCGGTTATCAGCCAACCGATAAGGACGAAGTTCTCATCCATGTCCCAACACGCACTGTCCTGCCAATCCTCGGTTCAGACAAGCACAAGGACATCACCATCCATGATTCCAAGGTCTCGGCCAACGGAAACTACATGGCGCTGCTAGTGTCTGCAAAGGACGGGTTTGATACGCGGCTGCAAATCTGCACACTCAACCTGCGCAACGGGAAGGCCGAAAACGCAACCATCGAGTGCTTTGGCCATTACGACCATCATATCAAGGCCAAGCTTCATGGATTCGTGTCTGGCAACAAGGCCATCATGTATTCGCGAACAAATGCAGATGGCATCGATACCCTTGTGATGCAACCCATCTTCAATGGTGTGCTGGATTGCAAGGCTGCTGACCTTTTCAGGACTTTTGATGGCGCACTCCCTCTGGAGATTGTCCGCCACATTGTGAACTTTATGTGAGGCACTGTAAGGTGAACTGTAAATAGTAATTTTAATTATTAGCATAAAACATTCATAATTTACTAAAATTGTGTTTTTTTTGCGATTGAGGTGTATAGTATCTGGATTGAAACGTCGACGTAACAACCAGAGAAATAGACATGGCGGTGAACATGTCTAGCGGCAGCAAGCCCACAGGTATCAATACCTGTGCAGTTCTTGCACGTAATGCGGCCTTCACCATTGGCGATCGCTCTCTGTCTAACGGCAGTATGGGCATCATGGACACGGCGTCTGGCTTCGCTTTTGCGGAACTGGACTCGGACAACGGACTTAGGGTGCTTGACGGCATTCTAAATGTGGAAAGCAGGGATACCCCTGTTTCAATTGGACACGGCTTTTACAGGGTTGGGCGCCAGATTGTGAAGTCTGGTAAGATGGACTCGATTTTCGAGATTCCGGAGTTTGTTAAGCTCAACGGATTCGGAACGCGAATTTGGTATAAGGAGACTATTGCGGCGGTTTCGGACTCTGTGGTCATGCATGTGCTGACCGCAGACACGACGTGTTGGCTTATCCCTGATCTCATTATCCGCTCCTATGCGGTTGTTGAGGGTGGGGAAGTGACGATGACAGAGAAGTCTACAAAGTTGTATCTGTCATCATTCACAGATGCATATCTACATGGCGGTTACTTGGTTCTGAGCACAAGCAACACGTGTAGGCTTGTTGACTACACCACGGTTACTGTCATCGATACAGTGGATATTCCGAACCATCCGATTCCGGATACATTCGGAAAGTCTAAACAACTCAACTTCTTTGACACGGGCAGTCTTTCAGAGGGCCGCCAACTCGGTGTGTTCTTCAAGAGCAATTCCCATGTTACGGAGCTGGTGTTTCGGGTCGACATTGTTGATGGCAAGCTTGCATTCGTGCAGCTCTCGTATGGAACACGCAGTATATGCAATGCTGCTCTGAAGACCTTTGGTGCCGTGAACAAGATGCATGTCGCATCCACTGCATACCAGGTCGCAAAGGGCATTGTGCATGTGAATTCGCCGCACCAGAAGACATTCAGCGGATTCGGACAACCCAGTGATGAGTTCTTGTTCTACGTTCCCACACAGACGGTTTTGCCGATTGTGGGACCCAAGCTGAAGAAGGACATTGAACTGCTGGGTATGCTCAT
>Ga0194133_10009948_pt1 | contig 10795 bp, 6 predicted proteins | sample TA2KigOf40mmetaG_FD_155448 | JGI IMG/M metagenome (GOLD analysis project Ga0194133, IMG submission 155448) | Freshwater microbial communities from Lake Tanganyika, Tanzania - TA2015055 Kigoma Offshore 40m | ecosystem: Environmental > Aquatic > Freshwater > Lake | place: Tanzania: Lake Tanganyika...
GTCGCCCGCGCTGTCGTCGGGATCCTGCAGATGCTTGCCGCCGTGGCGCAACCGCGGAAACTCCCGCGCCTCGCCGCCATCCGCGCGTTTCACCGTTTCCTTGGCATACAGCCGGGTGGCAAACGGTGCCGAGTAGGTCTTCTCGCGCTGCGCACGCAGCGGTGACAGCACCAGGTCCAGCGCGCTGCGCAACTCGGTCGAGTAGGCTGCCTTGCCGCCCTGCGCCGGCAGCAGCGGCCGGTAATGTATCGAGTCGAGCAGGCCAATCAGCACGAACACGGCAAGCACCGTGGCCGCCGCCATCGCGCTGCCATTGCGCGCCACCCGCGACCATGGCGCACGCAGGTGGGGGCGGCGCGCGGCATACGCCGCATAGACGGCAATGCCGGCAACCAGCAGCCATACCAGCGCGTCGCTCCACAGCACCTCGATGCGGAATGGCAGCAGCGCCATCAGGAGAACCTCACCCGCGGATCCACCAGCGTGTACGAGATGTCGGTCAGGATCAGCCCGATCACGTACAGCACCGACCCGAGGAACACCATTGCGCGCACGATGGCGAAGTCCTGCTGGCTGATCGCATCGATGGTGTAGCTGCCCAGCCCGGGAATGCCGAAGAAGGACTCGGTGATCAGCGCGCCCATGAACAGCAGCGGGATCACCACGACCACGCCGGTCAGGATCGGGATCATCGCGTTCTGCAGCACGTGACCGAACAGCACCCGCAGTTCACCCAGTCCCTTGGCTCGCGCGGTGCGCACGTAATCCTTGCCGATCTCCTCGATGAAGATGCTGCGGTACCAGCGCGTGCTGCTGCCGATACCGCTCGCCACCCCGATCAGCACCGGCAAGGCCAGGAACTTCACCGCCTCGAAGCCGCCGTCATAACCGGAAATCGGAACGAGACTCCACAACTTGCCGAACACGTACTGGCCGCCAATGATGTAGAACAGCGACGAGATCGACATCAGCAGCACGCAGGCCACCACGCCGGCGACATCAAAGGCAGTGGCACGGAACAGCGCCAGCAGCAGCGCAAAGCTGATGTAGACCAGCAGGCCGATGACGAAGGCCGGCAACTGCACCGCGAGACTGGGCCACATGCGGGTGCGGATGTCGTAGCCGATGTTGCGGCCCTGGTCGGAAGCGCCGAACTCGAAGGCGAACAGCTGCACCGACTTGGTATAGAACACGGTATCGGTCACCCGCTCGATGCCTGATTTTTTTTCGTTTAAAAACAATGGCTTATCGTATCCCCGCTCACGCTTCCACTTGTCCACCGCCTCCGGCGTGACCCGCTTCGCGCCAAGCTGGGCGCGCGCCATGTCGTCTGGGGAGTTGACGAAAAAGAACAGCGCGAAGGTGAGCACGTTGACGCCGGCCAGCACCAGCAGGCCATAGAACAGGCGACGCACCAGATAGGCGGTCATGGCTGCGCTCCGATTGCGGTACGGCGCTCGCGGCGGCGCCAGGCGCGCACCGCCGGCCACGCCAGCAACAGCAAGGCGGCTAGTGCTGCGGCGATCGGCCACAACACCGGCGGATTCCATTCGCGGCGCTTGTGCTCGCGCTGCAGCGGGTCAAGGCGCTGGTATTTCAGGCCATTGTTGGCCATCTGGTTGGGCTTGCGGTTGTGCAGCCAGCCATGGTGCAGCGAATAGTCCTTCGGGAAAAAACTCCAGACCCAGGGCGCATCATGGCGCAGCAGTGCGACCATCTGGTCGATCAGGGCCTGGCGCTCGGGGCCGTTGGCCATGTGCTTGACCCGCTCGAACAGCCGGTCGTATTCGGGATTGGAATAATTCGACGCGTTCTCGCCCTGGGTTTTCGCCCTGGCCTGTGCGCCGTTGAACAGGAAGAGGAAGTTCTCAGGGTCGGGATAATCGGCGTTCCAGCCCAGGAAATAGAGCTGCGCGGTGCCACGACGCAGCTTGTCCTGCAGGCGGTTGAAGTCGGTGGCGCGGATCACCAGCTGGATGCCCAGCTTGGCGAACTGTGCGATGTACCAGTCCAGGCGGGCCTTGCTGTCGGCGCCGCTGGAGGTGGTGTCCAGGTGCAGCAGCAGCGGCTGGCCGGTCCTGGCATCGCGTCCGTTGGGATAGCCGGCCTCGGCGAGCAGCCTGCGTGCCTCGGCAATGCCCTTGCGCTGCGGCGCCCCGTCGCGCCAGTCATAGACATGGCGATTGATGCCTTCGGCGTCGGGCTCGCGGTAACCGAAGATGCCCGGCGGTATCGGGCCATGCGAGGCCAGGCCGCGGCCGTTGCGGAAAATGGAGATGAACTCCTCCTGGTCCACGGCAATCGACACCGCCAGCCGCAGCTTGCGCGCGCGCTCCCCGCCGGCATCGCCGACCACAGGATCGAGCATGTTGAAGCCGAGGTAGAACACGGTGGTCGCGAGCGAGGTCTGCAGCCGGATGCCGCGTTTTTCCATGCCCTCGGTCAGCGTGATCTCGCCCTGCCCTGCGAACTGCACTGCCTGGTCGAAGGTGTCGGAGGCGATGCCGGAGGCATCGTAGTAGCCCTGCAGGAACTTGTTCCAGTACGGGATCTGCTCCTTCTCCAGGCTGAACACCACGCGGTCGATCATCGGCAGCGCCTTGCCCGCGTCCGCGAGCAGGCCGCGCGCGGCATCGCCGGGCTCCCCTTCGGCGGGATAGGTCTCGCCACCGTAATGGGGGTTGCGCTCGAGCACCATCTGCCGGTTCGGGTTGTTCACCGTCAGCATGTACGGTCCGGTGCCGACGGGATACCAGTCGAGGGTGATGTTTTTCTGCGCCAGCCCCGGCTGGCCGTAAAAGCGGTCAGCCTCAGGCGGCACCGGCGAGAAAAAGGGCATCGCCAGCCAGTACAGGAACTGCGGATACTTGCCCTTCACCCGCACCGCGTAGGTATGGCTGTCGATCACCCGCACACCGGAGAGCTGCTGCGCTTCAAGGTCAATGAAAGCGCGCTCCGGCTGCCCCTTCGCCTGCTCGGACAGCGCTGCGGCAAGCTCGCGCAAACCGACGATGTATTCACCCATCAGCTGGAGAATCGGCGAGTGCAGGCGCGGGTGTGCCAGACGCTTGATCTGGTGCACATAGTCGGCGGCGACCAGCTCGCGGGTGCCGGTCTCGCGGAAATCCGCCAGTGTGTCGATGCCGCGCAGCTGCGCTGCGGTCAGGGCATGGTAGAGCGGCCGGCCCGAGGCATCGCGCGCGAAGGCGGGATGGGGCTGGTAGAGGATGCCGCGGCGGATGCGGATCACGTATTCGCTGTAGGCCACCTTGTCCGCGGACGCGTTGTCGGGCAGCGGCCGGCCCGAGGCATCGAGGTAAATCCGCTGCGGCAGGGTTTCAGCGCCGAAGGGGATCAGCTCGTAAGGGCGCTTCAGGTAGTGGTACTGCAGCGGCGGCTGGTAAATGTTAGCGATGAAGGCATACTCGTTCGAGGCATAGGCCTGAACCGGATCGAGATGCTTGGGCCGCTCTGCAAAAGAGGAATACAGCGTGTTGGATCGGGCGTCGCGTTCGGGATAGGGATTGTTCCAGGGCCCGCCGTCGCAGCCCGCAAGCAGGGCGAGCAGCAGCGCGGTGCGGAACCACAGGCCGGGGCGCGACGGCTTCATCGCAGCCAGTGTAGCCGATTCCCGGCGGGCGTCGGATACCCGGGCTTCTGGTTATAATCGCTGCCCGCCGGCGCCAGCGCCGGCGATTTCCCGAGACAAGGATTCGACATGGCGTTCCTTCAAGGCAAAAAGATCCTGATCACCGGCCTGCTCTCCAACCGGTCCATCGCCTACGGCATTTCCCGTGCCGCGCACCGCGAAGGCGCCGAGCTCGCCTTTACCTACCAGGGCGAGGACATCCGGGAACGCGTGACCAAGCTCGCCGCCGAATTCGGCGATGTGCCGGTACTGCCCTGCGACGTGGCCCAGGATGCGCAGATCGACGCACTGTTCGCGGAACTGAAATCGCGCTGGGGCGGACTCGACGGCCTGGTGCACTCCATTGCCTTCGCCCCGCGCGAGGCCCTGAAAAGGGAACTCCTCGACGGCCTCACCCGCGAGGCCTTCAGGACCGCGCATGACATCAGCAGCTACAGCCTCGCCGCGCTGGCCAGGGGAGCCGCGCCGCTGATGGCAGGCCGCCCCGGGGCCATTGTCACCCTGTCCTACCTGGGCGCCGTGCGCACTGTGCCCAACTACAACGTGATGGGCCTGGCCAAGGCCAGCCTTGAAGCCGGCGTGCGCTACCTCGCGTCCAATCTTGGCCCACAGGGCATCCGCGTCAACGGCATCTCCGCGGGACCGATCAAGACCCTGGCCGCGGCGGGCATCGGGGATTTCGGCAAGATCCTCAAATTCGTCGAGGAATTCGCGCCGCTGCGGCGCAACGTCACGATCGAGGACGTCGGCAACACAGCCGCATTCCTGCTCTCCGACCTCGCCGCCGGCATCACCGGCGAGATCACCTATGTCGACAGCGGCTTCAACACCACTGTCGGCGGCATCGGCCGTTAGCTGCCGTCTTGCCGAAAAAAAGCGCAGCCAGGGCTGCGCTTTTTTTATGGCTATCCGGGAACGCCGACGCTTATTGCTTGCGCTCGACCTCTTCCTTGCGGATCTTGACGTCGGCTTTCTTGCGCAGGCTGGCAAGATAGGCCGAAGCCTCGGACTGCGCTGACACCTGGCGCAGCGTCTGGCCGATCGCATTCTGCTTGTCCCTGGCGATTTCGCCCGGCTCCTGCACCTTGCTCACGCGCACCAGGAAATAGCCGCCCGCAGGCCCCTCGACGCCGCCATAGGCGGGCAGCTTGCCGGCATCGGTCTTATATGCCTGGCGCATGGCCTCGATCGGGTTGTTACGCGGATCGCCGCGGCTGACCATTTGCGGCGCACTCCACGCAATCTGCGCATCCTTGCCCTCGCGCAGGGCAGCAAGCTTGGCACGGCCCTCCTGGGCGGCGAGCTGGCTCGCCTGCTGCAGCGTCAGCTTCTTGGCCAGCGCCGCGCTGATCTGCTCGAAAGGCTGCAGCGCGCTCGGCTTGTGCTCCGCAACGCGCGCGCCGACCAGCACGCCGGGCGCGACCTCGATGGCCTCGGTGTTGCGCTTGTTGTTGAGCACGTCATCCGAAAAAATCGCCTGCAGCAGCTTCGGGTTGGAGACCAGCGGATTGTCGGCGCTGTTGCGCGAAATCCAGCCGCTCTTCTGCGGCACCGCCTTGATCAGCTCGGCAGCGGCCTTGAGGCTGTCCGACTGCTCGAACAGGGTGTTGCTGAAGCCCTCGGAGAGCTCAGCAAAACGGCGCACGGCCATCTGCTTTTTGAGCTCGGCCTCGATCTCGGCACGCGCCTCCTCGAATGACTTGGCCTTGCCGCCGCGCACGCCGGTGAGACGGATGATGTGGAAGCCGAACTCGGTCTCCACCGGGCCCGCGATTTCGCCCGGCTTCATCGAGAACACCGCGTCATCGAAGGCCTTGACCATGTTGCCGCGCTCGAAAGATCCGAGATCGCCGCCGTTGGCCGCCGAGCCCGGATCCTGGGAGTGCTGCTTGGCCAGTGCGGCAAAATCCTTCGGATTCTTCCTCGCCTGGGCGAGGATTTCCTCGGCCTTGGCGCGCGCCTTTTTCCTGGCCTCGGCGCCGCCTTCGGCCGCGATCAGGATATGGGCAGCCTGCCGCGATTCCTTGACCTCGTAGCGCTTCATGTTCTCGTCGTAGACGCGGCGCACGTCGGCGGCGGCTGGCTGCATCTGCGAAAGCAGGGTTTCGGCGGCCAGCACGACGAACTCGATGCGCACCTGCTCGGGGATGCGGAATTCGTCCGGACGGCTGTCGTAGTACTTCCGCACCGCCTCGGGGTCAAGTTTGACCTGCGGCAGGAAACGGTCAGCGGACAGCGCGAACACGCTGATCTCGCGCTGCTGCTCGGTAATGCGCAGCAGCTGCGCGGCCTCGCTGCGGGAAACAAAGGAGGAATTGCTGAAGGGGTGCAGCGCGTGGTCGGTCAGCAGGTCCTGGCGCACCCGGCCCTCGAAAAAGACCGGAGTCATGCCCTGCGCCTTAAGCAGGGCCTCGTAACGGGCATAGGAAAACCGGCCATCCTCATTGAAGGCGTCAATGGCGCCGACGATGTCCTGCACCTGGCGGTCCGTCACCACCAGGCCTGTGCGGATGGCGCGCTCGAGCAGCAGGCGCTGCTGAACCAGGTTGTCTATCACGGCAAAACGCAGCTCACTGCTGTCGAGCAGCTCGCGGTCGGCGCGCCCGCCAGCCATGCGCTGCAGCGACTCCTGGCGCTCGCGCAGGGCCTCGGTGAACTCGTTCTGTGTGATCTTGTAATCGCCGACGATGGCCACGCTGTCGCCGCCGCGGCCGCCGGTGAAGTAGGAGTCAATGCCGAAAAAGGCGAAAGGCGGGATGATCAGCACGAAAATCGCGATCATCACGCCCTTGCGGTACTTATCGATGAAATTGAACATGACTCTCTCTCCGTCAGCAGCGCTGCGCGGTCACAGATAGCAAAAAAGGCGAACGTTGTTCGCCTTTTTCTAAAGTTGGCGGAGTGGACGGGACTCGAACCCGCGACCCCCGGCGTGACAGGCCGGTATTCTAACCAACTGAACTACCACTCCATACTGCAATCTTGCTGGTGGGTGCTGACGGGATCGAACCGCCGACATTCGCCTTGTAAGGGCGACGCTCTACCGGCTGAGCTAAGCACCCGCATCCGCACCCGGATCAAACAAAGGGCCGGATTTTAGACCAATCCGGCCCCGATTTCCAGCCTGACCGAACCGCTCAGTGCTTGATCGCGGCCGGGGCAGCGCCCTCGCCCGCCGCCGGCACCGGCGCCACGGCCTCCTCGGCCAGGGGTTCCGGCTTGCGCTCCAGGGCGAGTTCGAGCACCTGGTCGATCCATTTCACCGGATGGATGTCGAGCTTGTTCTTGACGTTGTCCGGGATCTCTTTCAGGTCCTTCACATTCTCTTCCGGGATCAGCACCGACTTGATGCCGCCGCGGTGGGCAGCCAGCAGCTTCTCCTTGAGACCCCCGATCGGCAGCACTTCGCCGCGCAGCGTGATCTCGCCGGTCATCGCCACGTCCGCCCGCACCGGGATGCCGGTCAGCACCGACACCATCGCGGTGCAGATCCCGATGCCGGCGCTGGGGCCGTCCTTGGGCGTCGCGCCCTCGGGCAGGTGGATGTGGATGTCGTTCTTCTGGTAGAAGTCGGCGTGGATGCCCAGCCGCTGCGAGCGGCTTCGCACCACCGACATCGCGGCCTGCACCGACTCCTGCATGACCTCGCCGAGTTTGCCGGTGGTGGTCATCTTGCCCTTGCCGGGCATGGTCACCGCCTCGATGGTCAGCAGCTCGCCGCCGACCTCGGTCCAGGCAAGGCCGTTGACCTGGCCGACCTGGTTGTTCTTCTCGGCAATGCCGTAGGTGTAGCGGCGCACGCCCAGGTACTTGTCCAGGTTGCGCGCGCTGACGGTGATCTTGCGATCCTTGCCGCCGCTGGCGATCTCCTTGACCACCTTGCGGCAGATCTTGGAAATCTCGCGCTCGAGGCTGCGCACGCCGGCCTCGCGGGTGTAGTAGCGCACGATGTCGCGCAGCGCGCTGTCGGATACCACCAGTTCGCCCTTTTTCAGGCCATGGTTCTCGATGGTCTTCGGCAGCAGGTGACGCTCGGCAATGTTGATCTTCTCGTCCTCGGTGTAGCCGGAGAGGCGGATGATCTCCATGCGGTCGAGCAGCGCCGGCGGGATGTTCAGCGTGTTGGCGGTGGCAACGAACATCACGTCGGACAGGTCGTACTCGACCTCGACGTAATGGTCAACGAAGGTGTTGTTCTGCTCGGGATCAAGCACCTCGAGCAGCGCCGAGGCCGGATCGCCGCGGAAATCCATGCCCATCTTGTCCACCTCGTCGAGCAGGAACAGCGGGTTCCTGACGCCGACCTTGGACATGTTCTGCAGGATCTTGCCAGGCATCGAGCCGATGTAGGTGCGGCGATGGCCGCGGATCTCGGACTCGTCACGCACGCCGCCAAGCGACATACGCACGAACTTGCGGTTGGTCGCACGCGCGATCGACTGGCCGAGCGAGGTCTTGCCGACGCCAGGGGCGCCGACCAGGCACAGGATCGGCGCCTTGACCTTGTCCACACGCTGCTGCACGGCGAGATACTCGACGATGCGTTCCTTGATCTTGTCGAGGCCGTAGTGGTCCTCGTCGAGCACTTTCTCGGCGTTCACCAGATCGGTGCTGATCTTGCTCTTCTTGCGCCAGGGCAGGCCGACCAGGGCGTCGATGTAATTACGCACCACGGTGGCCTCGGCCGACATCGGAGACATCAGCTTCAGCTTCTTCAGTTCGGCCTCGGCCTTCTTGCGCGCTTCCTTGGGCATACGCGCCAGCTTGATCTTTTTCTCGATCTCGTCCATGTCGGCGCCCTCTTCGGACTCGCCGAGTTCCTTCTGGATCGCCTTGACCTGCTCGTTCAGGTAGTACTCGCGCTGGCTTTTCTCCATCTGGCGCTTGACGCGGCCGCGGATGCGCTTCTCCACCTGCAGGATGTCGAGTTCGCCCTCGACCACCTTCAGCAGGTGTTCAAGCCGGCCCTTGACGGCGATCATCTCCAGCACCTCCTGCTTCTGTTCGAGCTTGAGCGGCAGGTGGGCGGCAATGGTGTCAGCCAGGCGGCCCGCCTCGTCGATGCCCGCAAGCGAAGTCAGGATTTCCGGGGGAATCTTCTTGTTCAGCTTCACGTACTGGTCGAACTGCTGGATCATCGTGCGCCGCATCGCCTCGGTCTCGTGATCCGTGGAGGCATCGCCCGGAATCGGCGTCGCCAGCACCGTGAAATGGGATTTGAGGTCGTTGACGGCGTGGATGTGCGCACGCTGGCTGCCTTCGACCAGCACCTTGACCGTGCCATCGGGCAGTTTCAGCATCTGCAGGATGTTGGCGATGCTGCCGACATCGTAGAGGTCTTCCGGCGCCGGTTCATCCTTGGCTGCGGACTTCTGCGCCACCAGCACGATGCTCTTGCCGGCCTCCATCGCGGTTTCGAGGGCCTTGATCGACTTCGGACGGCCCACAAACAGCGGAATGACCATGTGCGGGAACACCACCACATCCCGCAAGGGCAGCAGAGGCATTTCCATGCTGTTGTTTTCACTGGCTATTTGGTCATTCATCGGTGTCACCTGAAAGTTTGAACATCAAGCAGCTTGGGGCGGACGGCGCCAAATCAAGCGCGTAGCCGCCATGCCCACAAGATAACGGAAAAATGCGGGAAATGCCGCAGTAACGGGGACGCAAAACGGGACAGACAAGCCGCCGTGACGGCAGGGCTGGATCGGGGTTGTCCGCAATCCGGTCAGACGCTGGACCCGGCAACTTTGGGCTGATCCGAGTAGATCAGCAGCGGCGCGGCATCGCTGGTGATGGTGCCCTCGTCCACGACCACCTTGACCACGTTCTCCATCGACGGCAGGTCGAACATGGTGTTGAGCAGCGTGTGCTCGAGGATCGAGCGCAGGCCGCGGGCGCCGGTCTTGCGTTCCAGGGCCTTGCGGGCGACCGCCTTCAGCGCGCCTTCGCGCACTTCCAGCTCCACGCCTTCCATCGCGAACATCTTCTGGAACTGCTTGAGCAGCGCGTTCTTCGGCTGGGTCAGGATCTCGATCAGCGCCGCCTCGTCTAGCTCGGCCAGGGTCGCAATCACCGGCAGGCGACCGACGAACTCGGGGATCAGACCGTACTTGATCAGGTCCTCGGGCTGGCAGTCGCGCAGCACCTTGGCGATGTCGCGGCGGTTGTCCTTGCTGCGCACCTCGGCACCGAAGCCGATGCCGCTTTTCTCGGAGCGTGCGCGGATCACCTTGTCGAGGCCGTCGAAGGCGCCGCCGCAGATGAACAGGATGTTGGTGGTGTCGACCTGCACGAACTCCTGGTTCGGGTGCTTGCGCCCGCCCTGGGGGGGCACCGAGGCGATGGTGCCCTCGATCAGCTTGAGCAGGGCCTGCTGCACACCCTCGCCCGACACGTCGCGGGTGATCGAGGGGTTGTCCGACTTGCGCGAAATCTTGTCGATCTCGTCGATGTAAACAATGCCGCGCTGCGCCTTCTCGACGTCGTAATCGCACTTCTGCAGCAGCTTCTGGATGATGTTCTCGACGTCCTCGCCGACATAACCCGCCTCGGTCAGCGTGGTGGCGTCGGCCATCACGAAGGGCACATTGAGCAGCCGCGCCAGCGTCTGCGCGAGCAGCGTCTTGCCCGAACCGGTGGGGCCGATCAGCAGGATGTTCGATTTCGACAGCTCGACGTCGTCGTTCTTGCTGACGTTACGCAGCCGCTTGTAGTGGTTGTAGACCGCCACGGCGAGGATGCGCTTGGCGGTGTCCTGGCCGATCACATACTGGTCGAGGATGTCGCGGATCTCGTGCGGCACCGGCAGGTCGGACTTCGCGCCCTTGGCCGCCTCGCCGCCCTGGGTTTCCTCGCGGATGATGTCGTTGCAGAGCTCGATGCATTCATCGCAGATGAACACCGAAGGTCCCGCGATGAGCTTGCGCACCTCGTGCTGGCTCTTGCCGCAGAACGAGCAGTACAGCAACTTTTCACCGCTGGCTTTTTCCGTCATTACCGCCGTCCTCTGCTAGCCCTGCGTTGCCCTGAAACCCGGTCCCGTGCCCGCCCGCCTCAGGCTGCCTGGGCGCGGCTGGAGAGCACGCGATCCACCAGTCCGTAGTTTACCGCCGCCTCGGCGGAAAGGAAGTTGTCGCGATCGGT
>Ga0194133_10009953_pt1 | contig 10792 bp, 26 predicted proteins | sample TA2KigOf40mmetaG_FD_155448 | JGI IMG/M metagenome (GOLD analysis project Ga0194133, IMG submission 155448) | Freshwater microbial communities from Lake Tanganyika, Tanzania - TA2015055 Kigoma Offshore 40m | ecosystem: Environmental > Aquatic > Freshwater > Lake | place: Tanzania: Lake...
TCTGGTCTCGTGTTCTTACCCAATAGTCCATAATGTTTAAACGGCGGTTGCCAGTTCCTCCTGTAGTTTTTGGGTTTTACCCATCCAAGGCTTTGGCTGAATCTGTGACAGCCAATCTTGCATCGATGGGATAAACCCGAGGTCTTCCTTCACGTGCTGTTCCGCCACCCAGCGGACAGGTATTTTTCTACCAAGGGCGTTGGTAAGCGTGTGTCCGAAGATACGCTCGGCCATAAAGCACCCTTCGGCGTGATGACGCAAAGCTCTATGGCGGAAGTCCGCCATCATCATCTTTGATTCATCGAACCAATCGTGAATGGCTTGGTAGTCCTCGGGCTTTCCGCCCCACTTCTTGGCAGAGCTAACGGCGTGGTGGTAGGGGTTTGCCATTAGTAGCTTTCCGTGGAGCTATGGGTCTCCTCCACCCGCTCATTCATATCAAGGTTGCAGGTAAACGTTTTGCTCTTGTTCTCGAAGGTGAAGCTACCAAAGGAGCCAGCGTTGATCTCCCATCCTCCGTGTTCTCCCTCTAGGATGCCGTAGCAGAAAGATTCGATGGCATCGTACAGGGTCGGATTTAACGCCCAGCCGTGGTTTCTTGTTCCGTCTCCGCAATAACTAGAGCCTGTGTGGGAAATGAAGCCGTCCGCATTTTCGGCATCGGTATTCTCGTAGGTCTCTCCATCCACAAGTATCTGCTCAATTTGTCCGCTGTCTCCGCTCCCATCGAACTCAACGACAACGTTTTTAATTTTATACTTGTCGAAGGCTCTCTGTAGAATTTTCCGATTGTGCTTCATCAGAACATCGTTCTTGAGCTTGGAAGTCCTAGGATTCCAACTATCCCCGTTTTTCCCATCGAGGTCGAGCCACACTTTAATAACTTCGTGTTGCTCCTCGGTTGCGCCGAAGGGAATGCTTTCGTACGAATTAACTTTCTTTTTGGTTTTTGTTTTGCTCATAGTGTTTTTCCTTTCTTGGTTTCAATGACGTGGTTTTTCATCCAATTCAGTAAGGTAGAAGTCGCTTCGTTGTAGGTCTCCTCCGAGACTCGGGTACACGGCTTTAGGTTCGCCAGTAAGCCCATCTCTTTTCGTGCTTCGTTTCGCTTGGACGCATTGAGAGCCGACAGGCTCAACAAATGTTGTTTAAACAAACGCTTGTTAATCAATGTGGCCATTAGGGTGTTTCTCCCGCCGTGTTATCGAGAACAAACTTCTCAAGTTCTTTTTGCACATCTTCCTTTAACAGAATCTCGGCTTTCTTGAGGCCAAGGCTGAAGGGGAAGCGGTCTTTTTCATCCCGCTTGATGATGAGCATTGGGTTGCCCTTGTATTCGCCACGCTCGAAGATCATTTCTGTACCTCCGTACGGCGAGCCAGTTCTTCCGCTACGTGACGGAAGTACACGGACTCCTGTTGATTCTTGCCTTCGAGGGTTTCCTTGAGCTTGCGTAGCTCATTGGTTTCGATTTGGTTTATTTTCATACTTGCTCCTTTTTATTTGCTCGTTGTGTAGTAAGTTCGTAATTGATAGTCCACCTGCCGTTAGAATCCTCCGTCCATTCTCCGCCATCGCTCTCCTCCGCAATCCTGTGTGCTTCGTCTTCGCTGGTGGCTTCCACCTCCATCGAGTAGTAGGAAGTGCATTCAGCGAAGACAACATACTTTTTCTTTTCGTTCATACTGCGGTGGCCTTTCCTGTTGGAGTTGCGTCATAGATGGCGTTTTGTAAGTGACGCACAAGATTTTTGGCCTCACTCACGCTCAAATACATCTCTTGGTAGTTGGTGAGGAATAGACTCCCCCACGTAGTCTTGGTAAGCCCGAGACGCACCACGCCCAAGTTCCCTTCCGTCTCAATGTCGGTGTAAATGCGGGAAGAAGCGGGGTTTCCGTAGGCATACCCATCGTCGGGCGAGCCGTCTTTGTGTAAGACAGCACGAATCTCCCCTCCATCCTTGGTCGTAAAGGCTGGTTCAATAGAAGCCATCGGTTTATTGTTCATCAGTTCCTCCCCGCAAAGGGGTTGTCTTTTTGCGCCGTGGGCAAAACGACCCCCTGTGCAGGGGACTGAATGCCTACTATCACGTTTTCCGTAGCGTCCTTGTCGTCTGTTTTCAATTCCTCCATCTTGCTCTTGAAGACGTGTGCCAATGCGCCAGCAAAGTCCACGGCCAGAGCCATCTTGAGCATATTGATTTTGTCGCTTTCGAGCTTCTTCGCCCCAGCGAGATCGCCCTTGGCCTTGAGTGTGGCAATCATTTGATTGAAGGCTCGCTCGCCAACGCTAGCTAGCCCTGCAACCGCATTGCTACGCTCGGTGCTGTCGCTACCCGCTACGAATAACACCTGTAAGCCCCAACGTAGGTAGGGGGGAATGTTTTCGTTTTCGGCAAAGGCCGTAATAGCCTTCGCTGTTATGTCCATTTTTTGTTCGTCAGTTTGGTTGCTCATTGTGTCCTTTAGGTTGAAGTCAGCGCAGTTTTTCGTGACATTCCGAAGGAATGATCTCTGTGCCAACAAGTTGCGTTAATATCCGAGTATCTGTTCTGTGTACGAGGGGGAGTGTGCGTCACCTTCGTAGAGTTCGCAGAAAGTGAATTGATCGGGGTGGATGAAGTCTGTCGCACGAATAACAAAGCGATCAGCCTTGCCCACCTCGGTCTCCGTAAGTCCAAAGCCCGCAGGCTTCGGGCGGGTGAGTACGCCCACTAGCTCGCCCTCGGAAGTGCGTACGTTCCCTTGCGTGATGATGTGTGTGTACGAATACTTGCTCATACTTGTTTGAATCGGAAACTAAATTTTCCGTCCTCCTGTTTGTCGAATTGACCGAAGTAATCTTCGTGGCGATGGGTGCTAACAAGCACGGCATCCTCAAAGTCGTTTAAACATCTAGTGGTCTTCCAGCCCCACTCTTCTGCGATGCTGTTGATTTCGTCCATTGAATACATTTCAGTCCTCCACGTTTTCGGGTTGAATGTTTGCGTTGCGTAGGCTGGTTAGCCAATCCAAACCCTTGTCGGTGAGCCAGTACCCACCGCTCCACACTTCGTAGTCCCATACAAGTTTGTTGCGCCCGACAAGTTGTTCGTCTTCGTGGGTAGAGAGTTCGGGAAGGGCTTCGTTGTCTTTCACGTACTCAAGAATTCCCAGCAAGCGTTCGTCTTTGATGCCGTTCATTCTTCGGACAACTCCTCTACTGCGTTCTTGTCATAGTCGAAAGAACTTTCGTCTATGGCTTCCCAATTCTCCGCTGTTTGTAGAGCCTTGTTAAAGGCTTCCTCCTTGCTGTCTGCCTCTACGATAAGCTCGTAGGTGGTGACGGCGGTTGCTTCGATTCTGTATTTCTTCATTTGGTTTCCTCCGTTTCGATTTCGTAGCTGTCGCAAAGCCCAAAGGCTTCCCCCGCTTCATCAAGATTTTCTCGTAGGTAGTCCACCCTACGTTGCAAGGCATCCACAAGGTCGATGGCGGGAATGTCGTACCAATTCGAGATGGGTGTCTCAATAGTGAATGCTATGTCGAGCATATAGTTAATCAGTTTCTTTTTCATCTTGCTTCTCCTTCCATTCGTTGAAGATGTCGCTCGCATTCCCGAGGGTTGTGCCCGAGGCCAGCGTTTTCGTAGGCTTCCTCGAGTTCGCTTCCGTGCAGATACCAAGTGTCGTTGATCTCTCGGGTGTAGATGGGCACGGCACTATCGATAATTTCGTGGATGGTTCCGCTGTAGTCCAAGGTGTTGCTGATGCACGGCGTTCTGCGTTGGTTGGGATTCTCCTCAAGGTAATTGAGAAGCTCCTGTTTAACCGCTTCGATGGCTTGTTCAACCCGCTCTGGTAGCGTGTCTTCGATTTCAATGGTTCGGGTTCGTTTCATAGTGTTTCGTTCCTTTTGGTTAGTGGTTATAGATTCCGAGGCGGAAGTTGCGTTGCAGAGCGATAAGTTCCAGCTTTCGTGCAGAGTAATCCCCGATAAGGGAAAGATGATTCCTGTACTGCTCCCCCTGTAGGCTCTTGGCCTCTTGCTTGAGGGCGGAGGTGTACCTATCGAGTTGGTGCAAGCGTTGGTCGATGTATTTGTGTAAGTCTTCAATGTTCATAGATTGTCCTCCAATGCGGGGTCGAGTTGTCGAAGTTGCTCCATACACGCAACTAGGTACATCTCCTTCCGCCGTGCTTCGCTGGCAGATATTTCTCCGTCACAATGCAGGTTTTCGGGTGAGAGATCGTTCGTCAGTTGATCGTACAGATACCGCCTGTCAGATGGGCAGGTAAGGTCGATGGGTTTGGTTAAACGGCTTGCGTACTGCTCGAGGTGTTTCGTTCTCATTGGTTAAAATTGATTTCGGAAATCTTGGAACTTGCGAGTTATTTCCTGTAGCTGTTTCTCTGTCTCCTCGAGACGTTTCTGTGTCTCGGCTAGCTCAAAGCTCACCTTGAGGAAATCGTTTTCGGCGTGCAGGGCACGCCTCTGCCACGTGTGGAACAAGTCTTGTTCCCATTGTTTGCGTTCGGCTGATGTCATTCGTGTTTCGTGGTTCGGGTTTCGTTTAACCGATGCCACCGGGAATCGAACCCGGTGACACCAGCCCACCTAACCTCAAACCTTTGCGTCCTCCTGTTCAACGTTGATGCCCGCTTCCTTGAGCTTGCGGATAATGAAGTTCGTGTCGGTTGCACCTTGCCACTCGGTAGCCCCGCTCATTAGCGCACCGATGTAGATGTCCACATTGCGCTCCTTGAGTTCGTCCTCTGTCCAATCGGTGGGATGTCCGAGGCTGGAACCGCAGTCGGGGAAGTCGGTGTGAGTGATGACTCGGAACCAGCTACGGCGGAAGCCCGAGGGTGCGCCGATGATCTGCGATACTCTGTCCAAGGACAACTCCTCACCAGCTTTCTTGAGCGGTAGTTCCCAGCCCCAGATTTTGCCGTTCTTTTCGAGCTTGCAAGAGACGACGAGTTCGACGCTCTTGCCGATGCGTTCGAGCAAGTCCACGATGGCGAGGGCATACACACCACGGCGGGTGATCTCGTCGGCATCGTAGTGGCAAGAGCAAGCGACGTTCACGACAACCTTCACAACCTTCCCACGTTTGTCGTTGGAGAGTTGGTCGTCGAGTTCGATCTCGCTACCCCAGCAGTCGGGTTCACCCTCGAGGACTCGTCCGATGTCGAACCATTCACCTGTCGTGTTGAACGTGATGTCCCTGTCGAAGCTGAACTCTGCGGTTAAACGGCTCTCGAGCTTCGATGCCAGTTGCTTCGCCTTCGCTACGCCTTCCGGCCAGCCTAGCTTGAGACGCTGGATGCTGTCCTCGTAGCTCACGCCTTCCGCCCACCGCAGATTGCGGGTCTGCGTCACGCTCTCGGGGTATCGGCAGTCGGCGGTGGTCGGTTGGCTAGCGATCTCGAGGAACCGCTCGTAGTTGAGCGGATAGATTTTGCTAGCGGTTGCTTTGTCGGATGCGTTGGATTTTTTGCTCATCGGTGTTTGCCCTTTAGGTTGAAGTGAACGCTCAATTTCGTGACACTCTTAAAGAGTGGCGAGGATTCTTTGCACCTCGCTCTTGTCCAAGCCCTTCCACACACAGGACTTCTCAACCTCGCTCTGCTTCCATCCGAGGGCAAGGAGCTTGGCTCCGTTGATGGACGCTCGGGGGCTGACGATGTGACGTATGTTGAGCTTGTCGATGGCCTTGCGGATAGAGATGACCCGCTCTGCCCAAGTCTGATTGCCACAGAGGGCGTACTCTAGCTTGGTGTCGTAGTCGTGATCGATGACAACGAAGCGGTCAAGAGTCGCACCATCGAGCTTGTTCCTACCTACGAAGGCGAGGGTCGCCCCTGTGCCGTAGGTGTTGGCCGAAGCGATACAACGGAAGTTGGGGTTGCGTTCGATCTGCTTGTCGGGGAATTCACAAATTCCGTTGGCCAGAGCAGAGTTGAGGGCGAGAACAACGTTCTCATTCCCCGCATCGAACTCGTCGAGCAGGAACACGCCACCTTTCTCATAGGCTTCACGGAAGGGGGTGCTGACGTACTCCCCGCTGACGTTGATGAAGCCCACCAGATGGGAGAGCGTGGTCTGCTTACACACGCTGATGGTGCGGAAGGGAAGGCCAAGAGCCTCGGCCACCTTGTGGCAGGTAGTGGTCTTGCCACTCCCCGCTCCGCCCACCAGCAGAATGCCACCGGAAATGTCGGCGGATACAGCCTGAAGGATTCGGTTAAACGCTTCGTGAACAACTCCCACCTTGTTCTCTGTACCATCGGGGAGCGTCACCTTGACCTCCTTCGGGATGCGGTTCTCGATGACCTCGCTGACGATCTGGCGGACACGTGCTTCCTGTACACCAGCTTGGGGCAGGTGTGGGAGTAGCACTTGCAAGAGCGTACTTGCGAGGGCATCGGTGTTGGGGGTGGTAGCTGTCGGGGTTGCTTCGGGGGTTGTCTTCACGGGCAGTTCCTCCTGTCGGGGTTCGGGGGTGGGGGTTGGGATGGTGTCTCCCGATTTATCGGCCTGTTGCAAGGCTCTACGGAGTTCGTCCGCAGAGGCATTCGCTCGCCACTTGGGAGAGCCAATGCCACGCTTTGCACACTCGGCACGTAGCTGATTTTGGGTTAGGTTGTATTCGTTCATCGGTGGTTATCCTTTCGGTTGGCAGTTAGGTTGAAGTCAGTTAAACGTTTCGTGACACTACGGAGTAGTGATTAGTCGGCCTTGGGTTCGTGGAACTCCCCGCCACACTTGCAGATAGGTAGGCCAATGTCCTCGATCCACTTGCGGGACGTACGGATAACATACCCACAAGCGTTGCACTCGGCTTTGATAAGGCGTGTGGTGTCCTTCTTGCGGGTGGAGTAATCGATGCTCCCTGAAGGGCATCTGCCGTAGAGTCCGATAAACTCGGCCAGCAAACCTTCCCGAAGGGAACTTCCAGCGGTAGCGTACTTTGCCTCGCCCACCAAGCCCACTTGGTCGCAGACACGCTTGAAGATTTTGCCGTGTCCCTCATTGGGGTATTCGGTATAGACCTGTGCGTGGACTAGCTCGTGGACGAGGGTGGAGAGAATTTCCAAGCTGTCGGAAGCGATCTTGGGAGATATAAATATCTCGTGGTGCTGGTCACTAGAAGCGGTGGGCTTCCAATGCTGGCCTACGGCCTTGCTCCTGTCCGCTCGTCCACCCGGCCAGCCTACGCTGACTCGAATCTTCGAGGGGAGGGGGAGATGCTTGGGTTGGAACAGATGGTTGTCGAGGAAGCTGACAGCCTTCGACAGCCATTGCTCACGAGTATTGGGGGTAGGTGTGTTGCTCATTGTTCGGTTTGTCCTTTCGGTTGGCAGTTAGGTTGAAGTCAGTTAAACGTTTCGTGACACTACGGAGTAGTGATTGGGGACTTCGGGCTTGGGACGTTAAGAAGACAACAGAGTTCGTCCACGTCGTAAAAGCTCGCCGTGTACGGATTGCGAGCGAGGTTCTTTAAGAGCGTATGCTCGCAATGTGCGTCCACGACGGCTTCGATGTCCCGAAGGGTAGTGTCCAAGGCATCGATGAGGATTTCGCAGAGTTTATCGGTTTCGTTCTCCTCGTAGAACCTGCGGGCAAGGCGGGTCAGCACGAGGATTTTGCGGTGGATGCGGTCTGCTTTGCAGATAGAGTAGGGGGATGACATTTCGGTGATTCTCCTTTTACCTTTGCGGAGCAAAGGCGTGTTGGTGTAGTGAGATGATGTCAGCGAAGGGATAGAGACGTGCTGTCTTCAACAGCACACCAATCCGCTCGTTGGCCTTCTCGCCTGTCCATCCGTTCTGGCGGACGAACTGACGAATTCGTTGTTCGGTGGTGAGTGGCAGGGGTAGTTTCATCGGCAGTTAGGTTGAAGTCAGTTAAACGTTTCGTGACACTACGAAGTAGTGATTCGGTAGAATCGGAAGGTATAGGTGTCCACGCCTACCTTCGTAAAGATGCCGATGTCGTCGGCATCCTCCGCAAGTGAGAGGGCGTAGTCGTCCGTATGCTCCTGTTTCGTCAGAGTTAGGTCGTTCGTCAGAACGATGTCTTCAATTTCTTCCAAGGTGTAGAGAGTTGCTTTTCTGTTCACAGAATGTCCTCCTCGGCCTCGTACACGTCCACAGGGATGAGTGCGGGGTCGTTCTTGTCTCGTAAGGGGCTGTCTTCATAGACAGCGATGTGTGCCCACTCCCCGAAGGGGAGGTAGCCGATGATCTTGCTTTTCATTGTGTATAAACCTCTGGTTTATTTGTTGCGGGTTGTCAGCCAGAATGACACTACAAGTAGTGTCACAAAGATGGGGAACCCGATGCGTAGCGTCTGGTCGAGTATGGCGTAGGTGTTGGGGGTCATTTGTTCTTCTTTCCGTTGCCAAAGGCAACTTTGATGGTTTTTCTGTCCACTCTGTTAAGAGTGGCACATTCCTTGACCTGCCATCCTTGCAAAGCAAGGTAGCAAGCCGATTCGATGCGTTGCTTGTCAGAGAGATGCTGTCCGTAGGACAGGCGTTTCTCTCTCCGAAGGAGGTCGTCGTCCTTCAGCCAACTCGGTAGAGTTGTCGCAGGTTTCCTCGGTACAACGGAAGTTGTACAGAGGGTCGCTTCCAAGGCTTCGAGCTTCGCTCGTAGCTGTTTGATCTCGTCGTGTAGGTTGTTCACAGGTGTTCTCCTCGTTCTGCTACAGGACTAGTCCTGTAGGTCGATGTAGGGGGGGTTGGCGGAGACTACGTAGTAGTCCGTGTCGATGTCGAATAACTCACAGAGTGAGTTGAAGTCTTGTTCGTAGCTGTTCATAGGTTCGCAGGTCTTTCTTGGTGGTGATGGCGATGGCAATTTGCATCTGGCGAACTGCCGTCGGTCATCGATTGGCAATTAGGTTGAAGTCAGTTAAACGTTTCGTGACACCCCGAAGGGGTGATTTTCTTGTGCGTACAAAGTGCGTACGTACGAACGTGTGCGGGCGGTTCAAATTCTCATTTGAAGCATCGATCAAATGAGAATTTGAACAATGTGCGTGGGCACACAGGATTTTACCAACGCATAGCTTTGCTATGCTGTGGTAAAACGACAGATTTCAAAACGTTTAACTGAATCCCTGAAAGGGTTTCAGTTAAACGAGGTAAGAGATTGGTGGACAACAGGTTCATAGAGTATTGCAATGCAATACACTATGAATGTTTCGAGCTTCGGGTTTCGAGGCTTCGGTATTGCAATCAGTATAAGTCGTTGGTATTGTGAATTGACGATGAGCTTAACAGGGGACGACAACTCTAAACCTCTGGATAAATCCAAGAGGTTAAGAGTTGGGAAGAATGTTAAAGAACAAGTCAAGATTGCATACCTAACAACTAGACTGACCAACAGACAGCTTGCCGATAAATACAGCATCCCTTTTGGAACCATTTGCTCTTGGGTAGCAAGAGGCAAATGGAACGAAGAAAGAGACTCTGTACACCAAGAAACGGCAAACAGGGCGATTGCAATTCAGCAATCGATTGTAGAAGATAGCGTTTCAAATTTACAGAAACGCTATCTTGAAAGGGTGCAAACGCAGGTGAATCGAGGTTTGAATGCAATCGAACAGAGTTCGATGGTGTCAGTTTCAGAAGTAGATACGACATTCAACGCTTTGAACAAAGTTCATAGCGTTGCAAAGTCTGTCTATGGTCTTGAAGGACAACAGAATAGAACTGATAATCGTCCGATTATCAACGTGGCTTTTTTGGCATCGACTCCCAATTTGAAATCGGATACGATTTCAAATCCGCCCAAACAAGCCATAGATATTCCGTTTAACCCTGTCAAAGACAGGTTAAACGAAGGCGTTGTTCAATAGCTATTTATCAACGCAGTTGATATAATAGCTATTGTGCGACAAATGCTGTACAGAGGCGTAGCCTCTGAATGTACGACCCCCCGCTCGTCTGCGGAGGCACGCCCCCTCCCGCCCCCACCCGCCCCCACGCTCGCTAATTATTGACTCCTATATAATAAAAAAAAAATTTTATTTTATGAATTTGCCTTTTTCTTAAATAACTGTGGCTCTTATTAAAGACGCTATAAAGACGCAAAATCTATACACATAAACTTGCACGTATAAAGAAAACGAGACTTTCTACGCTAAACGTTTTTCCAGATCTTTTGGCGGGTATCCAAGTCCGAAGACCACAGCATAAGACGATTGTAGACCCGGTAGCCAAGGCCAAGCTGAAGAAAGGTCAGACTCCAAAGGTTGCCAAGATGGTAGCAAATCCAGCTAAGAGCTAGTTTTATTGTTTTTTCCCCTTAGAGCTAGGTTTAGAAGGTTTGGGGGTCATCTTGCAACGCATTTTCTTGGCAGAAGGTCCGGTTCCTTCAAGCCATAAGTAATGTTGCTCCAAGGAGCGGATTCGCCCCAAAGTCTCTGTTAGGCACTCAAAAATCTGTTTGTACTTGTACTCAAGAGACTCAACGCGATGCTGAAGGTCGCCCGTCCGGTTAACTAACCCCTGAACCTGATTGCTAAAAAAGGCCGGGTTCTCGGGTTTCGGGCCAAAGGTAATAGCCATAACTTTTTCAAATTTATTTGTTAACCCTTTTTACTAGCTTTTTCAGATACTTTACGAGGGTTTTTTCGCTTTTGAGTTCCTTTTTTCGAAGAGTCTTTTCCAGCTTCCCCGGGTAGAGAGCCGGACACGTACTCCGGGTAGAAGCCGCTCCATCTTTCGGGGCCTTTTTCGCACAAGTCTTCGAGCATTTTCGTGAAGGCATAATTAAAAAGGGCGTTTTTATCGTCCT
>Ga0194133_10009954_pt1 | contig 10792 bp, 8 predicted proteins | sample TA2KigOf40mmetaG_FD_155448 | JGI IMG/M metagenome (GOLD analysis project Ga0194133, IMG submission 155448) | Freshwater microbial communities from Lake Tanganyika, Tanzania - TA2015055 Kigoma Offshore 40m | ecosystem: Environmental > Aquatic > Freshwater > Lake | place: Tanzania: Lake Tanganyika...
TTTAACCTACAAATTTCTAGAGATGGTCCCTCACCCAACCCTGAGCATACTTCTGACCCGCACAAAATAAGGGGCTGACCCATCTGACCCAATGAGACTTTTTATGGTCCGAAAGGGAAAAAATTGAAACTTTGAGATTTTTGGGTGAAATTTTCCTCTTTAAAGTAATGTACATTGGTGTACAAAGTTGAGAGCATTTTTATCAATTTTCAATTTTCAATACATCATTGATTCAAGGGATAGCTGAGTCTAATGGATGATAAATAGCGATCAAATGTTGGGGTTTGTGTATATTTCTGTGTTATGTTACATCCAATGAAGTAAACAAAGCTATATCAGCACACTATTTGGAATATATATTCTGACTGGTTGGAATGCAAATCAAGTTGGGTGATCTAGCTAGATGTCTCACAACCAAAATTGTTGCAAAGTCATTTTTCTATTTGCCCTATTGTTGCTTTTGTTTCTCAAGAATACACTGTAAATTTAAGTCCACTTGAACGTACAATCAGTAATTGGAATTTACTGTTTTTAGATAGTACCAGATTTCACTTACCTACTATTTAGTGTACTACTATTTTACTAACCCTTAGTTCGCCAACACGACAAATTCGCCTGCCCTGTACATGAGATTACCAGTTTGTCTGCCTTCGATAAAGGCCCAGAAAAGGCTAAGGGCATCAGTCGGGCCTTTATTTGCCTTTCTTATTGGGCCAATTTTATTTACCTAATCAAACTAAATTTAACCCACCCTAACCTGAACTTGCAAGGCTATAACCCCCTACCCTAACCCTGCGGGGCTAATTTCATCAGGCCCAAGTTAGGCTCGGTAGGTGAATTTGTAAGGTTAGCAATATGGTAATCTCATGTATTGGGTTGGCGAATTCTTCAGGTTGGCAAAATTGTATATAGGCAAATTATGGGTAGGCAAGTTTGGGGTAGGCAATATCTCATATTGTCCCTCCAGAGCGACAGAGGCAAAGCGAAGCGAAGGGAGGCTGTTTAGAAATTCTATCAGGGAACGTGGAAAAATAAAATTTTGTGCCTCTTTCACAACCATCTTGTCCTACAGTTTTAAAGCTAAAGGGTTGAAATTTGGAATGAAGGCCCATTCAACTATTGTGGTGAAACTGGTTGGTCAAATTTTGGAATTTGTGTCTAAAAGCTAAGATAATTGAGTTTAAGTACAAATAGCTATTAAGGTTGCGTGACTGAGATCGGACTGTTCCGATATTTATGATTACTCTAATTACGGCGTCTACTGAAATGAATCTAGCGCTACTAAGCTAGGTTGTACAGGTAATACAAATCAAGAGGGACTAAGCTAGGTCATACAAGTGATAAGTCTTATTTGAGGAAATACTTTATCAGTTTAAAGGCACTTCAAATATTCCTGAGTGTGTTTAGTCATCTACAGATTCAATGGGATTCCCAGAACCAGGGATTGTAGTGCAATCTGCTGTATCTACGCCTGCTGGCATAATTTATTCAACTTTCATATCTCTGACTCAAAATCTTTGAATCATCAGGTTTTTTGTATCAAACTATGCTTATTTTTTTGCTATTCTTAAAGTGCTCATCATCAAATTTTTAGTTTCATGAATTATCAATTAATCTTTGAACAGAACAAACCGGCTTAACAAGATAATATTCCTGTCTTGTTTTTTTTTTCAAAAAATTTTCATCCCCTCTATTTTTTCATCAAATGATTGCTAACTTTATTTAGAATTGTTTGCAATTGAAATTTGAGAGGGATTATGAAAAACCAGCTACCGTGAAAAAGCACATTTTACCTTCAAAATTCTTTTCCTTGATTTTTCTAGTTAGTACTTGACTTTTAAACAGAAACAAACAGCAGACCATTGTCATTTTAACTTTGTCTGATTGTAGACAACAATCTGTTTAATTCTAAAAAGAAATTAATTATTACAAAGTTTCAAATAATTCATTGGTTAGTTTTATCTAAACAAAAGGATTCTTCATACCAAATGATAGCCAAGGTCAATTTTTTCTCTCTTCAAAGAACTGAAATGGCTCTACAAGCATTCATGAGTTAATCAAGCATTAAAATCTGTTTAATGTTGACCTAAAAAAATAACTTTCCAGTGCAACATTGTTATAAGGTTTAAGATGTGTTTTTGGTTCTGAGAGTCTGAACAACGTACAAGACAGTTTTATGTCTTTGTCTGAAATCTGATTGGGTAAAACCAAAAAATGAAACTTGATTGTTTAGGGAGGAGTAGAGTAGTGGACTTTTTCAACAACTATGGCCGAAAATATTCTATTTGAAGCACAATTTCGTCTGATCTCATTTATTTTCAAGTTAATTAACTCAGAATAGTCCAGACGATTTCGCAACTCAAATTGGTGGGTCTCAAGAAATTCTAGTTTTTACCAGCTTTTTCTGGAATGGCTTTTCATCCCCACAGTTGGCGGCACTTTCTCAATACTCCTAGCCTTATTCATACCAAAAATGGCTGTCATTTAAACACAATGAGTAGGATGAGATCCGTCCAGAGGCCATAGACCTTTTTCATCTTTGAATAATGCGTTTGTGGCAACAGTTTTCTATTATCAAAATATGAAATCTGATTTTTAAAAGTCTTTTTCTTGGGTGGAAAAAAGGATCAAAAGTAAGACATTCAAAGTTAGCTAAGCTAAAAATATAGTTTAATATGGTTGATAATAATCATTTGTGTGTTTTCAGCCTTCACTCAGAAGAAACTCATTCTAGCTTCTTTGAAATTTTTTTTAAATAGAACATTCCCAAACTGACCAAATTTAAGCCTCACCCTCAGATTTCTACATATGATTGTGCTGTTTATGTTTGAAATATCAAACATTAAATAACAGTGCTAAATAAGTGGCTTTCAGAAATTGTTCATAGTAGATTACATTTCAAAGTTTGAAGATTTTAAATTTTCAAACTTTTATATGTCTTTTAGTACATATTTACAACTTTTTCTGTCACAAGTCTGTGGATTTGCGCCGGTTGCATTTTCTTCTATCTATGAAATGGTCTGTCTTTTACACAAAGTATAAAACAAAATGGTTAGACTATTCTCCAACTTCAGTGTCATGGAATCTTCAAAGCACTTTGGAAGATAATTTTTGATTTTATTTTTTTTGAAAGTATACCAACATGCCTCATAGTTTTTTTCAGGTAAGTTACTGATGTGTATTTGCTTGATATAATCATAATTAACTCTTGTAGGGTTGATGGTTATCTGCACTTTTTATGTAGATTTAGTTCACTCTTTACTTCAAGGTAAACTTTTTTTCTACAGAATTTTATTTATAATAAAGCATTAATTTTTACAATGAACAGATATGCATGAGAAGTACAAAAGTAGTTTTGTTAGATATCTTTCAACTATTAGTATACTCCAAACCAAAAGTATTTCAAAAAGTAGGTAGTATTACTTAATCTTTAAAATCCAAAATGCTTCTCTGCTTAGTTTAATCCCTTAAGTAATCAATAAGGGAAAAGGTGAATTTCTAGCCTCACTCCATTTATGTTTGCATTTTTGGGCCCTACAAAAATAATTGTTCAGGACTTCAGGATACAACTTTGATGAAGCACTTTTGCTTTTGCTTAAATTAAAAAAAAAATTCTAAATTTTGCAAATTATCAAAACTGCAGAGCTTTATCATTTCTTATCAATTTAAAAGCTTTTAAACTTTTTAAGTGCTGTAAAATCAGATGATGAGAAAATTTTTTTAGCTTTTAAATTTGAAGCAAAGAATTTTAATCGTGGCATGATCATCACCTGTTTCTTTTGTCATTTAAATTCTTGTTTGAAAACCTTCAAAATTAAATGAAATAAAATTAATGAGTAATTCAAACAATGTTTCTTTTCCATAAAATAATAATAATGATTAGTCCAGAGCAGTATAGACACGTCAATGCATGATTACTATAGGACTTTTGCCATTACTTTCACCCTGAATGAGGATGCATTGTAGATTTTTTGGCAAACTAGGGTGAAACATTGCAGCCATTCACAGAATTCACAAGCAAAATCTCTAAATATTACTTCTCAGTCAGGTATATTTGACCATTCGGCCTAGTCATAACCACCACAAAAGTTTATTTTTGCGTCTCTTTTTTGTTTTACTTTGTATCAAAAATCTATATTTTATCCACTCTCTGATGATATGTATGAAGATGGGAGAGGTTCCAATTCTTGGATGACTCAAGTTCCGTTTTGATCCTCCTCCTTTAAAGCAAATTTCCATTTGGAGCTTGTGATTAAGGAAAAAATGAAATGCCAAAATATGTGCAAAGGACTGTTTCTGTGTTAAATGGCTCAATCAAACACTCAATTACTTTGATAAAGAATTTGTTTCAACATATAATAATTAAAAAATATGCAAAGAATCTTTTTTATAACATCTTATGGGCCATCTAAAGTTTTAGAAAAGGCTTGAAAAATACCTTTTTTTCTCTGTCAGAGATTGACCCTAGAAAAGCTTTTAGCACTTTGAAATTTAGATTATCCTTGAACTTAAAAGTTTTGGCAAAACGAAATTTGATCATTTGAATATTTGCCACTACAAAAAGTTCAAGTTCAACAAAAATGAGTCTTTTTACCAGAGTTTTTGAGAGTAAATGGGTTTTGCTTTTTGGGTTGGGCATCATTTTTGAGAACTCATTGTTATATAATGTGAGTATAAAGAAATCTTTGAAATCATATCGATGACTATTCATACTTCATCCTTGTAATTAAATACTCAGAACATTATTGTGATCATGACAAAGTATTTTTTTTCATTTGAATTGAAGATTTGCAAGACAAAGACATTTATTTTATAATTCTTCAGAACTATTCGATTGAGCAAATATTTTCGACTTTATTGTTTAGTTTGGCAACAAAATAGTGACTAATTAAAATGAGACAATATATATTATTTGCAGCAAAATTGTAATCTGACAAGTCCTGACCATTTGGTTTACTACATTTCTCAAATCACTATACTTCTTATTTTCAACTTTTCTGTGCACTTTTCAGTAGTTTATAGAATTGTCCAGCCTAGTTTGCAATATCTCTTCTCTTTACACCCCTTGCTTCTTGCACCATGGCCAAATCTGCAAAGTACATACAGGTCAACAGAAATGATGTTGAAATTATCGAAGAGGTAAGTGCAGGAAAACATGCATTTTTATTTTTGTTTCAGCCAAAACCCAGCTTTTTTATGTAACAGTTGGTCTCAAAAATCTTCTAATGAAATTGATTGTCCAGCTATAAAAGCCAAGTGGCTAATTCAATTGGCAGCAGATTGGAACATTGAACAATTGCAATGTCCTTTCAAAAAAAATAAGTACCAAAAAAAGAAGTTGTTTTTTGATTGAACAACGGAAGAGGAAAAATATTTAAGTGGTTCGTTGATCTTTAACAAATCAACACACCAATTGAACTAAGGAGGCATGTTAAATGTTTTTATGGCATTTACACACATAAGGACTTTTATTTTTGGTCATTTTACAGCAAATGTTGTTAGATAAACAGTGTTTTAAAAAATTTAAAATAGTGTTAAGTTATAATAGAAACAGGGCTTTATGGTGTTGTTGATTTTTAAGGCACGTTTTTGTAAACATTAGTGGGGAGCCTGATTGGTAAGTTTTAGTTTGAACGCGCTGACGGCCCTGAAAAGACAGGCAAATATTGTTTATGTTTCTAGACAAGTCTGAAGAAAATAAAAATGAACGTCTGTTTTTCTAAAAAAATTGTTTGCCAAAAAAAGTTTGTCTAAGTTGTTTCAAATATAACAGTGAAGAGACACGATTCCAGGTAAAAAAAAGGATTGAGGAAAAAATTCAGAAGGTTTTTTGGGGGTACAGCAAAGTGAGACCCAAGAGGTTTGTATCTTGGGGTCACCAATCAAACCTATAAGATGAGACCTGTGTCAAACTTTTCTTAAGATTGGCCCATATACTTCATTGTGATGCCAGGACAAACCCTCATCCTAACTTTTTTTAAAAACCTTTTTTAAACAAAGTGTTTAAAACCGGCTCAAGGTTTTCCATCAGGATGTAAATGTGCAACATTGTGTTGATTGAAGGCAATAACAGGATGTTTTAATTAAAAAAAATCATTTCTCTGGATTAGTCAGTCATGTTTTAGAACAAATTTTCAGATGTACCCTCCGACTCGGAATACCCTGTCGAAATGGATTTGTTCAAAAAGGAAACTGATTAATCAGGTAATATTTTTGTCAGGATCAAATCTTTTTTTCTACTGTAAACTTCAATGAAAATTATTGTCATAGACTTATTCTGCTCTTGTTGCTTCCTTTACATACTTTTCCATGGGGGAAATTCGCAGCTGGTCATCAGCCAGTATTCCAAGCATTCAAGGGAAAGATGGGCAAAATGCAACACTTTCTCAAGGACCTTTGCCACTGGAAACTGTGTCATGGATCAGTAAGTACATTTGAATCGTTGAAACAAAGTGCCCTTATGAGAATGACAAACTTTTAACTTCTTTTCAGCAAGTGCAACCCCATTGGGTGCAATTTTTTCAGCACTTATTGCTGGACTTGTGCTTGAAAAATGTGGTTGCAAAATAACAATGTTGATTTCAGTGGCTGTCACCTTCTTGTCATTCGTTCTCATAGCTACAGCAAAGATTTATGAAATTCCAGCAGTGATGATTGCAAGTAGGGCGATGATGGGGGTTACAGTAGGATTTTGCATGCCGTCAGCAACAACATATGTAAGAATTTTTTTGGGCTTGAAATTGATTGTAAAAATGATAAAGACAGCACTTTATTATTAGTCACCTCTATTATTTTGTTTCTCAACATGTTTGTCAGAGCAGTTATTTACCAGACTGTTTTTTAGTTAAAAAAAAGTAGGAAAAGATCTTGATTTGTATAGTTTCATGTTGTTGCTTTTTTGCTTTGAGTACCTTGAGCTACTATGGCATTAAAGACACTTTTTAGTTTGATTGGGCTATATTTGATTCATTTTTGTGTGATTATTTGGCATCTCAGGGTTAGAGGTTGCCCGGCTGAGATATGAACAGGGGTCCAAACCTTTGGCCATAGCCACAATCAGTTGCTCTGACCCTTTGGCCACCGTGATACCTATTGAAGGTTTCAATGTGGGGAAAATGATTGGATCGAATCAGGGTACAATTTAAGATTGTAGAAGCAAGGTCAAGGCATATTACAAAAGTACAAATAATAATTTGTAATACCATATTGTTCCACTAACTCTTGACAAGGCCCAAGCCTATACCCCAACCCTAGATATAGCTTTTTAAAAGTTTTCCTGTCTTAACCTTTATAAAAGAAATTACCTCTTTAAATGTAAAGACTTAGCTGCAGGTTTTGTGTTAGTAAGAGATATTTTAAGGCCATTATTATCAAAAAGTTGTTTGGAAAAGTAGGTGTCTGAGAGAAAAAGTTGTCAGTGGAGGAAAATATTTAAAAAAAACGTTCTTCAAAATATTCAAAATGCTCCCATTGTTTCAGGTGTCTGAGTGCAGTGACACAGAGTTTCGTGGAATCCTCGGTTCCATGCCTGCTGTGTTCATGGCCCTTGGAATATCTTATGTTTATCTGATTGGGTCATTCTTGCCATGGCACATAGTGTCTTACATTTGTGCAGTTTTGCCACTCCTCAACTTTGTAGGAATCCTTTTGGCCCCAGAATCACCTTATTGGTTACTAGTCAATCAAAAATTTGAACAGGCAGAAAAGGCTTTCAGATGGCTAAAAGGCATCCCCAGAGCAACAGAGCCAATGACAAGGTAATAATTGTTTTGTAAGAACTACCTACTAGCAAAGGTCATTGAACCAAAATAATGTTGATTTTGAAGGAAACTTTTATCTTGTTGAAATCCTCTTACAATCATAAAATAGAAAGGAATTTAGTTACCTAATTTGGTGAATGTTTCACAAGACCCAAGGAGGGCAGACAATTTTAGGATACTGGCTTTTTGTAAAATAATAACCCAACTTTAAAAGGCTCAGTTTTACTTCAAGTTCTAGTTAAGAAAAGTAGTTTTAGATCAGGGTTGAACTTCATCAGTTTACTAAAAAGACTTTTTCTGTGACCAGAGAGGAGTTACAACAGGCAATTATGAGCCAGAATAGTGCCAAGGCACAACAGATGACAAATCCAGATGGAAAGAGCAAAAAGTAAGATTCTGTTTCATTGAGTTTTCTTACATCCAAACTCATTTGTTTGCCTATTTCTGTGTTTAAAAGTTTCATTTTTGTTGAAAAAAGGCTAGGATTTTCTGCTTGGTGGAAAGAGATGCAGACTCGACCTGTTTGGCACCCATTTCTTTTGTGCATGATAACCATGATATTTCAACAATGGTCAGGTCTGAAACAATTAAGCTTACTTCTTTTGAATCAATTTTGTGAAACAAATAGTTTAATCACAATTTCAGGTGTGAATGCCATAATTTTCAACACAGTGACAATTTTTGATGCAGCTGAGGATAAGGTAGACCGCTATCTTTCAACAAACATTGTTGGTGCAGTGCAATTAGTGGCAACATTTAGTAAGTCAAAAAAACCTAACAATGGAAATGTTTCAACCATAACATTTTATGATTCATTTAGTGTCTGCCTTTATTGTTGACAAAGCTGGACGCAGGGTTCTCCTCTTCCTCTCAGGCACAATCATGTCTATTGCTATGGCAACTCTTGGTGCCTTTTTTTACATTTTTAGTGAATCCAATGAAAACATTGATCCTGCCCTGCGAGATCAACTTGGATGGCTTCCCCTAGCTAGCTTGGTTGTTTTCATGATTGGCTACTCTATTGGATATGCAAGTATTCCTTTTTTGCTTCTTGGTGAGCTTCTTCCAGCCAGAGTGAAGAATATCTGTAGTGCAATTGCATCAAGTTTCAATTTGGTAAGTCAAAACACTTTTCAACAAATATTTTGATAATCCTTGATTATTAATATTTTAGGCCATGATATTTTTTGTCTTGAAATTCTTTCCTTCCCTAACACAACAAATTGGATTTCATGGGCTATTTTGGATCTATGCTGTCTTTTCATTAGTTGGAGGTGTATTTGGGTACATTTTTATCCCTGAAACCAAAGGCAAGAGTCTACAAGAGATTGAAAATTTTTTTGCTGGAAAAGAAAAAATGGATCATTGACCATAATATGTTTGTCATTCAAGAAGTGCCAATTGTGAGTTTTACCACAAATAATGTTTGTTGCTACCCTTGTTCAGCAGAGCTGCGCCTAAAGATAGATTTCTCATCTATGATGATAACTTATGTCAGGAGATGTATTGGTGACAATAAAATAAAACCTTCTTTGTACACAATTTGATGTTTTTGGTATACACAGGAGGTTTGTAACTTTTGAAGACTATATCTTGTGAAAATTGAACTTAAATTCTTAATTGAAAATATAGGAATGACCACAAAATATAAAGTTATCAAGTGAGAATAAAGAGATTAGTTTACATTGCACTATTATTCATGAAAAATATTTTTTGAAATCTTTGAATCTAGACTGATATTAAATCTAATTAAGTGACTAAAACATAAACTTATTGATTACTTATTTTCATATTTCTGCATCCCCCTAAAAGAATTATTACAAGATTTATTACCATTTTTTAAAATCCATTTTAAGGCGTTTACTTAAATTCATAATATTTAGTGTGAAGAATTTTCAAAATAATATATTTTAAGCTTAAATTTAAAAATATTCAACTAGAAACAAGGTTTTAAAACCGACGTAAAGAGCTGGATTTTGGAACAATTTGTTGAAAACTCACCAAACTCCTCCATTAAAAAGATAAAATTCAAAATTGATGAGCAAGACATTTTTTAAAGTTAAAAATTGTTTTGTAAAATTAAATCATCTTTTAACCATGAGATCTGCCTAAGCATCGGAACGTCGTGGGTTTCAACATCATTACTTCTTTTGTCATTTATACAAATATATTTAAGATGATTAAATGATTTCAAGTTAGGGCAAAGCTTATCTTAAATGATTGGCTTTGCCAGATGTTTCAAAGAAAAAAACACCTATGGATTCAAAGCAGCCAGAAAAGTTGATATCTAATTTACTTTTACTCATCTTGCTTGAGAATCCAGACTTGTATTAGCAAATTTCCAGGTCAAAGTCAGACAATGAAAGTCTTTTGAGATGATTCGCCTCTGAAAATAAGCCCTGGAAACCTGGATCTGTTTTGAGATGGATTCAAGGAAGTAGTGATGAATTTTTGAGCTTCATTATCTGTTGAATTCCCCTTAATTATCATAACAAGGATCCCATTATATTGATTGGCAGCGCTTATGGTTTGGTTGAGGATCTGATTCTTCTAATACCGACCCAGGGGGTTTACCCCCGGGTAACTAAAAAAGTATTTCACACATTAAATACACAATTATACAAAAATAATAAATGCAATGTTAAAAGGTATGGGAAAATAAATAAATCGTTGAGTTAATGATCACGTCAGGTAGGCAAAAAATGTTTTTCTTGAGGTCAATCCTCAACTTGTCCTTTGAGATTCCTCTTGTCTAGTTAAACTGCACTGTTCTTATAAGCATTGTAATCTGTTGGTAAAGGTGTGTCTTCCAATTGTTAGCCTAGATGTGTCTATCACAAGTGTTACTCCAGGATTTCTGTCATTAACTTATGCCTGAGTTGTCAACTTCTGGCTGAGCGCAGGGTCCTAGATCTCCTTGTAAGTAGAGGTTTATGGCAATATTAGCACTTGTGTAGCGCATCCATTCATGTGGAGTGGCTCTTAATAACATTTTATCTAGTTCAACTTTACTTATTTGAGGTAAACATTAT
>Ga0194133_10009959_pt1 | contig 10787 bp, 16 predicted proteins | sample TA2KigOf40mmetaG_FD_155448 | JGI IMG/M metagenome (GOLD analysis project Ga0194133, IMG submission 155448) | Freshwater microbial communities from Lake Tanganyika, Tanzania - TA2015055 Kigoma Offshore 40m | ecosystem: Environmental > Aquatic > Freshwater > Lake | place: Tanzania: Lake...
AATTACTATTCAAAGGCCATTCTGGTCTTTTTGTTTTTGGAGCAAAAACATGGATTATAAATTTTCAGATCACGCTTTATCATTATTAAATAATTACTACATGAAAGAGGGCGAAGAGCCTGCTAGTGCTTTTCGCAGAGCAGCTTATGCTTATACTCCTAGTCAGGAATTAGCAGAAAGAGTTACTGAATATGCAAACAAGGGCTGGTTCATGTTCAGTAGCCCTATTCTCTCTAATGCTGGACGCACTGGTCTGCCTATTAGTTGTTTCTTAACTTACGTAGACGACACCGTAGAATCATTAATAGATCATACTAATGAGGTTCGATGGATGAGCGTTATGGGCGGAGGTGTCGGTGGTCACTGGTCTAGTGTAAGATCAGTATCGAAGAAAGCTCCGGGCCCAATTCCATTCTTGAAAACCATAGATGCAGATATGTTAGCCTACTCTCAAGGTTCTACAAGGAGAGGAAGCTATGCCGCATATATGGACATTTCTCATCCTGATATACTTGAGTTTCTTAATATACGAGTTCCTACAGGCGGAGACGCTAACCGAAAGTGTTTCAATATTCATAATGCTGTTAATATTACTGACGCGTTTATGAATGCAGTCTATGGAGATCTTGAGTGGCAGCTCATAGATCCTCATAGTCAAGAAATTAAAGACTCAGTAAAAGCCAGAGAGCTCTGGCAGCGTTTGCTTGAGACGCGTTTCAGGACTGGCGAACCTTATATGCATTTTATTGATGCATCTAATCGGGCTTTGCCTTCTTCCTTAAAAGAAAAAAGCTTACAAGTTCATGGCTCAAATTTGTGCTCAGAAATTTTACTTCCAACATCTAAAGATAGATCTGCAGTTTGTTGTTTATCTTCTTTAAATCTTGAGTATTACGATGACTGGAAAGACACTAGTATTGTTCAAGATCTTATAGAGTTCTTAGATGATGTACTCCAATATTTTATTGATAACGCTCCGCCTACTTTAGTAAGAGCCATTAACTCTGCAAAGAGAGAACGTTCACTTGGTTTAGGTGCCATGGGTTTTCATTCATATCTTCAAAGGAACAATATTCCTTTTGAACATATGTTTGCTACAATTAAGAATCGCCAAATCTTTACGCATATACAGTCAGAAGCTTTAATTGCGACAAAGAGACTTGGGGAACTTAAAGGTGCTTATCTTGATGATAATGGCACTGGGCATAGAAACTCGCACTTATTAGCGATAGCTCCTAATGCTAACTCAAGTATTATTCTTGAAACCTCTCCTAGTATCGAACCCTGGAAGTCCAATGCTTTCACTTATAGAACAAGAGCAGGTTCTTTCTTACAATTTAATAAATACTTAGAAACATTATTAAAGACTAAGAATGACGATCCAGCTTGGCTTCAAGAAACAACTCAGTCGATTATCCTTAACCAAGGATCTGTTCAGCATTTAGATTGTTTGACTGATTGGGAGAAGCAAGTATTTAAGACTGCATTTGAGTTAGACCAAATGTGGATTATTGAACATGCTTCTGTAAGACAAGAGTTTATCTGTCAAGGACAATCAGTGAATCTATTCTTCCCTGCTGGAACTGATATTAACTATGTTAATCTTGTTCACTTAGCTGCTCATAAGAAACAACTAAAAACTCTATATTACTTAAGAACTACTGCAGAATCCTCTGCAGAGAAGATCTCAACTAAAGTAGAAAAACGCAAACTTAAAGACGTTGAGGAATGTCTATCATGTCAGGGCTAAATACTCCATCTAAGGTTTATAAACCTTTTCAATATCCTTGGGCTATGGAATATGCAGAGCAACATGAGAAAATGCATTGGGGCTCTTGGGAAGCTAAGCTTCAAGAAGATGTAGCTCAGTGGAAGAATAAGGTTATTACTGATAAAGAGCGCGCGCATATTACTCAGATACTTCGCATTTTTACACAAAGCGATGTAGCTGTTGGAGGAAACTATTGCGATATCTTTATTCCGAAATTCAAGAATAATGAAATCAGGAATATGTTATTAAGCTTTGCTAATAGAGAAGGTACTCATCAACGTTCCTATGCTTTGCTTAATGATACTTTAGGTTTAGCAGAATCAGAATATTCTAGCTTTTTAAGTATTAAAGAAATGTCTGATAAGATTAATTTCATGCTAGATACTGATTATAAACCTTCAGATGATGCACAAGCATTAGCTTTTGAACTAGCCAGATCCGTTTGTAATGAAGGTATGTGTTTATTTTCAGCCTTTGTTATGCTTCTAAACTTCCAAAGATTTGGTAAAATGAAAGGTATGTGTGAAATTGTTGAATGGAGTTTGAGAGATGAATCAATTCACGTGGAAGCTATGACAAAACTTTTCCATACTTATTGTGAAGAAAATCCCAAGTTAGTTACTCCTCAACTTAAAAAATATATCTATACAAACTTTACTAACGCTGTAGCTATGGAAGATGCTCTCATTGATTTGCTTTATGAGAATTACGAAAGTGAAACTCTGCCTGCTAATCAAGTAAAAGCTTATATCCGTTATTTAGCTGATAGAAGACTTATTCAACTAGGCTTAAAGCCTCAATTCAAACAAAAGAACAATCCTCTAGAATGGCTTGATTGGGTAGTCTCTGGCGACTCATTTAAAAACTTCTTTGAAGGAACTGTTACCGATTACTCTGCTAATGGACTTATAGGCCAAATAGATTGGTCTGTACTTGGAGATTCTAATGAAGACAATTAATGATTACTGTTGTGATGCTTTCAATAATGCCGTACTCAAAGGATGGCATGAAAAAGAGCGCACTATTGGGGACCAGATTGCTTTGATGCACTCAGAGCTATCTGAAGCCCTTGAAGAATTCCGTAATGGTTACCGCCCAGATGAGATTTATTTCTCACAAGGTCGCAAGCCTGAAGGTATTCCTATCGAACTTGCCGATTGCATCATTCGTATTTTTGACTTTTGTGGAAAATATGATATTGACCTTGAGCAAGCCATCAAGATTAAGATGGAATACAACGAAACCCGGCCTCATCGGCACGGAGGAAAACAAGTCTAGGATGCTAAATGCTCAAGGATATGAACCCAGATGACGACTATGAGAAATTACTTAAAGTAGTACTAGATGCTGCTTTAGTTGATTTTATAAAGCTTCAACATCCAAAGAATAGAAATAAAAAATACCTGGAAGAAGCATTAGATACTTCAGTTGAATTGTTCTTTGATCCCGAATTTCGTTTTGAATACTTCTTTCATCAAGACGAGCCTCAAAGAAAATACTCGCTACAAGAAGTTCTAATTAAACTACTAAACACCAGGAGAATTTCTATGGAAAAAGTTAAGCAACATGTTGTCAATGAGTCCGTATCTTACTGGTGGGATAAGAATTTCCACGATATAAAAGTACCAGCTAAAGTAAATCTTGCTGGTAAAGTTTTTTATATTGTGAATTCAAAGCAAGAGCGAATAGACTTTGAAAATAATAAACTCTATTTTGCTTCTAAGAAATTAGGAGCAGATAGAGTTTTTTTTAAACTATGTTTAAAAGTTCTTATTGTAGAGTCTGGTTTAGAATTTACAGATGAACAATTAGATATTTTCTATAAATACTTTTATCTTTTCTTAAAAATAAATGATGCGTTTCCTACGCTTAAAATGAAAGATAACCAAAATGAGCTGGACTGATATTGTTACCGGTTTGTTCTTGATTGCTTTAGCTTACATGTATCATAGATCCAGTCAAAAAAATGACGCTCTAGATAAGATTGTACAGCTAATTGCTTCTGAAAATGAGCACTTAGGTCGAAAGATTCAAAGTATTAATGCTTATTACGAAGATGTAATGAAAGAACACGATAAGCAATCAATGAAATACGAAGAAAGAATTACTTTCTTACAACAAGAATTAAATCATCTCCACAAAGATACCAACCGTACCTTACTCGAACTTTCTGAATATAAAGAAAAATATTCTACAGATATCAAGAAAGCCAGAGAAGAAGCTGTTTCCAAATCTAGGTCGGTTATGCGTGGTCAAGCCACCGAGCATCTCGCACCTTATATTATAAAAGGCACCAATCCTAAAGATTACAGGTTCATGGGTAATCCAGTAGACTATGTAATCTTTGAAGGTCTATCAGATGTTTTAGATGGTGAGGCTGACAGTATTAAAAGTATCACTTTCTTAGATATTAAAACTGGTAAATCTAGTTTAAATAAATCTCAACGTAGAATTAGAGATGCAATAACTTCTAACTCTGTTAAATTCCAACTTATAAATATTGACGAGGTAACATCTAATGAATGTAGTCTTCCGAAGGAAGAACAGCCAGACGAAACTCCTGCAAGTTGAAGAGGAGTTCGATTATTATAGTGTTCCGGAATCTACCTTCCTTGATCCCAAAGATGTAGATCTATTCTCAGCGAACACAAACCAAGTAGTTCTAACTTTTAAAAGAACTGTTTTTGATTATCCACATTTTAATATGAAACCTTGGATTGAGTACCTTGAGGTATGAACTATGATTAAATTAAATGTTGAGTTTGATTTTGATATTGATAGCAATGGTCTTGAACCAACTGCTTGCGATCTATTTAGCTTACCATATTCAACAAAAACTAAAGATCTAACTAATAGTCAGTATGATCATCTCTGTGAATTTTATGGTCTACCTGATATTGATCAAGTGGTCATTTTTGATATAGATCCTCTAGTTGATGAAGATACTCTCTTCTTAAAGCTCTCTGAGCATTTTGGTTGGGACGTAACTATAGTGGAACGTATCGAATGAGAACTACCTGGCCTGCCTATTTCATGGACATAGCGAGGGTTACTGCCACCAGAGCTACTTGTCCAAGAAGAAGTGTAGGTTGCGTTATAGTTAAGGATCTTCAAATTGTAGCCACTGGTTACAATGGTAGTTTACCTAAAATGCCTCATTGTCAAGATGAGGGTTGTGTAATGATGGATGGTCACTGTATCCAGTCAGTACATGCAGAGCTTAATGCTATTGCTCGTGCTGCTAAACTTGGAAACAGTCTTCAAGGATCAACAGCTTACGTAACTACCAAACCTTGCTACTCTTGTTTCAAAGCTTTAGTTTCGGCAGGAGTAATCGCAATTTACTATCATGAAGATTATGAATCTCGAACTAATCATTACATTGATCAATACTTAGAAAGGAACCCAGAATTTATACTGGAGAAACTATGATTATTACGAAGTTCTGCCCAATGAATAAAGAATATAACTCTTATGATATTGCAATTACAGTTGAGCAATATGATAAATGGCGCAACTCAAACATTCCGATTCAAGATATAATGCCTGAGCTTAATGAATATCAAAGAGAATTTCTTCTCTCTGGCATGTCTTATGAAGCTCAAGATATTTTCTTTTCAAATGCTGGAGGCGTCGATCTAAATGAAAAAGATGATTAATAGATTTCCTGATAGATTTAAGTGGACTATCCATAATGTAGTCGCACACCCCTTATCTGAAGTGTTCTACCTATTAGGATTACAAACTATTTCAGATATTATTCATGACTCTACTATTCCCGATCATGAACAGGGTCAGGGAAGAGGTTAATAATGGCAGTTAAGAAACTCACCGGCATTCCAGAAATCGACATGATTGCTGCTTCACTTGCTAAGAAATTCGGCAAGGAAGATATGATGAGTGTCGGTCCCAAGTATGAGAAAGTAAAAACAATCTCTACTGGCTCAATTAGCTTAGACGCTGCTCTTGGAGTCGGTGGGCTTCCAAGTGATAGAGTTGTAGAGATCTTTGGTCCACCATCTGCAGGTAAAACAAGCTTATGCCTGCAAGTGGTTAAGAACTATGTAGATGCTTATGGGTATACTAGGCTTCCTGTCTATATTGACCTTGAGCGCACTACTGGCCTTGATCTAGTAACTAGCATGGGTATTGATGCTAACAAGATGTTGTTTTGCTATCCAGATACTGCAGAGGAAGCTTTGCAGCTTGCTCAAGATTTAGGCAAGACAGGCAAAGTTGGAATCATTATCTTTGACTCTATCGACGCCGCTCAATCAGAGCGAGATACTAAACGTTTAATGAATGAGATGGGCGTTGGTGATTTACCACGACTACTATCAAAAGCTTTAAGAGCCATCTCCAAGATTAGTGTTGATAGTGATTGTTTATATTTGTTTATTAACCAAGTTCGTATGAATATTGGCGTTATGTATGGTAATCCAGAGACTACAAGCGGTGGCAACGCTATTCCATTCTATGCTTCTGTAAGACTTCGCGTAAGCAGCAAACCTTCTTCAGACACGGAAGGTGCACTTACTATGAAAGTTAAGGTAGTAAAGAATAAAGTGGCTCCCGCACTTAACAAGGAAGCGGTCTTTGAGTTCATAGCAGGCAGGGGAACAGAAACTTATTCTGATCTTGTTAGCTATGCTAAGGATATTGGACTTGCTAGATTTGCTGGCTCCTCAGTCAAATGGTTTAACCCAGAGACTGGTGAAGAGGAAACTCTTTGTTCAGGCGGCAAAGCTGGCGCAGTAGCATATTTCAAAGAACATCTTGATAAGTACCAGGCTTTCAAAGCCCTTTGTTTATCTAAATCAACAGGAATTACTAGAGATGACAACAGCTCAGATAGTGAAGACGTCTCAGACGATTGAGTTCAAGAAAACTTGGGATGAAACCTCAGGTAAGATATACGATATTCTACATCTCTTACCTTGGAACAAAGATCATGTAGATTTCTTAATTTATATTACTAAGAACTACTCAAAGGATATTGATGCTTTTTATGAAGAAAATATCTTTATCTGCTCTAGGTGTAATGAACTTTCTATTCTTGGAAGAATGTGCCCTGCGCATAAAACCGCACTGTGCATTAATCCAAAAGCTAACTTAGACTCTTACCCAGAAGACGATGATGAATTGTAATCACGACCACGAAGTAACCTGCAATCACTGCGATAAACAGTTTGTACATTTGCATGTACATACCGAATACTCGCTATTAGACGGTATCAACAAGGTTGATAGACTTCCAAAACATGTAAAATCTATGGGACAACCAGCGGTCAGCCAAACTGATCATGGTACAATCTCCGGTTGTTACAAGTTTTACAAAGAAGCTAAAAAGGCTGACGTTAAACCTATCATCGGTATGGAAGCTTACTATACCGTAGGAGATAGAGCAGCAAGGGAACCAGATGAGATGGGTAAAAACTATTACCATCTCATTCTACTTGCTCAAAATAACGTCGGGCTACATAACCTTATTAAACTATCTTCTTACTCTTATACAGAAGGTATGTATCACAAACCTAGAATTGATGATGATCTTATCTCTCAATACTCAGAAGGGTTGATTGCTACTACTACTTGTCTTGGTAGTCGAGCTTCTCAATTAATCTTAAATGGAGAAGTAAAAGCCGCTGAGAAGTTAATACATCATCATAAGTCTATGTTTAAAGATAGATTCCTTGTTGAGTTGCAACCACATTCAGACCCGGAACAGGTGCTTGTAAACAAAACCCTGCTAAAAATCGCTACAGACAATGACTTGCCTATGATTATTACTGGTGACTGCCATTACCAGCATGATCACGACAAGATGCATCATGAAGCAGCGCTTTGTATGCAAACTAAAACTAAGCTCTCAGATGAAAAGAGATTTTCATTTGGTGAACTAGAAGTGCATGTGTCTGATCACGATTGGATGTGGAATAAAGCAAACTCTCAGGGTTTGCCTTATGATGTAATATCAAATACCGTAGCGGTAGCAGATATGATAGATAGCGATTCTTATTTCATGGATCGTATGAATCGTTATCCAAAATACCAAGAAATACCAGATAACCTTAAGTCTTTTGATCTTCTAGAAATAGAAGCTCAGCATGGTTTGTATGCAAGATTTAATGGAATGCCTCCATTGAATTATCAAGAAAGACTAAGTCATGAGCTAAAAGCTATTAAGAAAATGGGCTTCTCAGATTACATGCTTATCGTTGCGCAGTTTATGAATGGCGCAAGAGATTATGGTGTAATGCATGGCCCTGGCCGGGGTTCTGCCGCGGGTAGCTTAGTGGCTTATGCTCTCAAGATCACAGAAGTAGATCCAATCAAATACGATTTGGTGTTCTCACGCTTTCTTAATGAAGGTCGTGGAGCCACGCCTCTTATCTTTAACAAAGAAATGGCTGCTGTAGCAGACAGCTATGCACTACCCTTTTAAGGAATATTATGACAACTATCTATGCGATTCAGAATAAGAAGGATAATAGCTTCGTAAATGTAAACGGCAATATGTTCTTTACTACAAGGACCATTGCACGTGTAGCACGAGCCACCTTAGTCGGTAATGATTATCGAATTGTAGTTGCAGAGATTAATGACTGGAAGACTGCGAAGTAACTAACATCCACCTTTACAGTGGGCGCATCTTCTTAACATCCATCTCTTATAAGTAATTGTGGTTCTCATATGATCTCCAAACAACTTTGTCTACAATATATAGACTCTAAAGTTATAGAAGAAAGATTAGATCAAGTAGATCCTGACTTTCTAGAATATGAAGTAAAAATGATGTCACTTGAAGACGTCAACAGAGTTCATAATCTATTAACGGCTAAAGACTTCAAATTTGATCTTAATCCAAACAATAGTATCTTACTCTATATTACTGGCTTAACTGACGAGTTTGATTTCAATCAAATGAGATCAAACATGATTGGCGGAGCACCACCTGATATAGACATAGATCACGATGCTTTGGAGCGTGAGAAAGCAATTCAATGGTGCGTTGATTATTGGGGCCGTGAGAAAGTAGCTAACATTATTACTCATGGAACCTTCAAGCCAAAAAGCTTAGCCCGCTCCTATTATCGTATTACAGAAAAAGACCAAGAAGATTTAACTGATCTTCTTAAACTAATCCCTCCTCCAAAATATGGTAAGGAAGCAACACTAGAAGAAATTCTAGCATTGAATCCTGAGCTAAGCGAAGAGGAGAGATACAAAACCTTTTTGGAGTTTGCGGATCGTATTGAGGATATGGTAGCAAACTTTGGTATCCACGCAGCCGGTATCATCATTTCTGATAAAGAAGTCTCAGATGTTATTCCCCTGTGGAAGAACTCTAAAGCAGATAGAATTACTCAGTTTGATAAAGATGAGTGCGAAGAGCTAGGTATGCTCAAGTTCGACTTTTTAGGTATTGATACAATCTCTATTATAAAAGAGTGTGTATCTTTAATTAAGAAATCAACAGGGCAAGATATAAATCCTTATATGATAGAAGACGGAGACCCACTAGCTTATGAAAAGATGGGTCAAGGTCATCTAGTAGGCGTATTTCAGATGGAGACCTCAGGCACTGCTAAAAGGCTTATCTTGGACATAAAGCCTAATAGTATTGAGGACTTGAGTGCTATCAGCGCCATCAATCGCCCAGGGCCGCTACAAGCAGGCCTTGATAAAACATATATTGCAAACAAACTTAATAATGCCCCTCCCGACACTTTGCCTTCTCAGGTAGCCCAAATACTTAGTGCTTCTTACTGGACGCTCATATACCAGGAACAAATCATGTCTCTGTTTACTGAGCTAGCAGGATTTACTCCACAAGAAGCAGACGAAGTACGTAGAGCTATGGGCAAAAAGAAACTAGAAGTATTACAGCCATACAAAGAAAAGTTTATTAGTAAGTCTCAAGAGATAGGTGGCTTGGTGTCTGACTACGCAGAATCTTTATGGTCTGATATCCTTGGTTTTGCTGATTATTGCCTTGCTGGTTCTACTAAAATTAGAATTAAACAAGAACCGCAATACAGAACCATTGAAGATATCGTCAATGATCAACTACAACCTACCGTGTTCTCCTTTGATTCAAAAGGATTTGTGCGCCAGACAGTTGAACAATGGCATCATAAGGGAGTAAAACAAACTTATACATACCATCTTGAAGATGGAAGTGAAGTCACTTGCACTCCAGATCATAAATTTCTTACAATAGATAATCAATTCAAAACAATTGAAGAGATTTATAGTCAACAACTTGAATTATATTCTCTAAAAGATATTTACTAAAACTAAAAACAGGGGGCAACCTAATGGCGACTCATGCAAATAACTCACTAAGAGGTGTGTTAATTACAAGCTCTGTAGTGAATGTAGATGTAGATAATAATACTATGCTTGGTGAAGCAGAAGTAAAAACTTTACTACCTACAGAACATGATCTTACACCTCAGATCAACGGTATTACTTCAGAGTTTGTACTTAGCCCACCTATTGGTGAAGGCACAGAGCAATTCGTAGAAGTGTATCTCGATGGACAAAAGCTTACCAGAAGTTTTGTTGCAGGTGGAGCTGACTTCTACATCAATCCAAATAGAGTTAGAGTAGCATTATCCCCCGACTTCTTACTTAATGATAACTCTACCTTAATAATCAAATACATTGAAGCTGTCATCTCCTAAAGGACTTAATTATGACAATAAATAGAAGGACTAAATTTAGGCCTGGCTCTTTAGATGCTTCAATTATTAAACCAAATACAGGATTACTTCTTGATGAAGTTACTGGACAACTCTCTGCAGAAGAGTTAGTTGCCGAAGATATTATATTACATGGTCGCATAAACGGCCTTTACTGGAAAGATCCTTTAAATACGCTGGGGCAGCTAGCAGCTAAACCTATCGAAGATTATCGTGTTGGTGAAGCTTATTATGTAAAAGAAACCAATCAGATATATGTCTATGGTGGTATTCCAGTAAATATTCCAGAAGGCACTGATGTTTATCAA
>Ga0194133_10009960_pt1 | contig 10785 bp, 9 predicted proteins | sample TA2KigOf40mmetaG_FD_155448 | JGI IMG/M metagenome (GOLD analysis project Ga0194133, IMG submission 155448) | Freshwater microbial communities from Lake Tanganyika, Tanzania - TA2015055 Kigoma Offshore 40m | ecosystem: Environmental > Aquatic > Freshwater > Lake | place: Tanzania: Lake Tanganyika...
TTTTAGGTTTTCTGCTTCCTCATTGGCCTTTTTCGGGGTAAATTGCCATCAAGCAGGGACCAATTATTGGCTATTGATAAAAAAGTCAAGGCCAAACCTCCCAGAACTTGCACATAATTAATGGAATAAAATATCAGGGAAAATATATCCAAAAGGCCAAATCGTTGAAAAAATCACGGTAAACAAGGAAAAATTGGAAATTGAATTTGAAGCAAGAGGTAATTTTTGTTGGATACTTGAAGATGTTCGATGCTGTTCACTTTCAACTTGTGAAGTTCATATAATTTATAGTTTAAATAGTAAATCTTGACGATTACCTTTATCTGGAAGGCTATATGCCCAATAAATCTTTTGAAATTAGCCATTACTTAAAACAGGTCGGTATTTCAGTAGCAAAGGATGCAGGGGAGGTGGAGTTGTACTTAAGCTAAAATTGAATAAGAAAATACATGTTTTAAGTTTTGAAATCGAAGATACATTTCAACTATTCTGTTTTGTATCTTTACAGTATCTTTTAGCCATCTGCTTAAAAATTTTGATTGAGTAATTTAAGCCAAATTAGTTCTTTAGGCTAATTAAACTTTTTGATTGAATGATAATTAGGTATATTTTCAAATCTTTTTAATATAACTTGTTGGAAAATTAATCAAAGATGTTTTCATAGGTATATGAAATGAAAAATCTCAAATGAAAGAAAATTAGTGTACTTAACATTCGTGAAATAATTGTAGAAAATGTTTTAGCTGACATAGTGAGTAAAAATTAACTCAAGCCTTAAAAGAATTCGAAAGTACCAAATTTTTCATTTGAATTTTTTGCTTGACTTTTTTCAAACAACGGAATAACTTGTTTGAAGCAAAGCAGAGTGACCGTTGAGTTTTCTGCTGATGAAACAATCTAACCTGAACAAACGAGACAGTAAAAGTCACACGCATCCTCAAAACTTGGAAAAATATTTCATAAGTTTATGCAACCACGAAGAACTATTTTCAACATTTTGACCCTTGCAGTCAACGATCTCCGAAGGATTTCTGTTGAACTATTTTAATGACTATTTGGATAGATAATTTACAGCCTGAAATTAAAAAATTAAAAAATATGAATAAAAAAAGGTTAAAAAAACAAAATACTTCACAAGTGTGTCCAATCACGAAGAGAAATCAAAGATACTGATTTTGACAATTTATGTGCTTTAATGTTTTGAAAATTTATTAAAAAATAAGGACAAAGAACTATTGCTGCCAAAATAGTAGCAGAAACATTCTTTTTTTACTTATTTATTTCGTAGAGTATTCTTCACATTTTGATTACTGTAAAAATGCTAAAGTCCCTGCAATGTACACATGCAACAAACTATAAAAAATGTACCTTACATCTGACTCCATTTTAAGTTAATTAATTATCACAAAAAGGGGTAATGGCATAAGGCACCTCTCGAAAATCAGTCAATCAGTGAATAAATCTCATTCTGGCCTTTTTCTTTCATTTGTTGCCCGTGCCAATAATGGTTTGAAATCCAAGGTTAGTGCTTTTGACATCAAAGTATTTTTAAGACAGAACAAAAACACATTATCTGATACTATTTTCTATTTGGGAGTAAAATCTACTATACTTACATTTTTTAGCTTGTGTTAAGACTTGATTATTCCAACACTAAATCAAGTGAATGAGAATAGTATTGACTTTACAACAGTTCTTTTTGACTTAAAGTTGTGTCTATTAGTCCAAATCCAGGGGTAAAATATTTTGCCCAGCCAGGGATTGAACCCCAGTCTCCCAGTTCTCAGCCACTTGTCATAGCAATGAGCTACAACGACATCTCGAATGAAATCTTTGTTAATTATTTTTACTTTTTTAACTTGTTTGGTCTTATCAATTCTACCACATCTTTCATAATCGACTTCCCCAATATTCTCAAGAAAATAATAAGTAAAGTAAACACTTGCCGTTAATACTAACCTTACTTCTGAATTCTAACCATGTATTTCAACTGTGTATTTTTATTTTTTGTCTTTTGAATGTAATAGAAATATTTAGCAAAGTAAACACTTGCCATTTTGTCGAGTTTTTGGATCCAAGTAAATTAAAGCAGAAGCTTTCAGTAGGATTATAGATGAATCTTCTCATCAGAATTCCATACCAGAAACCCTTTAAGTCAAGTGAAATTGTTTTCAGAGGGTTATAAATTACATTGTTGGCAGAAGATTTATTTTCTCAAGTCAAGCAATGAAATCACGAGTTGTGGAAAAATTCGCACCCGTCCAAAAGCATATTTGAGAGGATAACAAACATACTCCCCCGAATTCAATGTCCAATATGTTTGCCAAAATCATTTAAGCTTGGCCCCCTTTAGGAGCCAACACAAAAATAAACCACCAAGAGGAGCTTCATTTTCCAACCATTTAAAAAAAAGCTAAAAAATGCCTGCAAACAAAAAGCACTTCTTTTGGCTAGTTCTGAAATAATATAAGTAGAAATACATTTTTATCTTGCAGATTATGATGAAATAGTGTTTGATAAAAAGTGACACATTCGTGCACTGTCAGAACTTCTTCATAAAAAAAATGTTGCGAATAAAAAATGTAGCGGAAATAATTTTTGAATGGTCAGGAAAAACCAATTTCAAAAGACTGAATTCAGTCGAATTACGTGACTTTTCTAAAGGAGGCTAATCCTCATCGATTTTTAATGATCCTGAGATTTTTTAAAGGATACAAAAAGTCCAAGATTGTTTGGCTTGGCTTTTTCCTTTAACCAAGTCAAAACTGATTTTGCTTTATAGATTGAAAATTGAAGAGATGACTTTTTTTATCTTGCATCAATATAGCTTCCCTTTCACTTTTGCCCAATGTTCTCCCAAATTCTCCTGCAAAACGTCCAGAAATCTGCATTTGTGGTCTTTGACCATTTTTACAAAACTTTCCAACAAAATGTGCCATGGCATTTTTAGTTAGAGAGAACTTTGAATTTGTTACTGTCAATTGATAAAGAGTTTAACGCTATATGTCTAATTGCACAACCCAAAAAAGAAACTTGGCCAGTTTCATTGTTTCCTTTAATGGAGGAACGTGTCTTAGGGGACACACTTGATTAAGTCTCTTGCTATAAGAATCCTAAAAAAAGGTTGACAATCTTACCAAAGAAATAATTTTCTTTCTGACATAAAATGAACCAAACCTTTTTTTTAACCAAGCTGAGCTCTCAAGTTTGAATAACGTGACAGCTTTCTCAGAGAAAAAAAATTCTTCCAAATCCTTTAAACAATTGGTTTTTCAAATCTGCTTGTCACTGATTATGGCAGATCGCAAACAAAGGCCTATTGTTTGAGGTTTTTAGGAACGACCTTTTTTTGGCGCAACTTTCATTCGTCCCAAGTATTTGGAAGAAAATGGAAAGAAATTAACAAAAAGCACATTTCTTCATCTCTCACTTGCTTAAAAGTTTTGCTGGTGAATTGAAAAGCAAAAGTTAAGTAAAGCTAATCTATAAAAATAGGATCTTCGATCACCAATAATAGAAAACTAGAAAGACAATCTGAAATTGTATTTCAATCAAAAATGTCTGAAATCAACTAAAGAGATCAAGAATCAAAACATTTAACTGATGCCTTATTAATTGTGAGCAAATAAATCCAGTCAATATTAGAATTTTAAAAAGATAAAAGGCAAAAATTAAATATGTTGGGTTATACAATAATAAACTTATGATTTTTATCAAGGACGAAAATTAAGATTTTGGGGCATTGTTTTTGGATATTTCATCATGCTTTTTTGTATTTCATAGTTTTTCTTGCCTTTTAAAATTGAAAAACAGGATTTTGTACGAAGGGTCAAATAAAATGAATAGAGAACGTTCGTTGCTGTAAAAAGATAGGAATATTTTTTATAGAAAATTAGAAAGATTTGCAATTTTGTAACATTTTTCCCGTGCAAAATTTAAGAATTAATTCAGGCAGAAATGTTGGCGACTAGCATTGGATTAGCTTTGTGTAGTACAGATACTGGTCGATTGACTTGGTAATCCGAATTGGGGTTACAAAGTTGTTGCTGGTGTAAAGGTTGTTGTTGTACTCGAAGTCGGGCAGCCTCGTCCAAAAACGAAAGGCTATTCTGGAGGACCTCGATGTATTCTCGGATCAAGTTTGAGATCTGGAAGGCCTAGAAAAAGAAAGGTGTAAGATATTGGAAGGGTTATTCGAATGGTAGGCTCTTCTTACTTGGTTTGTGTTGACAATTATTTTGCTTTGCTTCTTGTCACTGCCAGTAATGAGTAGGAGATGGTTTATTGACGGTGTGTAGTCAAGAATGCAGTCGTATTCAAAACTATTTAGCACGTTGCGGGTTCTGAATTCCAACAAATGGACACCACGTTGATCCACTGCAAGCCAGAGGGTCTTTGGCCAGTTAGAGGTAAAAGATTGCTAAAAAAAGAGTAGAGTAAAATAAATTTCCTTTAAAAAACTGAAATATGGCGAAAAGATTTATTACTGTGACATCAAATAATGTTGCTTTGTGTAAAGGCCAACACTGGATGAGGTTAAGGAAGGCTTGCTTGGCTTCCTCAATATTCATTCCAATAAGTGATTGGTGGTGCATGGCAACATGTTCTTTCTGAAGATTCACTAAAAGCCTTGGAGGAAGGCAATGAGTCATCACCTTTCATAAAAATTTATATTTAATTTAAAGTCAATTGAAAAGATGATTAAGTTTTCCTACTTGACGATAATCTCCTTCTCCTGCACTGTAGTCGCCAAGTTCGATCTGAGCTCTCAAGGCACAGAGCATAACCTATTCAAAAAGTTGAATTTCATTAATATTGATTTTAGAAAATCTTCAAAAGGTACAAGAAGTCATACCGCTTCCATGTCTGTTACAGGAAATCTGTCAGACCTTAGGTCACACAGAACTTGATAATAGAGAAGTTCTTTCTCAACAGGATCATTGAGATCAATATACTCGTCCTGGCGAACAAAAAGCAATGTTAATAAGATAAAATTTTGGGCTTTATATTTTAGTTTACCAAAAACAAGTGTTTTTTGAACAAAAACATGTGATGCTTGGATTGTTTGGAAAGAGTACCGCCTGCAGATCGATATTTTTCCCATTTGGACATTACATCAGCAACTTTCTCATCTGGAAGAAGACTTCGCTCCTGATTACCAAGTACTTCGTAGATGGCAAATCCTAAAAGTAAATAGAAGAGTCAGAAAACAACCAGGATAAATTTTCCAAAACTCATCACCTTGTGCATTATCTCTCAGTCCTATTTTAGCTTTGACAAGTTTCAAGACTTCTGTGGCTGTTGCACTTGGATCAAATTCAATGGCATGAAACTATAAGGATTGAAAAATAAAATAAAATGTTATTTTTAAATTATTTCTAATATTCTTACCTGGCCGTCCATAAAATGGAACCTAGCATAGATTGGCCTTCTGTTTATAGTGCAAAGAATTTCTTGCTTTGATGGTGGCCATTGTCTTCTTCTTGTACCCAAAGTTTTGTGGAAACACTAAAATAGCAAAGTTCATTGGTTTTATTTGTGATTAATTGATAATGAATTTTGACTTTTCACCTTTTCTGCAAATCTTGCATACTTTCCCTCCTCTGTGACAAAGTCTGCTGAACACTTTTTGAGATGTGACAGCAGATACTTTCGAACAAGTTTGTCCACCTGAGATATTGGCAAAATATTTTAAATCCTAGACACTCATTATAGGCAATTCACTTTTATACCGGCAAAATGACTGAACAAGCAAGTGCCAAAAGTGACCAATGCCGTAGATTCACTCTGGAATTAGGCTCTGGATGATCTGTGGTTTGCTTGATGAGCTATTGACAAAATGTTGTTAGAAAAATATTCAAAAAACATTTTACAAAAATGTTGATTACTTGTAAGAAAAGCTCATTGACTAGACAATCTTTCTTCATTGCTTTGTCCAACACTGTTTGAATGAGGAAAACGTGGTCCTCCTCTTCCTTGTGTGGGGCAGTTTCGTCCTCTAAAAATGAGTGGAAATTATTGATATTTTTGTTAGATGAAAGAAGTTATTTGAGTAAAAATGTTTAACCTTTATTGTTTTGAATAAGTCCTGCATAAGTAAGAATAAGATTGAAAACTTCTGTTGCTTGTTGTTCGTCCATTTCAGACATCAAGGACAAAGTTTGGGTCACAGGAATTCTAGAGAAGGCCCAGTATGCATGGGCATAACCCTTGTAAACTTCACCCTAAATGATGCAATCATAAACTTTGTTCCTCTCGCTATGTCTTGAGAATTTGCAGATTTCTTACTTGTTCATTTGTTAATGCCTCTGCACGATACTTTTCCATCTTTCTGGAACTTAACCTTCTTAAGGTATTCTTAAAGAACCTTGTGCCACCGCTGGCATCATCACCGGGCTTTTTCATTCGACTACTATCAATCAAGGCTCTTCGGCAGTTCACTAGATTTTGATGCAAACGAAGACGGTCCTCGTTAGTGACCTAAAGTTTCATCAAATTCAGAGTAAAAAATGAGAGTATTTTCATGGCTTTATTGTGCCGGACTTGGATGCTGAAGTTTGATAAATTTGTAAATATCTCAAGAACCCTTAGTCACAGAAAATACTTGTATAGACATCAATTGAAGGTATATCATAGAGCTTTCACTTCACACCAAATTTCAAGTCTTTATCTATAAAAATGAAGGAGCTATAAGGCTTGAGCCACAATGTGCCAAAGCGTTGTGACCCAGGTTGACTCTGTGACTGCTGGTCAAAGTGCTCAATCTCAAGGACCCGTGGTCAAAGAATTTACATGTGTAAAAGTTTAAAGATTTAAAAGTTTGTTTTGAGTATGCACAGCTTCATCAAAAATATCAAGTCTGTATCTATTAAAATGGGGGTAGATGAGACTTGCACAACCAGTTTTTTGGGGGGCAACAACATGTGACAAATTTTTGCTTCAGCTAGATTTCCTGGTGTAATTTTTCAAATTTTAAAACTGACTTAATTTGCCACATTTTAGCTCCTTCATTTTTATGGAAGCTATGGCTGTTCCTACACCTTCAATATATGTTTATACAAGTACTTTCTGTGACAAAGGGTTCTTAAGATGATTGCTCCAGCACAACTTTTACAAATTTGACTTCACAGTGCCGGACTCCTGCACTTAGGTCTGGCACAATGAAGCCAAATTTGTAGGAGCTTTATTTGTACTTTCAAAGATGCAATTTACTTGTTTAACTCTTCTTCGTGAAGAATCAGCTTCTCGAATCCAGTTGGCAAGAGCTGGCCTGTAACTTGCCACCAGACTTCCAATAACCACTTTGTGTGGGGTTTCAAAAACATAAACTCTCTGACGTTCCTGAGCAGTTTTCAACAAGTTCAACGTGATGAAGTTGTCAGAAGGATCGAGAAGGAGAGATTCGATTTCGTCATAGGGAAATTCAAACAGAATAAATTTGTCATCAGATTTGATGATTAGCACGCTGTCAGAATTAACACCGAGGATGATGTGATTGGCTGTGAGTAATGAGACATATTGATTACACTAATTTTCTTTGCATAAATTTGGTATTTTATTCCTACCATATGACCAGTACCCTCTGTAGGTCGCTGGAAACATTGTGCAGCCGTACAAAGGATACTGCATGACACAGCTGAGGTACCAAACTTTTGCAACGACCTCAGCCTTGCCTGCACCATAATGATTGTGAGCCTCTGCAAGGATGGGGATCCACTCACGATCCGACAAAAATCTCGCTTGCTTGATCCTCTGAGGTAAGAAGGTATCTATGTCTTGATAAAGATCAGCCCGGCTTGGCTGTGGCTCGCCCAGTAAGACTTGGGCTTGTAACCCTGCAAGCTGTAAGGCGACTTTCTCTGACACTGGAAGCTCGTCACACTACAAAGTTAAAATGAAGTTGACTTCTTGGGTCAATCAATGGGGTTTGCTTTACTCACCTTTACCACACTGTGAACTGCTTGTGCATATAATAAACTGACTTCAATGGGATCTGAAGGAATCTCTCGAGTATTCCAAAACAATCTCTTTCTCATGATGAACCTTGCAAAGTTTTTTGAGATTAAAAAAAATCTCACTAAGGTATAAGAAGTCATATTTCGAATTTACCTATTGTCACCCCCTGCAGAGCAATTGGAGAAGCCACTGCCATTGCTTGCTGTGCTGGATCTCTTTTTAAGAGTTGATGTTTTATGACTTGGACTTGTCTTGGCTTGTTGTGCTCTTAATTTTTGACTAGAACTGTTCATATTCATGAGACACATTTTTTTTAGTTTACTTTTAAAAACTTACATTTCCCAATCAGATATAATATCATAAAGGTAGGTGTGTTGCAGAATGTGAGACTCTCCTTCAGAAGTGGACTGGAAAAGTGACCAACCCTCTAATGATTGGAGTCCAATCTTATCTGCAAGTTTTTGTAAAACATCTTGAGAAGTATCCTTAGGGTGGACATCCAAGGCTTTTGTTCGACCATCCAAAAAGAAAAATCGGCAAACTATAGTGCCAAGGCGCTTCATTGCCTGAAATGTTCATTCAATATTAATATATTCATCAGACAAAGAATACCATTTGAAATGAGTACCGTGATCTCAACTGTTGAGGGAGGATTTTTTCTTATTGCAGCCTGCATATGATGGCAATTCTCAGCACACCATTCAACATATTGTTTGATTGGATCTGGACTGTTTTTGTTTTCTCTTAAAAAGCTCACAAAGTACTAAATAGATGTGAAATTTAAATAGGGTTATTGCAAGAAATGTAAAAATTTGTTATCATACTTTAAAGAAAGATTTTCCAGGTGGAAAGGCAACAACGACGAGACAAAGAAGTAACCAGAGTCTGCCGGATTGCTCTTGGTTCGGATTGTTATTAATTTGTCTGACACATTGGACGTATACTTCATCACGTAGTTCTTCCCGTTCGATTCCATGTCGGATTATTGTCTAATTTTTCATAAGTTATGGGGTTGACCTAGATTTTTTAGAAATACTAATGTTACCTGAATCACTTGTATTTCCAGATCTCCTTTCGCTTCACCCTTGGCATATTTGCAAAGCTCTTTGAAAATGTAACATGCAATGTTGACATTTTCAGGATCAAACATGTGGATGTGAGAATTAGGTATTGAGGACCCTTTGTAATAAGAAACCATTTCTTTCTTGGGCAACATTTCAACACCTTTTCCAGTGCTGCCAGACCCTGCACTTCTCTTTAGTGTCCCGACAATTGTACCCTGAAATTAAGTTGGATTTTAAATTAAGGGCGAATAAAGAAAGTTTTTTTAAAGAATAATCAAACCTGTGGAGACTTTTCATGATCGTTGAAGTAATTTTCAGCAAACTCAATGAGATCAAAACGCTCGTCTCTTTCCTCTTCTCCATGTGTTTCAGCATCCTCATCTGCTGCTTCCTAGATTATCAATATAAGAATTTTTTTCTGTAAAAAAAATCTGCAGGTTTTTCATAGGTATACCTGAATTCTTTCCAGCTCTCTGCGAACTCTATTCATTCTTCTGGCTTCCCTTTCAATTTCTAGAGGTGTCTTGCCATATACTCCATTTTCCTAGATAAATCAAACATTGAAAAGTATGATTGAAACGATGAAGAGCCTCAAGTTTCTTACCTGATTTGAATTTGCTGTGACTGGAATCTGTGGTAAGGGTGGCCTTCCTCCAACCACTCTATTATTCATGGTAAATCCATATTCCTGAAAAAAATAATCATCAATTAAGTCAAGAGACATTTTTTATATGGTGAAAATGCCAAACCCCCTTGAGCTCGCAAAATTCCACTATACACAAAAATAGGCTTTTGGCAACCAATTCCTCCCACTTCCACCTTGAACCTCAAAGTTCTCCCTCAGTTTTAAAGCTTGAGAGCTGAAACTTTTGTACCATTTGGGTTTTTATATTTTGTCTTAGAGCTGAGAAATGAGAGTTTTACTATAAGCTGACAAACAAGATTGATTGTGTTATTTTTGGACTCCATCTTTGACCTCTAAATATATCGGGCCCCAGATAAAATGTCAAAAAACTGATAAGTAAATTTTGTGCCACTAACATGAGAATTATTCCTGCCAATTTTTAGCTTCCTAGCTTCAAAACTGTGGGAGGAGATAGAGGTGACAGATGGAACAGACAGACATTTTTTACCAACTTGCGCCCTATTGAAAAATCTAAACTCCCCCCTCACTCCATTCTCTTCGCTCGGGAGGGACTCAGTAGATGTGCATTTTTTTGCTGAAAAGTGCAGAACCCTCCATGAGCAATGAATGCAACGACATCTAAGGCAGCAGCCAAATTACAAACTATATATAACCTAGCCTATAGCCTAAAAAACCTCATATCACAGCTCTTAGACAAAATTTAAAAAATCCCCAAGGTAACTTTTTAGGCATTAATATGAGAGAAATTTAAGCTCTCTGGCTCGAAAATTGAGGGGAGAGTTTGAGGTTACAGACAGACAGATGCATGTGTAAAAATCTACCATTGTAAAAATTCTATCTTCTACACTCACTCCCTTGATTTGCTTTGCTACAAAGAGATGAAAGCTTTTTAACTTACCTGATTTTGGCCATCATCAGCTGGTCCACCAAGAGGTTCTGGCCTTGGTTTTATTGACTCGTAAATTGGCTCTTTTGGTTTGTTTGATGAGTTCAAGCCGTTTGTCATGGAACTACTATTTGACATTGAGTTGGCAAGGGGGTTCCTTACCTCTGAAATTGACAAAATTAATCATCATTATTTTTTTATCAATGATTCTACAAACAAAGCTTACCAGGTGG
>Ga0194133_10009961_pt1 | contig 10785 bp, 7 predicted proteins | sample TA2KigOf40mmetaG_FD_155448 | JGI IMG/M metagenome (GOLD analysis project Ga0194133, IMG submission 155448) | Freshwater microbial communities from Lake Tanganyika, Tanzania - TA2015055 Kigoma Offshore 40m | ecosystem: Environmental > Aquatic > Freshwater > Lake | place: Tanzania: Lake Tanganyika...
GCCACCCCCCCCCCCCCCCCCGGAAAGCATAAATTGGATATCCTGGTTGCATTTAAGACTCAACCAAGAATCTTGAGAAAGATTTCTTTTATAATTTATCATTGTTAGTATCTGAAAAAAACCTTTGTGTTTCCTCAACAGTTAAAAATTTGTCTTGAAGTCTTCATCTAGCTCAAGCTACATTTTTACAACTGAATGCTTTGGCAATATTTTTTTTTGAAGAGAAGAAGAATATTAAATCTGACAAGACTTTGGAAGTTAGAAAAGTTGAAGTTTTCAACAATAGGAGTAAAGTTTTCTTTGTTCAAACATTGCTAGGTAGGCGTAGAAACAGTATTGAAAAGCTCTCCAAAAACAATGAGTTTGACATTTCATCAAATCTTTAATACTTCAAAGTTTGCAGCTTTATATTCTAGTTCTTGTCTGATTCGTACCTTCAAAGGCTTTTTTGCTTAAGATCTTCTAGTGATATTTTGGTGTTTTTTTCAAGAGCAAAACGTAATTCTAAGAATATCAAAAAATCAACAATTCCTTTGCATTGTTATATGTCTTAAATACAATAAATTACATGAACTTATACAGAATTGACATTTAATTTTGATCTTCTACTTCTCATCGACAATTTGCATATTCATTATGTAGGCTACAAAGACCCTTTCATCAGTTTATATAGCTTTTCCAAAAAACAATTATTCCAAACATGCCCATTTATGAATGCTGTTATTTGTCATAACATTTCCTCTTTGTTTATCTATAATCTACCAAGACTACTATTCCCCCTACCTTTGTTGACTTTCCACATGGAAAAAATTATTTTTGTAGTGATGAGGTGCTGAATGTACAAATTGTTTGCGAGGTAGTCTTATTGCAAGAGTATTTTAACTACCAATTAATCTTAAAGTTTCCAAATCAATATTATTAGCAAAACGATAGTTACTTGGGGAGAAATCTTGGATTACAATCAAAGGGCATTTCCAGATTTATATGAAATTGATTCCAGCTAATTGTTGTATGAAGTTTTTCATATTGGCCTTGTTACATCATGATAAAAAGTACAGCAAAATTTATTATGAGGCAAACATTTTGAGTAAGCAAGAAATCCAACAGTGTAAAGCTGAGTATTTTAAACACAGTCTAAAAATACATTATATGATCGAGTCTGAAACAAGATTTAATACAGGAAATGTTGAGTTGTTTTAATGTTGCATGACTTGCCACTTTTAATGTTTAATAATCAAACATTCCTGGACCTCTTTGTGACCTACTGGTCATCAGATAATCAACTATATTTAATCACTAATAAAAACAGTTCCTTAATTTTGTTATCTTATTATTTTATTATTTTCAAATATTTGGAAAAATTGCTTTTTTGAAATATTGGTTTGTATTTTGTCATTTAAACTTAAGCGTAATAAAAAGATTTTTAAAAAATAAAAAAACATTCCTGAAACTCTTTTGCCTCACAGAATATGTTATAAGAGTTCTTTTGATGCTATAACATAATAGAAAGCTTTTATGCACCATTTGTAAACTAGAACTAGTAACTTCGGTCACCCTAGAGACAAAATGTAGAACATGTTGAAAATAATCCATTTAAACATTGCTGAAAAAAAGTTCTTTAGAAGTAGACCAAAAATATTTTGTGCTTCTTTTAGACTTGCGTTCATCATTAGAGAGCTTGAAACAAACGCTGTTACGGTCCCATTTAGACAGAAATTGAAAGTCCCATAAAGGATTATCCCTCCACATATCTTTTCATAGCATATGCTACAAATAAATTCTTAGCCTTCCAAGGGATGTTGTTGAGGCGGAAATGTTGGAAGACAGTCTGTGCTGCAGAAGCAGAAGCAGCAGCAGCAGCAAAACCAACCGCATTACAAAAATAATTTTGACTATCTAATCTGCTAAAGTGACTCGACCTTCACATCGGGGAGTGAGGAGGGATGGATGGTTATATATAAAGGGAATAAATCAAGAACTTTGACACCTTCCAAGAAATTAGCATATTTGACTTTATAGTTATTGGCATATTTTATTTTTGCTGTAACTTTGCTCTTCAAAATTTATTTTTATCTAACAAGCTGGCACTTTCAAGCAAAGTTCAATAGTACCTTAATCTCCTTGTTTTCATTTTTGTCAATGCTTGATTTAGATGCACAGTAGGACACAGTTTTAGCTCCTAGAGGGGCATGGCTTTTCCAGGCATGGGTTAAAATATCACAGCAAATATTCTCCCGGCAAGCCTTTAAGTTCTCTGCCAATTCACAAATATGTTTTAGTTTAATATTCTAGATAAAAACTGACTTTCAAATTCATTTTTATGTAAGATAATGGATAACATTGAATTTTATACTTTTATTTTTCTTAACATTTTATTACAATCATTAAGATTGTGATTGAATTTATTTCCTTTTTCTACAGGGGATATTATAAAAATGATGCTTTCTAGCCCTCTTTAATTGAATATCTTCATATTGATTTTCCAGACCATAAATTATTTGAGTCTGACCATTTGGATTGGAAAATAAAAATATCTTGGAGAAAATTCAGAACTCTTATAGGTCCTTAAAATAAACTTCTTTTTTATTGATTTACTTTGATTTTTGTTTTTTCAACAAAACTTATTGAGTACTTTTTTTCAGTCAGGTCTCAGTAGGCAAAATTTTCAAGTACCTGGAGTCGCCAGGGCCAAATGGGAAAGGGCACCTGACTAAGAACTAAGGTCCTCTCATCCCAGGCTGTGCCACAAATTTTTTGGTTCTGGCATTGCACCCTCAGCTAGGACAATATTACCCTGCACTGATCATTATACTTGAGTCCGAATTGCACCAGAGAAATGAGGTTAGCCTATACTAAGAAATATTCAAGCTTCTCAGTCAGAATAATACATTGCAATGGCTCTTTTAAAGTGCTGATCATGCTTCAACATCTAATGTTCATAAACTGCAAATGTCCTTGATTGTTCTTTCCTACTGACCATTTTGGCCAAAACTCTGCCTATCAGATGTGTCCAATATTATAACACAAAAAATAGGTAATTCTTTGCTTTTTTCAAATTGCATTGTAATGTTTCAAAACTGGGCAAACATCTTTTAAATCAAGAACAAATGTGAAGCAGGATAGACAGCAAAGTTTGGAAAGAAATGCAACCCTTTTTCTTTTAGGGTTTCAAACTACATAAATCAAAGAAATGTTTTTGTTTTTTCAGAAATATCAGGCAATAAAAATATCTATAATCTACATTAATTTTGTACCTCTAATTATCTATCAGATAAATGGCTTCCATCAAGGCTTCACCTTAACAACCATCTGTATTTGGGCTCAATCATCAAATTGCTCTCAATGATAAATGTTCTTTACTCTGTCTTCTAGAATTGAATTAGTATGAGGAGATAATGAAGCTCTTCTCTTTGTCAGAAAAAATGACCTGAGATGAACAAAGGCATAATATTCTCAACTATTTTTTGTTATAATATAATCCTAATTCTAAAAAGATCTTATTAACTCAGTTCTTCATAATTTTCTTCAAAATCTAATAGAACATTGAAAATGAAGTTCTTTAGGGGAGAGGACAGTCTAGACGTAAGAAAATTCCTATCTAGTAGGGCTGCTGAAGCAATTTATTTTGGTAGGATTTACTCAGCAGCATGTTAACAACATCCTCAGACACTTCCCCCATGGGGAATTTTCCCACCTTACCCTTTGTGACATCTGATGCGCAGCAAATGACAAAAAGTCTGAAAACCAAAAGGTCAATATCGAAACAAAAAGGTTTTACAATTTATAATTATCTAAGGGATGATTTCTCCAATTTTTATGAAATATTGGCCACAGTTTATTATAAAGTTAATGTTTTCTTAGTCGAAAGAAGTAAAATTCCCTTCAAAAACAGAAATCAAATGAAGAAGCGTTCAGTACTTTGATATGAAACAAGATGCAAAAGAAGACGACGAGAACTGACCTGGAAAGGATGAAAGAGTCAGCATATTGTCAAGGCATGAAGAAAGATTCAGATCAGCTCCATTCAGGAATGCAGCAAATGAGATGAGCAACCCTGTACAACTAATAAACAAAAGACTCTATACCCAACTACATCACTTGCACTCCAACAAAAAGGGATTCAATGAACTGTCAACGCGCACACCAAAGTAGGTCACAGACCAACACAACTTTGAGAATTTGTTTCATTTACCAGTAAATGCACTGATATTGACTCCCAGGAATCACGCTAAACTTGTAGGTCCTAAGGGACTCTATCTTTACTTGCAGGGTTTATCTTTACTTGCAGGGTTGTGCTCTACAGACCGTGGTCGCCGTGGCCTACTGGTCATTGCATCAGGCTGGGAAACTGGGGGGTCTGTGGTTCGAACCCCAGCAGCTCCATGCAACCTTTGACTGACCCCATGTTGACAAAAAAATCCAACAAAAATGATCCCAGCCTTATAGTGTGCCTTTAATGATTTATTTTGCAAGGCGCACTTTAAAAAATATTTTTTTTAAATACCAAGTACAGAAAAAAGTTTTGTTTTTTGTATTGTTTGAATGAAATTATAAGTTGAAGCCTTAGAGCCAAATACAAATCAGTGAAAGCCAGGACATCTTTTTTACTAGGTACATTACAGTCCTTTTTGGCTGGGTTTTAGGGCTTTTTGACGTTGCTTTTCTCAGCCCCGGGACAAAGGCCGGTGCCCTGGATTGAACTTTTCAAAGTTTAATCCTTAGATTGAATTCCCAGCAAAGTACCATTAAGCTAAAATGGTTATTTCAAATACTTTTGACATTCACCAATCAGGGTAAAGCCAATTCTGAAAAGATAAAGACAGGAGAAACAATTTGCCAGACAAACCACATCCTTTCAAAAACTTGTATCAAATACAAACTGCAAGAAATGGCCTTGAAAATGTGTTTTTTTCCAAATCATTTTGCACAATAGTGTTTGTTTTACTCTTGAGACATCAGAGGAAAGTTACAATCAATTTCAAAGCTCTAGCAATTACAAATTCATTCATAGTTGTATGGATCGCAACTTGCTCTTGGGAGGTGGGACAAGCCCATTCATTCTTAAATATATATGATAATTTGGTTGGCCAACTAAAGAAAACAATTTTTGATTAACAACTTACAATATCACCCTATGAGGACAAGAAAACAATCATCCCTTGGGAGTGTCAGAACAAAGATTTATTTTAAACTCCTGGACTAAAATATAAAGAAGCTTTTGGCCAGTGGACAATCAATTATATTTTAGGTGCAGAAAAAATAAATTTTGAAATTTCTTGATTTAGGCAGTTTAATCCATCACTAATAATTCTAATTGTAAACAACAGTAGAGGCGAAAACCACAATCAATTATACAAATGATAACTTCTTGTCCTTTGAAGCAGATTTTTTAAAATATATTTTTCTTATTTAAATAGTCCACATTTTAACAAGAAAAAGACCCTTGATTTGAGTCTTTCACAAAACTTTTTGCTAATGCTCTGAGAAAATCCATTATTTAATCCACGTCTTTACGTCCAATTTCTACCTTTCACACACTCAAAGATTTTTGCCAATAAGATAAATGGAAAGTAATTTAAGAGTAAAATGTAAAATTTCTGATCATTCTCTAAGAATTGTGTCAATTTGTAAATTTAAGCACTTCAGAATTATCTATAAACATAACCTTCTTTTTCCCCCCGGTTTCGTGATCTTCCCCAAATGTTGTAGATTGATAGGGTTTACATTTGATTGTGGTTTGTGCAATCAGACAATCAATAAAATCAGCAAGATAATTCTCCAACCAAAAATCATTTTCTTCTTTCGAATATTTATATGACAAAAATATTTTTTGTTGAAAATGCAAAGGAGAAAAAAGAGGAAACCATAATTTTATAGTCATTCACATAAAGACATCCTCCTCTTCATCTCGTCTGCTCATAATAATTATCATAAAATAAATTTCCAAAAGGCAGTTATCCTTAGACTTTTTCTCATAAATAAGCATTTTATAAGATTATACAATAACTTTTCTTTTTTTAAATTTAAACTTTCATAGTTTTTGTTCTTTACAATAGTTTAACATTTCAAACCAATTTGATCTTTCATACAAAAAGGTGCATCCTTAAAACTAGTTCCTAGTTTTAGGGATATCTTATCTACCCTAATAGTAACCCATAAAGTGAACTTCTCCAGGTTCACAAGATAAAATGAGCAAAGTGTGTTTAATAATAGATGATTACCAATACCAAATAAAAGACTATGACATTAAATTAAACAAACTTATTTTGTATACTTGCTGAGGCTTGGCTCACTAAGAAATAAGCCTCAAGAGGGCAAGGACAGCAAAAATGGATGATCTCAATTGCAGCCCTAAATAAATAACAAATCCTACAGATACATGCCAGGCAAACGGCATCAACCTATTCATTCATTAATCTTACAATTCACTCAATTCAAGCTCTTTTTTTATTTTGCTTTTACAATATTTTCTCAATATATGTTATACTTTTGTCACATTCTCGTTTAACTCATTTTAAGATTGGTTGACACCTGATCTTTTATTCCCACACTATTTGATATCAAGATAGCATTTCTACACAAGGGATACTTGCTCCTCCATTCAGCTAGTGCCAACACGCTGATCACCCCTGTTAGTCACAACTCTGGTTTAGTCTCTTCTGTATAAAGGGCTTTCAATCTATAAATAAACGGTTCAGAAAAATGCCAAATGAACGAGTGTGCAGGTTACAACTCACAAACAAACAAATGCATGTGCATTTCCTCCCTCAATTTTGTAGCTACAGGGTTGAAATTGTGTAATTAGAGAGATTTTAGCCAAGCAGCGCAGGCGCATGCATGCATTCTTAATTACGTTTACATCTTAAGTGGACTAATGTGCAAAAAAGAAAAACTCTCATATCTCAGCTCCTAGACAAAAATTTAAAAATATGGTTTGTAACTTTACTTACAATGCTGAACTCTCTCAAAAAAAAATTTCAACCCACTAGCTTCAAAACTGAGGGAGCCTTTTGAGGTGACGGACGGAAAAATTTCTACCAAACCCAATCAGTATAGGGTGCTAAACTTTCACTTTCTTTGCTCATGGGATAAAAATTTCAGTAAAAAAAATTTCTTGATTTGAAAAAATGAAATTCTAGGATCCTGATTCCATTTTTAGAGAAAAAGAGAATTAACCCTAGAATTTAATTTTTCTACATTTTAAGCATTGAGCAACTCCATGTACAAAGATAATCACTATTGATCATTTCTGTTGGTTAAAAGTATAATAGACAAGCCCACCGGGGCCTGGCGCTGCCCAGGAAAAATTTGGTTCATTTTTTGTAAAGCAAAGTTTTTTCTCCAGTGATCTGTTTTGGTTTTGGAGTTTGGGGTACCCTTGGATCAGGGGGTTGGGTTGGCTGGGTCATACTTGTGTTAAGACCCTTCCCTGAGTTGGTGTGGAGGCTTGTACAAAATTTAACAGAAATTGGTATGGCGAAAGAGGGACACAGGTAGATACATAGATAGGTAGGTAGGTACAAACAGTCTGTTTAATATATATAGACTAGCCAACCGGAGCTTGCATGGGACAAAAAATTTTAAGGGTACCCACCCTAACATTTTCTGTTACACAAAGCTTTTTCTCCTGTGATCTGCTAAGGTTTTGGAGTTTGGGATATCCTGGGGTCAGGTTGGCTGACTCATACTTGTGTTAAGAACCTTCCCCAAGTCGGTGTGGAGGTCTGTTCAAAATTTGGTTCAGCCATTCGCGCAGGATAGAGGGACATAGGTAGGTATACATTAATACAAACAGTCTGTTTTATACATATAAGATATATTTTTCTTTAATATGATATTTTTTGAAAAAAGTTGATCCCAAATTTCTCCAAAAAGGAATTTTTTCATTCCACCAATGATTGAATTTAACACCCTAATAATTTTCCAATCCAACCCAACAATCATCGTATTAAACGAAAGATCTCAAAAGTTGTCTGTGAGAGAAATAGTTTTCCCTACAGATGTCTTTGCTTGGTTTGTTTTCGATTGGAACTTCTTTCACGGTCACAGCCCAAAATTAAAGAAGTCTGATGGCCGTCCGTTGCCTTGCCACTTCAACACTCATTTTGTTGACTTAACAACGCCTGGGAAAGAGAATCCTCATTAGAGAATCAGATTTATATACATGTTGAAAAGTAGAAAAAAGTCAAAGTCAATGGTCAGTGTTGAATTCGATTATTTTCATTCTGAATAATATAAAGAGAGGGAGTAGAGGATCAATCTAAGGCCTTCATCTGCCTTATTTGAGGTTACAATATTGAATTCAGAATCCAAAGATTCTGACTTTTTATACAGTCTGATCACACCCACATTGTTAGGAAGGGAAACAAAGTTTGCCGTCCGGAAAAGAAAAGTAAATGTTGGATGAAGAAAACGACCAGGAATAGTGATGAACTAGAAAGATGATGGTGCTAAACAAAATATCCATAATGTTGACCTTTGATATTGGTGGAAAATAAATAAAATTAGCATCTTTCATTTTGTCCTACAGATATATATATATATATATATATATACTGATGATTCTCTTAAGGAAGGAAATTCAAAACTCAGATCCCCCTCTGAATTTCGTGCCTCATTTGAATAAGGGTAATTTTCCACATTTCCACTGTGGATTAAGTCTACTTTCATGAATTGGTATTTCAGTCTGGATACACTTTACAGCCGATTTTTTTTCTCCAACGATAATCATCCCTCTCAAATATCCCTTTTGATCAGTGTGACTGAATACTAATGAGCGATTTTTGGCACACACTTTTTTTGCACCATTTCCAGAGGGAAAATCCAATAAGCTTTTGATAAAACTTCATTTACATTCTTGTTCTTAAAGAAGATGTAAACCTGATGCTATTTGAAATTTGCATTTCTTTACTCAAAGTTTTCATTTGAAAAATTGAATTCATGAATTATTTAAATGCCTATACATGGGGGTTGTTGAAATCGAAATACCATCCATAGAGTTGTTGTTTTTTGTTATATCACTCCTACTTTTTTGAGACTGCTGCCAAAAAAAAGAATGTTTATAGCAATGGAAGTGGAATAGATTATAAGCTTTTTTTTATTATTCAAAAGTTTTTGTTGCTCTATCATGCCATTCATCAGACATTAAGCGCCTCAATTCATTAGTTCTCAAAATCATTAGACAAAACTAGAGGTGGGCCCTTACCTGACCTGAGCATACTTTTGACCCGCATTAAATAAGAGGCCAACCCTGCCTTTGACCTCACCCGAAGAGATTTTTTTTATCCAAAGAGAAAAGATTAAAAAGTTTGTTATTTTTAGTGGAAATTTTCCAAACCCAAACCCAAACCTGGCCCGACCCGACCCAAGCTGAGCTTTAAAAAATTGACCCAACCTGGGTCAAAAAATTTTTACCTGGACCCATCTGTCTTGATCTTATTAAGATATTCAGAGCTCTGCACAATATCTCAAATTAGATCTTTTACCTTAGACCAAATTCTGAATGATGCAATTAGATACTGTTTGCCCAAAGTACTAACACGACAAACACTACCCTAACAATTCAATTAATGCAACTATCTCATAGTTTTTCTAGGTCTCCAAATAAGATCTCCTTAGACTACAGCCGAGGACATTGGTCAATCCTCGTTCATTTACAGAGCAAAAAAATTTGTGAACTCATCCTGTTGAATTGGCTGCATTTGTGCAAACCTACCTTTAGAAGAATGATACAATAACAAATGCCTGTCTTATCATCTAATTTCAACAATTGCAAAACTTACAATGCACATCTTGAAGATTTTTTTCATTCGTTATTGCACAAAATATGTTATGACACTAATTTTAAAAGTAAATTTTCTTATGATGCTTAAGATTAAAGACAAAAACCTTCTTAAATCTTCTTTCAAAATCAGAAAAATGATTGATACTTTAGTTTTTCATGGTTTCAAAAAGCTGGGCTATGAAGTTGAGGTGTTTGGGCTAGCGATGGGCCCTGACCCGCAGTAAATAAGGGGTCCACCCACCTTTGATCCGGGTACTTTTAGACCCAAACTGAAGAGATTATTTTTGACCAGAAGCAAAAAATATTGAAAAATTCGGGATTTTTAGGGAAAATTTTCCCAACACTAGCCAAAGATGGCTGATCTGACATGACCCGGTTTGGGCCCACATAAGTAAACAGAACCATTACTAGGTTAGTGCATAGGTTTAATTATTGATATTGGATCTGCAGTTTGAGAATGATGTTGGGATCCATCCATCCACATTTCTAATGTCAAACTCAGATTTGGTGTGACATTTATAAATCAAAAATAGTTTCCTTTTGATATAGCTCCAGTCTATTATTGATAATGTCCACAAAACTTCTTCTCTTACACTTTTAAAAACTTAAGAATCTGTTGACTGTTATCTTCTTCGTGAACTCAAGGCGAGAGAAACTTTTCCACAATTGTCAAACTTTCACTATTATTTATTCAGCAAAAGTTATCTGTTGGACAAGTTTCTGGTTTCAATGTAAAAGTAAACTTAGAGAGTATTTCCTTTTTTTCTGTAGTCATAAGATCGAATCATATTTTTCTGCATTGAAATCTCATTAAAATTTCATGAATAAAAATCAGAGGAAAATTAGACTTTACATTTAGCCGAAAAAATGGATGGGTAGAGGAGAGAGGGAAGGGGGGGGGGGAGACCAAACTTTCATGAACCCATTTGCTTTGTGTTTCTATATTCAGACCGATTTCTCATTTGGCTCTACAATAAATATAGTTTGAGCATCGAAAATGG
>Ga0194133_10009964_pt1 | contig 10782 bp, 4 predicted proteins | sample TA2KigOf40mmetaG_FD_155448 | JGI IMG/M metagenome (GOLD analysis project Ga0194133, IMG submission 155448) | Freshwater microbial communities from Lake Tanganyika, Tanzania - TA2015055 Kigoma Offshore 40m | ecosystem: Environmental > Aquatic > Freshwater > Lake | place: Tanzania: Lake Tanganyika...
GGTTCAATCCCCGGCCGCCCATGCCAGCAATTTTTCAACCCCGGATTGCAAAAAAAATCAACAAGGCACTCTCAGTCAGGGTAATAGTAATCTGCAGTGACCATAAACCTCTATGGTGGGACTCTGATAAAGGTGTTGGTCAAGCATCAACATCGCCTGAGTCTATACTGCACAAGATTATTATTATTATTATTTCGTAGCCCTCTGAATCTTGAGATAGAACTACCCTCGAAATTCAACATCCTGAATTGTCCTCTGCAACCTGAGTTATTTTTATATTAAAAAATCTGATAAATGTTTGACAAAAAAAGGTAGACCCTTTTAAAAAATATTTCTTTTGAATTGATCATTTTTTAAAGGATGAATAAAACCCAAAAACAGTAGTAAAAATTATTTGTGACTTGTTTATACTGATCAAAATTGTAATGAAAGGACAATTAAGGTTGAGAGTTTAATTGACTTTCAGATTAATCGTTGTGTCTCATATAACCAAATTACAATTGGCACATAATTATGACATGAAGTCCAACTCTGTAACACATTTCCATTATCAAAGTTTGTCTGTTTGCCATAATTCCCATTACTTTCTTCATTTATGGAAAGAGAGGGTTGTTACAGTTTTGTAACAAACCCTTTCTGCAAGTCCATTACTGTAAAGTCTATCGCTTTAATTTACTCTTGCTGCTGTCACGACTTGTTTGTCAAACTTTTTCAATAATAAGAAAAATATTGTGTATGAAAAGAGAGCTTAAAAATTATGCCTCTTTATTTTAGTAGGAGTGAGTATAAGCTAGAGCCAAATTCGATAACAATCAACTACTTGCACAAGTTTTACTTTTGGTTAATTTTTCATTGTTTTGAAGCTAGAACAAAGTTATCTCGAGCAAATCATTTTCTTTGTGTGTTTATTAAGACAATTTTCAAAGAAAAATTCAACCCAAGATGTTAAAAAATTGACCAAAACCTTATTTAATACTTCATAACTACAGTCATTTATTTTTTATGAAAGTTATTTTTGTTCTGCATTAAATTTTAATTTGGGAATAATCAACCCTCTTTCGTGTATTCTTCAACTCCTGTGGGAACTGTCAAACGAAAATAGACATTCTCATAGGTAGGTGTTTGCAGTGATCCCACTGTAGACCTTCATCCCTGAGGTGCTTGCTGGTTTAATTGCATTTTGTCAACTGTTCAAACAAAACACAGTTTTCATAGAATGCTTTAGGGACAATATTTGAAACTTTACTCTAATCAATAAACTGCTCTAATTTTCTTTTATTTTTTTGTCCTTTTTATCTTTTGGTGTTGTTCATGATTGAGAACTGATCTGAAAAAAACCTATTTTAACAAGGTAGACCCAATAAGCCTAAATCATGGTGTTTTCATAATTTTAAGGTAAGCTGGCCATGCCCAAACGAATGAGGTTTGAGTTCAATACTGAACATTTCAAGCAGATCATTACATCCCAATATTACTCAATGCTATACTATCCAGCACCAGTTAGGCTGGGGAGTACAACAAAAGTTAGCCTGAAAAAGCTAGTTAACTCTTCACACTTTAAAGCACTAAGAATTAGTAAAGTTGATCTCTTAAAGAAATTCAAAAGGGCTAATCCCAAAGAATTGACGAATTACTAAACCCCAAGCATAGCAATGAATGTTCTCAAAAATAAGGAAACAAGGACAGACTAAATGAAACATTGTACTGTACAAGAAGAAAGGACAAACTAGCCAGGTTCTTTGAAAGTTCAAAAGGCAATATTGATAAACAGTCTATTCATTGATGCTGTAAGAAGACTTCTGATAAGAGAACATTTTTATTGGCAGCAACTTTACTTAACATTTTAAGTAAGTTGTTGTTATATTTGGATTTTCTTTTTATTGAATGACACATTATATTCTTTTATAAAGGCAATGTATTTATATGGCGAAGAATGAGAATAGATCTAAACAAGCAAACAGTTGATAAAACTACATGCTCAGTATTTTTATATAAAAATTAGTTTGTTAGGGGTTGCTGTAGCCTAACAGTTAGAGCATCTGAGTGAGGACTGGGAGCCTGGGGTTCAATCCCTGGTCTGGGAAAAATCTTTGAACCCTGGATTTGCCTTATTTAATCATTTCCAGTAGATGATTATCTCAGTCAGGATTGATTGTTGTGCAGAAAACTTGATTAATAATGAAGTGTCTCCTAATCATTGACTCATAAAATTATCAAATACAATCAAGGGACTGTGAGACACAACTTTCAGTGACAAGAATTGTGTTAGAATAATCAGTTCCTTAACAAAAAAGCTGTCAATCAATCAAAAATCAATTATTATATTGTTGAGCAGTTCGTTTCCTGGGTCTATGGTCTCAACTATTCAGCGCAAGTTTCGAGGAATGGGGCATTTAGCGGTTACAGGGGAGTAAAGTCTGACTCCTCATAAACATTCTTTTTATTTCATTTTAAATCCCCTGGACTGGATCAAACCACATGCATCTTCATAAATTAAAGCAATTATTTCGACTTCCCGAATCGTCCATATCTTATTTTCTAGGGCCTTTCACGGCTCAGATCCTTTTTCACTCTCCCCCTCACCCCCCACCCTCGCCCCTCCCTAAACCGGTGTGTATTTGATTTGGTCCTGTTCCATTTTCTCATTCAGTCATTCCAAAAGATTCAAAGCGGAAACTTAAAGTGTCACGGTTCTGAATCTCTCTTTAGATAATAGTGTAAAAAAATCATTTCTACATATTTATAAAAGCTGAAGTGATTTTGTGCAATAAGGAAGAATATCTACAACACATTCCTTGAGAATTATTTTGTGTGGTTGAAGTTTTAATTTAACAAAGAAAAAAAACAATTAAGTTTTGTAAGTTTACAATTTCAAAGGCTTTAATGATGACTCAAGCAGTAGGGGTTCAATTTTCACACAAAAACGACCCTGAACATTTTTATCTTGAGTAGTGTGTGAAAACAAAATCGAGATGGAATCACGGTGGTGAAAAAAAACCACATCCAAAGTTATCTTCTAATGTCAGGTAAACTGTCCTTGATTTTTTTGCTTGTTTTTAAATCAAACTTTACAGATTATATTTCATGCTCTTTTCAAAACTGACATGCAGCTATTTGTCCTTATCTGAGGTTTCCAATTAAAGCCAATTGTTTCGCAATGACGATTTCTCTAGTAGGAAACTTTAAACTTGGAGGATTATTGATGAAAACTTTATTCAATTATAGTCTTGCAAACAACTTTAGAAGTAATAATTAGAAATATATCTGAGTCAATGAATCAAGATTACACAATTTGCTTGTAAAAAAAGTAAAACCTATTGAGCCAAAAAGTTTGTAATAATTGAATAAATGGCCTTTTTGCAATAACAATGAAGAAGTTTTTAAAGTAATTAATTAAACTCTAAGTGAAAAAAGTTTCTCTCTAACAAAAATTGTCCATCAAAGTTTGATTATTGCATATAAAAATTATACCCCAAATGAAGACCAGTTTGGTGTTTGCAAGACCCAAAAGTTAAACTCAATAAATTCTGAAAAAATATTCTTTTGATGTTCAAAAATTATACAAAATCAATGAAAGATGATAAATTTTAATGATTGATTTGCAAAATAAACACCATTCTGAGAACTTTGGTCAAATTTTATATTGGATAAATTTTATCAAATGCATCTCGTAAAGTAAAATTTTACTGTGAATAACTGTTCAATAACCATTAATGTTGACTTTTCAAAATATAAAACATTAATTATCAAACAAGAAAACGATTCATGCCTTGGTATTTTTTTTGTAAGTTACATGAAGAAGTAGGCTTTTAAACATGCAAATTTTGGAAAGATAACTTTCCAAATTGATACAGAATATTCAAAAAACCTTTTTTGCTAGTCCATTAAAATCAAGTTTGCTGCAAAGCAAACTTTAAAAAAATCATATTTCAAAATTCTGAGTGAATCCTCAGACATTTGATAGGGCTTGTATCAATAAACGTCCCTGTAACTTGATCATCTTGAAGTAACTTTTTCTTTTCAAAAGATTTACATCTTATTTTAAATTAAATAAATGGCTTCTGAGTACTAAACTAGTTAGTTTGAAGCTTTTTTTTGGCCTCCAAAAAATCAACAGGGGCCGAAATGTCGAATTTTCTTCATACAATACCCAATCATGGTATCTGTAATAGAAACAGGGCTACAGAAATTTCAGAGCAAATGAAATCTAACCCAAACACAGAAAATTCCATTCAAGGTGTCTTCAACTCAATGGTTAAGGACCAGTTTGAGAATAAGATAAGAAATATAGGGAGTTTTCATTGAACTTACCCTCTATTAGTTTGACACAAATGGCCCAGAGGTTCTATAGCTCAGCTTAAATTGTTAATGTGAGAAGTTTGGAAAAACTCTGATATCTTTTGTATTTCCTTGCCTATCAGGTTCCAAGGCTAGAGGATATTGATTAAGTATCTTTATTAGATCTCTAGAGAAAATAGGTGCACTAAGCTCATGCATATGCTATAAAGACATTTTTAGGAGCTAAACCTTATTGTTATGTACTTTTTGATTCATTTTTGAAAATATCAATCCTGTTAATATTTTTATGCTGTCATTGAAAAGAAAAATTTCACCTAATTTTTCAGGAAAGTTTTCCGGCAACAAATTGTTGGCAAACTGTCGGTTTCAATAAAATTTATCCGAGTTGAAAATTGAAGCCTTCCTTGAGAAAAAGCATCTTCATGTCTGCGAACAACGTCGAAAATGACAACATCGACTCAATTGGATTCAGGAAGAGCCAAACTGATACCTAAATAAAAAGGTTTTCATTTTTCACTTATTTCTACACTTTCTCAATCATTTCAAACAATTTTATGAGTGAATATATCTTGAAAAACTTAATTTGTCGGTGAAGAAATGATTGAAAGATCCCTCTATACCAACCAGAAATCGTTTATCATCCTTAAGGATTGTCAAAATTTATTTCAATGAGAACTTTTTTCGAAAATTATAGCATCAAATCTTTAACTAGCACATTGCATTCTCAGTTTTATTTTGTGTTTGTAATGGACCACAAGGAAAAAAGTTCAATTTTCGTCCATTTTTAGATGATCCATTCAACCTATGGAGTTGTTCTAAAATTTCTAATCTAAAATAAATGGTAATTTAAACCTTATCCTTTATTTTCTTGATGACATTTTTAATAAATTTTACTATAGAAATGTTCTGCCAGCAACAATTAAAATTCAACATTAAATGCTATTCAAATCTTCTAGATTTTGATTGAGATTTTTAAACTAAAATGTCAGGTGAGAACGGAACTCCAAATTAAAAATTTATTCTTTAATGTTTCAAAATGATCAATATGATTTCAGAATTTATAATTCCTTTTCGAAACTTGTCTTTGTTTGTTTTTTCCACCCTGGTAATGACTGTTATTTGCAACACCCCGCCGAGGTTTGTCTTGGACAATGCAGCAGCCTTGGCAGGTGGAGGAGATATAATAATCAGGCTCAAAGAGGGTCAAGTAAGCTAAGATTGTCAAATCCAATCCTTTTTTTGTAAAATATTACAAAAATCTAATTTTAAAGGCAACTCCACCGGGATCTAAAATTTACACTATGAGAGGTTATGATCAAGATGGTGATCATTTGGTGTTTGGCATTCAAAAAACAAGAGATTCAGATCTTATTAAAGTGACCAACTTGAACAATGATCAGAATGAAGCTGTTGTGACCCTTGAACAAGAACTTGATGCAGAAACAAGGTATTAATAGAGTGAGAAAACTAGTATAAAAGTGAAACATTTTCATCTTTTTCATGAATTTCAAGGTCTGAGTATCAGTTTGTGTTAACTTTGACAGATGGGAAACTTGGTGATGGAAACTTTATCACTCAATCAATGTTGATTTTGGTAAGTAGATTCATTCATTAATCTTATATTAACTTGGGGTCAGAATTCTTGGTAATAGTGTTGGAACAAACAACATCTGGATCCCTAAGCACATGATATCAACACTATGAGCCACAAATTTTTTAACATTTACATTAGCACTAATTAAGAGGGCTATAAATAATCTTCATTCCAAGGCAAATATTTATGAAATAATTCATATTTTGATGGGAAAGTTTTCAACAGTTGATTGTTTCCTCAACATTAAAAGTCATTATAAGAAAGCTTGTGCTGTATAATTATAGCAGGTTTTTTTGCATTCAAAAAAGAAAATAATTATATTGTGTCTTCTTATAAGCCAAAGTTTCTTCAGAAGTTCAACAAGAAACGGTTTGAGGGTTTCTGAAAAAAAATCCTATTTTTATTCGTTTTTAGATTTTATAGCTACAAAACTGTGTTACCTTTAGGTTGATGATATAAATGACAATCCTCCAGTATTTAAGCCTTTTACATCTGTTATTCAACTTCGTGAACATTCGCCACCCCAAGTTATTGCCACACTAGAAGCTGTGGACAAAGACTCTGGAATTTTCGGCCAGGTACTTCTTGTGCCATTAAACTGTGGAAGAAATATTTTACTCTTCTATATTATTTTAAGCCTGCTTTTATTTTTAATGATAGGTTGTTTATTCATTGGGTGATGCAGAAGTTGATCGACTAAGTGAAATGTTTTCTGTAACAAGGTAAGATAATTTAAAAACTCTGGTATATATTGATTTTCCATGGTTAGGCAGAGGTTCCTGGATAAACCAACCATTTAACCTTTAAAGTCAAAAGAAGTTATTTTTTGCTGAGTCTTAGTTTGAGCTTTTCTTTTGCAAATGAAGAGAATATATTCTCGAATATTCTCTTTCATTTCTTGATAGTTGAATCAAGGATAGTCCAAAAGGGTCATGTTTTTTGCTTATTGATCCGACTTATCAAGTGGATTGGACAACCTTTTGACAACTGAAAATTTGATAGGCAAATAAGTAAACTAGTATGATTTAGTGATTTAGGCATAACCTAGCAAAAATATGAACTCTCTGACTCTTTCACCAATCAAGTCAAGTACCTAATCTTTCTTCCCTGGAAACAAAGAGACTACTAATTGCAATAATAATGATTTAAACTAATAGACATTTCATGAGCTTAAACTGTACATTCTGTTTAAAAACTGTGTAAGAAATTATCAGGGAGCACCTTGACTTACAATATGCAGAAACTGAACCGATTGTAATAATGTCAAAAGCCTTTAATTCAGAACAGTAGTGTTTTAGTGGCTCTCAAAAAGGTATTACCAGAACAATGGTTGAGTCTAATCTGTTCAAAATATGTTATGTCAATAACCTGATTGTGAATTCTAGATCTCCAGAAGGTAAATGTGATGTAAGATTGATTGGAGATCCTGACTATGAGCGAAAGTCTGTCTATCAGATCAAAGTTATTGCTGCAGATCGTAGCAACTTTGGAGGGACAGTTAACACAGCTACAGCAGCAATCCTTGTCCAAGTAGGCCTTTTTTATCAACTAAACTAGAATTACAAAAATGTTTTTACATTTTTACATCAGATTGAAGACATACCCGACAATCCACCAGAATTTGTAAATGTTCCATCCATCACAAGAATTTCTGAAGCAATTCCTAAGTTCACAGAGGTGAGAATCCTGATGCTGAGAGTTAAATTTTTACCCTAAAATCAAATTTTATTTAGGTTTTACAAGTGAAAGCAATTGATGGTGATAAAGGAATCAATGCCCCAATAAGATATTCAATTCTGGTTAGAAACTTTCAACTTTACAAACCCTTAAAAGATTGAGTAAATGTCTGAAAAATTATCTTAGAATGAAGATAATGAAGATTATTTCACCATTTCACCTGAAACTGGAGTTGTCTTCACCAAACAAGAACTGGATAGAGAAAATTTACTCTCCACAAATGGTGCTGTTATACTAAAAATCAGGTATATCATATTTTGAATATTTTTGATTTTATAATTATTTTCAAATGAGAAAATTTATTTTGTGATCAGAGCTAGTGAAGCTGGTGGACCATCAGAGACCTTTTCTGATACAGAAATCACAGTAATGGTAGAGGTGAGAAAATTATTATCATGATTTTCTAGGGGATTGCTACACCTTTACAAAATTGTAAAATTAATCTAACTAAGTAACAAAAGATCTGAGGTTCTAGAACTTAGTTCTCGTCCATGTCTAACCCCAAAGTGTATAAACAAGTTCATTGCTATGGTCTGGAGAAAGTGTGTTTGAGCGAGACGAGAGAATGTAAAAAAACCCAGGAAGACCTTCCCGCAATCAAAAAAAGAATCAGCACTGAACCGTTTGTTGATAGAATGGCAGCCCTTTATATTGGAGACTCAGATCAGAGTTGTGACCAAAGAGGGTGATCAACAAGGTGGCACTAGCTGATTGGAGGAGCGAGTATACCTTGCACAGAAGTAACAACTTGATATATACAAAAGGTGTGAAAATGAAAGATGTCAGCATATCTTGAAATGTGATAAGTGGGAATGTGATAAAAAAGAATGTTCAAATATTGTGAGGAGTGAAATAAAGAAAAGAGCTTGAAATTGAGCGAATTGTATGACAGTATCTCCTTTGGTAGATTTTTAGTATTCAGTAATTAATCTCTACAGATATTGTGACTAAGGTGAAGAATTAGCTATCTAAAAAGCAGGGATTCATGTTGGGTTAACCTATGAAAAGGTCATTAAACTGGAATTTAAGTTCTACTAGGTCAGGAAATTGTCATGAATTAAGCTACAATATGGCTAGAACTTCTTCAGGTTTAATTCACATAAATTTTTAATTGAAGACATCGACAAAAGCTTTGAATGGGGGTTAGCCATAATTACTAGCTTCAAATCAGTTTATCAGAGTAAGTTAGTTAAGAACAAAAGGGCTAGTCTCAAACAAAAAAACCCTACCTTTATTGGATAATGTGAAAGAATTTCGAGTTGCAAATAGATTGGTAATGATTTTATCGATTTAGCATTTTAAGGCCATCTGTTTTGTCAGACTTTTTTGACATGATTTGACCTGCAAATGTAGTCAGTCAACTTATTGACTATTTGATTTGCAGTCATTTGCGACTGTCTCACACTTAACATGTAAAAAATTTCTGAATTTCAAAACTGAGCATGTTGGATATAGTTTCATTCTAAAACACAAGGATTTTTATTCAAAAAGGAACTCATCTCATCTCACATCTGTCACGAGATATTTGGATTTAAAAGTTGACTTGAAATTTAAAAGCAAAAAAATCTATAGTAAAAACATCAAGTTGTGATTAATCATGAAAAATTTTCTATATGTGATGTGAAAATTTATTCAAAATTTTAAAAATAGAAATATGAAACTAGTTAGTTTGTTGATCTAGAGAGAGAGAAAAAAAACCTAAAATCGATTTGCAAGCATGTGAGTTGAAAAATAAATCAAGCCCTTTTTTCCCTCTGGTTGTATGTTGTGTCATTATCAATCAGTTCATTGTTCACTTGATTAACATGACTAGCATTAAAGAAAAAAAATGAGTAAAGAAGATAGGGTGAAAGAAAACAATTCATGTTTTGACTGCTGAATTGTCAAAACACTATGAAATTAGCCTTTTCATGGAAAATATAAATATTAACTGAAATTATTTTACCTATATGTGGTGATTATAAATTGAATATTTATCTGTTAGTTGCTGTCCATTTTGGCTTTCGTTCATTTTCCAATGAAAAATTCTCTGCCCCAATGAACACAATCAATAAATGAACTATTTGTCTGAAATTATAGACCACAATAAAATGGAGAAGACCTATGGAGAAACAATTTGTCAGCGAGACTACAAAAGATAGGAAAGCAGAACAGAACAGAGAAATTAAAATCATTCTAAAATTATGATTTTATTTTTTTCTTACTTTGCTTGATTTAGACAAAACCCATTTTAAAAAGTCAATTTACATACTATAATTGAATTTTGCTTTTTTTGAAAGAGCTGTGATAAGTGTGTATTTTACCCAACTGAACTTTCAGAAAGAAAGAACAAATTGACCAGACACTCAAAGCTTTTTAACAAAACACAAATGCACTTCCAACCTACTAAAGTCTTATCATAAGACAGTTTGCAAAACAAGGAGCAAAGTTTCTCTTGGTGTAGGTAGATAGTCCTGATGGAGAAACTTTCAGATTTCATACATATTTAGCTGTGCCAATTGTATTATCCTCAAATATACAAAAGTTCTAAGGAGTTATGACTGGGCTTTAGTTCAACAAATTGTGAGAAAGGATGCTTCATTATTATGGGTAAATAGTGCTCCATGCTGAGGTTACCCGACATTGCCAGGGTGAAGTTTAAACATTTTTTGTTTTGCAAACAGTTTTGTTAGGTGTTTCCTTCAGCTTTTAGTGTTTTAGCTCCCCATGCCCCCGGGTCCAGCAGTTTGGGAGACTATAGACTATAAGGTTCTGACATCCTGACACACTTTGAAATTTATTTATATAGAAGAAGATTACTTATTTTGAGAAACAGTAACTTTATAGTAAAGAAAATTGGGAGTGATTGATTTTTCTTTCATTAATTGAAGCTGAATTGTTGATCTTTCTCAACCATACAATGGAATAATGACCTGGCCATTTCAATCCAAGTATGCCCACTGTACTGTATTTGAGTTATTCTATTAGATAAGCTCTTTGGTTGTCTTTTGTGACATTTTTTTCAACTCAGCTGAAAAAGTGAAAGATTGCAAGGGTTGGGATTGGCCAATCGAAAGACTTAGTAAAAATATTTAATTGGAAAATTTACTTGTTTTTGCCAAAGGCTTCGAACCTTGCTTGTGAATGGCAAAAAAAGGCTTTTCGTAGACAAT
>Ga0194133_10009966_pt1 | contig 10781 bp, 5 predicted proteins | sample TA2KigOf40mmetaG_FD_155448 | JGI IMG/M metagenome (GOLD analysis project Ga0194133, IMG submission 155448) | Freshwater microbial communities from Lake Tanganyika, Tanzania - TA2015055 Kigoma Offshore 40m | ecosystem: Environmental > Aquatic > Freshwater > Lake | place: Tanzania: Lake Tanganyika...
CAAATTTTTCTTACAGGAATTTTTGCAAATTAAGTCAAATTTATCATCATTAAGCTGATAGGGTGTAATAGGGAATCTAAGGGTCCAGGGTTCAAACCCCGGCAGCTCCAGACAACCTTTGACCCAAGGTTGCCAAAAAAAAATAACAAGCGATTCCCAGCCTTTGATGAATAAAAATTCACAAGGCGCCCATTCCAAACAATAAGAGGGGAATCACAGTATGGTGCAAGTAAGAAAAGGACCCCATTTACTTATGAAACTGAGCAGAACTATCAAGAAGAAGAAGGTAGTTTGTGTTAAGAATCTATAATGCCAACACTATGTCAAGTGGATGAGAATAGTGTTTGACTTTATGAAAGTTTGTTTGACTTAAAGTCTCTTGATGTTATTATAAACGTGAATAACCGAGTAAAAGAAACTTCTCATCAAATTTCTGCAAGACAATCAATCTTGACTAAGATAATCTTCAATTATTAATGATTAATTAAGGCAAATACAGGGGTCAAAGATTTGGCCCAGGATGGGGATTGAACCGCTGTCTCACAGTTCTCAGCCAGTTGTCAAAGCAACGAGCTACAACGACCCCTTACATTATTTCTTAGTCTTGCAACTACAATAATTCATTGTGATGTTTAACCTTATGAATTTGTAGTGATAACCTCTGAACACCTAATCAGATTTATTATAAACTACTTACTGACAAGATGTGTTCGAATGTGGCTTCGAAGAGGCAGTTGCTCATCTCATATCTATAGCCATGATCTCTGGGCAAGTACTTTAGGTTGATCTCATTTTCACTGTAACAATCACGTTGTTGAGGTGAGAATCTTTCCATGGCATTCTGGTGTGTATATAGAAAATGCTTAAATGCTTTGACTTTCATCATGTTTATTAAGTTCACTTACTTTTGTTGTTGAGATCAATGTTGGAGTTATTGCTATCTTCAAAAAGAAAATAATGAGCATAAAAATGATGTTTAACAATGACCAAAAGTATCATTTTCTAGCTATAAAGTTAAAGTTTCAATTTGAGTTGATATAGAGGTTGCTGTGAAATGATTTCTTCCAAAATGACAGTGATGATGAGCCCCACAGGGTTAAACCCGAATGGTTAGGTTAGGTTAGACCCAGATTTCTCAGAGCTCGGAAAAAATACATTTGTGACTTTGTTGCTCAGGAAAAGCACATGGTAGGAAAAATACTATGGGAAAACTGCATTCGGGAAAAGTTCAATACCATGTCGATTTGCCTAATGACGACTCGCCTTATGTTGTTTCACCTACTATGTCTGTTTGCCTAAAGTCGTTAAACCTACTATGCCTGTTTGCCTATTCAGCATAGAGTTCTTGATAACCTAACCATACCATGTTGATCTGTGTTCTTGCTAACCTAACCTAACCTAACCAATGCATGTTTCCCCTTCCTAACCCTCCGGGGCATGTTTCCCCTCCCTAACCCTGCAGGGTATGTTTCCCCCTTCCTAACCCTGCGGGTTAGGGAGGGGATATATGTATCAAGCTGATAAGGTTAGCAACAACCATACATAAATTAGACAAACAGACATAGTAGGTGAACTGTCTATTAGACGAGCAGACATAGTAGGCAAACCGTGATAAAACAAATTGACATAGTAGGAAAACCATTGCAGACAAAATTACACTAGGCGAATCATCGTTACACGAATCGACGTTTTCCCAAAAAGTTTTTTTTGCGAAAATCTCTTTAGACCAGTCCAGCCCAAAGGTTTGATCTTAACCTTAACTGCTATTCAATAATCTTAAACACTGAAGGGTAATTTGATGTTTCTCAGATCAAGTTCCAGTTATGTGTTTGCAACATGGTTAAAAAATATTTTGTATTTTTTCCTTATTTCGAGTTGCTATAGAGTGAATAAAAAGATATGATTTATGCCTGATTTTCAGTCCCTGGTGCGATGTGAAATCCAATTTGTCTAATAATTGGCATATCCTTCAAAAACAGAAACAAAATTCTGGATTAGAGAGTTTCAGGGCACAAGCACACAATTAAAATTAGATATAATAATAATGCATTACAGCAAAGTTCAGCATCAAAGTACAGTCTAAGAAATTCTTTGTGCTTTATGTCTATTACTAAGAGATTCAACTTTGATGCTTTTGGTGAGTATCATACTTACCAAATGATGTACAAGAGCAACTTTCAATCCCTCTGAGCCTTCTTTGAAGAATTCATAATCAAAGCTTTCAATATCTAGTAGGATGGTGTAGCCATTGTCTTTGCCTGTTTTAGCACCCTGAAATCAATGGCTATGATTAAGAAATATATAATTTGCTTTATTCTCAGGCTTGTTTCTTGCGAGGCTACAAAATTGCACAATATTGGAGACATTAATTTCAGCTGTCAAGTTCGTGTCATGAGCTGCTATTCTGCTGACTTTAGCAAAAAGTGAGGATGATTTGCTAAAATTTTCCAAAACAACCAGCTTTTGGCTTTCTATTTTCAGAAAGTGCTCAAAAAGGCAATAGAATCGCCCTGCAAACATCAAAACTTTTAATCTATAATATCCCTTTCAGGACATTTTTGATGTAGCCTGAGCATACTTTTGACCAGCAGTAAGTAAGAGGCAGACCCGTCTTTGACCTGGGTATTTTGGACCCGACCCGATGAGATTTTTTTTGACCCGAATGGAACAATATTGAAAAATTTGGGATTTTAAAGAGAAATTTTCCTAACCCAGACCAAAGACGGCTGAACCGACCTAACCCAAGCAACAAAAAGTTGACCCAACATGGCCCACGGTCAAAAATTTTTGACCCGAACCCATCACTTCATAACTATCTCCAACACATCTCCCTGCGCATATTCCACAGGCGTATGAACATGTGGTTTCTAAGAAGATACTAGCTTTTTTTTAAAAAAAGCAAAGAAAAGGTTGGAAAACAAAAAAAAATGATGGAAACATCATCACTTTAATTTCATTTTGTGACTTGCAAAAAATCCCTTTTTAATAGATGAGAATGTTGTTATCAACATTCAAGTGGTAATTTTTTTTCACTATTTTAAACAAATTTTTCCATGAATGAAATGTTATATCTCAGGTCTACTTTTTAAATATTGAGTTTGTTGGTTTTTAACAATGTTAAGTTTCTGTAATCAAGGGAATGGAGGTTGATCAAGGACTAAGCTTTCAAATTTTTGAGCTTCTGCATCATCTTTGGGTAAACTAATTTTATTGGGAACCAATAAAACTGAAAATGTTCAAGGTTGTGAAGTTTTGCATATCCTTTTCATTGTTAACTTCCTATGTATTTCAAAACTTTCAAATGTACAAGTAATGTAAAAATTTCACTAGGTAAGTTGTTATAAATGTAGATAGCACACATGGATTTCATCATTTAGACTTAAGTTATGGTATTTTACCATTTTGATCACACAACCTTTTCAACCACATCTGATTCCCGAATGCCCCTGATCAGCACGCTCCTGTCTCACATGTCAATAAAAAGTAACGGCACGCCTATACAATGTCACCTAGTTATTTCTCAGTGTTCTTAAATGTAAGTCAGATAGTGCAGGTAATTAGGCCCTATCCATTAAGATTATACTTTGATAATAAAAGATATACAAGTGATAACTGCTAACCCCTTTCGAATAAAGTACTATGAGCATTTTTTACATCAGTCTTTTATTTTTATAAAAGTAGGATCATTTATAGACATGGGTTTGTCAAAGCATCACTCTCTCATCTTTGCGACTTCATACAAGACTTCGTATATGCTCAGAGAGATAGTCCACATAAAATTTTAAAAAAAAGGTTGTAAAATTTCAATATAGAACTAAATTATCAAAAAGTCAAAACACCTAAAGTTGTTTATCAGGATTTCCCCTAGAGGATTCAGACAGACTTACAATAAGGTTACTTAACTGCGTCTGCTTACCAATCAAACAACCATTTTAAAATTGACTGTAAAAGTCTCTGTTTATCTTGAACAAATTCAACAAATTATACCTCCCAACCCATTGGACCCAATGCAACCTCAATGCCCTTTAATATCTACCTGTATGGTTAATATTTTTATGATCCATTAGGGAAGGCCAGGACATCTTTTTTATAAGGTGCATTACAGGTCTAGGATTTGGCGCTTTTTTAATGTTTTTTTACCAAACCAGGGTCAAAGGTTGCTGACCGGGATTGAACCACTGACAGCTCGATCGCTAAGATTGAATTCCCAGCCAAGTACCGTACCGTTAGGCTACAGGTAACTCCCAAAGTGATTGCATTTGGGGAGGGTACAAGGGTTTGTATGGCCAAACAGATAATTTAAATAAATACTAGGTACCTTTTTTACATTTGTAAACCAATAACCCCAGTCTGGCTCTGTGAGTCCAAGTTTCCTGCTATGTTCAATAATCTCTGTAAAGTTGAACTATAAAAGATGAAATATTTTTGTTACAAAATGTCATTCCATTATTGATATTGATGTTATACTCTCTACCTGTGGTGTGTACCAACAACAGATTCCATAATCTGTTCCAAAGTCTCTTTGACTTTCAAAGTGAAATGTTATTGATCCGTTCCACTGAAAATGGTATGTTTATATAATTCAATATACTTTTTCTTTTTTTTAAACATGCATTTCAAAACTGCAAAAAGTTGAATGTCTAAACCTTGCTGAAGATAAACATATCCTCGCAAAGTTGATGTGATTCTCCCATCTCATTGTCCAAAGTTATATTTTCATCATTCAAGCCAACTTTTGCAACAATTTCCTCGAAAAATGATGCTCGGACCTAAACAAAAGATAACTTTTTTTTTAGAGACTTGAAAAATTAATATACAGATTTTAAAGATTACTTGATTGATGTTGCAAACTACCAATGATGGAAAATAGACTTCAGTAAGAGGGGCAGTCATTGTGTCCACAGTTGTAACTACATTAGTATGCATGAAATCCTGTGAATGATTGAATTTTTTTTCAGAAACTGAAACCCAAATTCGACAAAAGTTCACAGAGCAAATGCTTTTTTGAGAAAAAGAATAAAATTATTACAGAAAGAAAAATTTGTTCAGAATTATGATCACAAACTGAATAAAGATGGAGATTTAAGATCTGGGGTTTAGTGTTTGATCTCCAGCCTTGCTTGCATTTAAGCCTTCACCTTGCAAAAAGAATATAGTAGCCTCAAATCTATCTTCTTCTTCTATCTATATCTATATAAAAATGGGCACACAGATGTTTGTTTGTTTGTCTGTTGGTATGTGGAGGGCCAATAGAAATCCAAAACCCCGCACAGATCTCGATGAAATCCCTACCTGTTCAAGGAAGGTATTGGTGCAGGTTTGACCCTCCCCCCTGGGCCTGGGGAGCTCAAAACCCTATAAGCTGAAGGACACAGATGCTCAGCAGGTTGCAAATTAACCCGGGCTGCGCCGGGTACCTCAGCTAGTATTTTAATAAAACATAAAGGTCTTCATTATTTTTGGGATGCCATGAAAAGTTACCAAATTACAATTTTTCGAATAAACTTTTTGGCCTTCATCAAATGACATTTTTAACAAAGATTTGTAGAATTAGGCTGAGAATTATGTTTCAACACAAACCTAGGCAACTATGGGTTACCCCAAACAAGGTAGGCTCCTTGGAATTTAGCTTAAATTTTTTTAACTTAATCATACTGATTGAGGTGTCTTAGATTTTTTACATTTCATAATACATGGCATAAGTGGACTTGGAACCTCAAACCCAAACCTAAGATCTCATTTCTCAGTCATTTAGATCCATAGGTCAGGTCACAACTACCAAAGAAACAATAATTATATCATATTTGTACACTCAATAATCATTCTCCTACTTTTATTTCCCTTTGCGCATTAAAGTCATTTCAAACAAGCTGCCATTAGTAGTTTTCATTCTCTACCCAAACGTAGTTCATTTCAAACAGCCTGTCATATTGGTTTTCATTCCCATGTGTTTTTACTATTTCTAGTGCCTCTCTCCAAGAGATCCGATCTATTTCTTTGATCCAACCCCTATGTATATAAGGTCTCTGTTTCCCATTAATAAACAGTTCAGCATTGATTCTTTTCGTGATAGGGAAGGTCATTGTTGGGTTTCCAGCAAATCTTCAGCAGATTTCCTCACTCTCGCTCTCTCTGTCTGATCACCGCACTCTTTAATTGTCGAAGTATTCTTCCACTTTAAACTCAATTTTTGAGGCAAAAGCTTTTGGTGAAAACTTCTCAATAAGATTGTTGATGAATACTGATCACATTTAAGATATCATAAGAAAGCTATTTCATGCTTCTTTAAATATTAAGGGGAATACTAAGCTTCAATTACTATTCAAGATTTTACTTTCTCTTTCCCTACAAAAATTATTTGCTTTTTGCAATAACTTTTTTTGAGTGCCACATATATCTTTGATCAGTCAAAATACCAAAAAAAGTAAAATCTATAACTTGAACCAATATGATTTGTAACCAATATCCAATTTTTTAGAACTCAATTTTCCTACTAAAATGGTCGGATGGAGAAATTGTAAAAGTGCAACTCAAATAGATTTTCCTTCAAATTATATCATTGATTAAAATACTACTTTTATTTTACACAAGACTCAAATTGAAGAGTATCTTAAGAAATCTTTAAGTAAATATCTTTTATTGAAAGCCAAATTCCTTTTTGAGAAGTCAATTAATCACAACTTTCTTTTTTTTAATTGACAACTTATGTTAAGGAACTATGCTTATTCCATCATTTTCACCATTTTTTCAATGATGATAATGTGGACTTTACTACATTTCCTCTCTCTGAAAATTGTATTTGTCAGTCACTTGATTGTGAATGAATGAATTAGATATAATTCTGATAAAGTTTCTGCACAGCAATCAATCTTGACTGAAATAATCATCTTGTGGAGATGATTAATTAAGATAAATCTAGGGGTCAATGATTTGCCCAGACTCCTAGTTCTCAGGCAAATGCCATAACCTTTAGGCGATACGTTTTGTCTTACTCACTCTAACTTTAAGTGGGAGCACTTGCTTGATCTGGCCATAGAGATCGCATATATAGAGGGAGAAAGGGCCATTAAAACAATTTTGGATTTATGAATAGGTTTACCAACAGCTGAGCCCACCTGAGCTGCACGGATTTAGCTGCTGATAAACCCAAAATCTTTATGGTGCAAATCTTTCCTGCAGCGTAGGCAAGGAGGCGCAGTCTACGTATATGATGTCTATGGATCTGGCAAGCGTGGTCAGGGGGGGTATGAATGGTAATGGTCATTCTTTTTTGCACTTTCTTTTGGTTAACAAACAACTACAGGGTGGGCGATCAGTAATTTTTACACCATGTGAACCAGTCAAAAAACAAAATGGCAATGGCCGGTCTGACCCCCCCTCTGACCGGCTGTACCTTCCAGTGTGGGAGGATAAACCACACCCTCCCTTTCTTTGTTTGTTTGCTGGAACTCTTAGAGAAAGTTGACTTTTCATTGCATAGAATAGTGAATCTTACCCATGTGTTATTGTAGAGAAAAATACCCGCAGTGACCATGGACAGGGTGACTATGACAGCCCAGAAGTAGACCCTTAACTTGTGCGCTGGTTCTTGAACAACAATGTATTGCCAACCATGCAAGGTTGTCTGATTGCAGAAGCTGCGGAACCAATCCCCCGCATTTGTCATGAAGCTCACCATTCCGGATCTAAAATAATTTGAATCATATACTTGTTTAGTAAACTAAGGCATGAGGTCCAAACATCAGGAAATAAAACAAGTGAGCTGTAAACTTTATTCGAGGAAGAGGGAGGATTTATCTGTCTACATTCTTCTTCATATGTAAGAATGTAAAGTCAGTGTGTGTGGCGGAGTGGTCATGGCATCAGGCTGGGAATATGAGGGTCAAGGGCTCAAACCCCAGCGGCTCTAAGCAAATTTTACCCTGGGATTGCTAAAAAAAATCCAACAAAAATATTCCCAGCATCACAGTGTGCCTTTAATGATTGATTTTGCAAGGCGCACTTTAAAAGATTTAAAAAAATATGCCAATTGTGAAATAAACATTATGAAGTCTGGGGCAAAGTGCAATGGTGTGTTGCAGGGTCGTGGGCAGGGCAAAGTGTAGGCTTGCTGATAAGGCCAGCTAGATTTGAATAAAAGTTAGGGTATGGAACCTAAACTATCCAGCTTTGAGCCCTCAAATAATGTTAATTTTTATGAACTAAAATTTGAATAGGAAATTCTTGTATTTTTATATTCAACATACTAATTGGGGCCTGGCATTGGTTTTAACAATTTAAAAGTTTTTGACCCTGGAGACAAGGGATATAAGTTTGTTGGGGGATCAAACTAGCAAAGAATCAAGTTCTGTGTGAGAATACACAAAGATTGAAAAAAGATAAAGATAAAGAGAGCTTGTATTAAGAACTGATTATTCTAACACTAAATCAAGTGAATGAGAATAGTGTTGACTTTACAACAGTTTGTTTTCAACTGAAAGTTGTGTCTTAAGGTTACTTTATTTTCAATTGATGAATGTGAATACGTAAATGAGTTTAAAGATAATTCTAATCAAGTCTCTGCACAACAAACAACCCTGACTGAGTCAATCATCTCAAAGAAATGTTTAATTAAGGCAAAACCAGGGGTCAAAGATTTTGCTTAGGCCAGGGATCCAACCCTGTACCTCCCAGTTTCTCAGCCAGTTGTCACAGCAATGAGCTACAACGACCCCTATACACCAGTTCGGGCTTGATGTTGCAAGTTAAGGGTAATTGTCATTAAACTAAATGGCCAGAGCAGGTGACTTTGAGCTTGAGATTCAAAGTTTTTGGCTCCATCCCTGCAATTTTTTATCTCAGCTTAAAAAAATTAACCTATTGCATCTTCAGATATAACAATAGCTGGCAGTGACCCTAATACCTAATGTTTTATTCATAGTCTAAGATTATTGTTACTCTTTTATAAAAGCCACAAAATTAATCCTTATTTCCATTCACCCAAATATTTATTATCATCTAGAGATTGAGTTTGACAAGGTCTAAATAACTTTAAAAAATGTTTCAAAATCTCCCTTTTTATTCAAGCTCATAGTTTTTGATGAATGTTTTTTCTCCCAAATGTTGAAGAACATATTCATTTTTGATTGATTGTGAGGTCAAATAAAGGAACTGATTTTCAGAACATGGCCATTCTGTCTTACTGGCATTCTTTTGACACATTATCTTGTATATTTTCTCATTTTGGTTCACATATATATAAACCCATATCCTTAAGAAATTCAAATTAACTTTGTTTTAATTTGTATTATTTAGGCTAAATTATATTTTGTTTTTAGATATAAGTGAAACCTATCCAGCTCTCTTACTGCTAGAAGTGGGCCCAAACCGACCCAAGCATACTTTTGAAATACAGTCAATGAGAAGCCGTCTTTGACCCGGGTACTTTTTGACCAGACCTAAAGAGATGGTTTCGACCCGATGGAGAAAAAATTAAAAAATTTGGTAAAGGGGAAATTTTCCAAACCCAGACCCAAACCAAAGATGGCTGACCGGTCCTGATCCAAACTGAGCAACAAAAAATTGAACCGATTCGGGTCAAAATTTTTTGACCTGGTCCCATCACTACTTACTGCCAACCTTTTGGACATTACCTTCTACCAAATCTTTAAAAAGTCTCACCTTCAAACATTTGGCTTTCTGCGCAGAACAAAAATCTATATAGCCAAAAAATTAATATTTATGTTTGCCAAAGGGAAAATTAAACAAATCGAGAAAGAGTTTTGGATTTTTCAAAGTAGAATATTAACATGAAAAAGTAGGTAAAGGAACCTCCCATGGGATGTTCATCTCCTTATTGATCCAATTATTCAGAGAGTAAATATTCTAAAAGGCATTAAATCAGGCAAACAACATTTTGCTTTTGGCTGCACATTCAATCTGATGGGGATTGTCCATGTAAATCAACTTCCTCTTTCTACTTGTGCCAAAGCTTCCCTATTCCCCATCCATTCGAGATTGGATTAATCAAACATTCAGGCATTCAGAATAGAAGAATACTACATTAATGGGCATGACAAAAAAAACCTTTTTTAGAGTGAACCTGAGAGCCATAGTTCAGACTAGAAAATCCCTTTTTTTACACCCAATTTTTATTTACATTCTCTTTCATCTTCGAAAAAAAAGACTTTTATATGAAAAGACTTCGATGTTCAGACTTTGACGATTGTTTCAAAATTGAAGTTGACAGAGCCCTAAGCCAATTTAGATTGTGTCGAGGAAAAGTGGAGTGTTAAAGGTTGGTGCAACACTCCTTTAAGTCATCTCATCCAAAGGAAAATGTATTTTTTTTCTTTGAAGATACAACTTTTTCGTGTAAAGATCTAAATAATTTTTACTTTGAATAACTTTTTAATACAAAAAACTTTTTTCCTATATGCAGCAGATCAGAATTGACAAAATCGAGAAGGTGCTTTTGTAAAAGTTCTGAACAAGGAAAACTTGAGAAATAATTAGGATCGGAGTGACATAGGAAACCCAAGTGACAAGTTGAAGAAATAAGAAACGAATCAGTTCAAATCCTTCTGTGGATTGAATTGGTTTTTAAATGGGGTTCAACAAATTAAAGCATTATTAAAATAGCTTGAGACAATCTTTTAAAGAAATATGAACAAACTTAAAATCTGCATGAAAATAAAAGATAGATGAAGCAATAAAAATGTAACCATGATGGCCACATGCCTTAATATTCTTTTTATTTCTAAGCCTCCCGACTGACAAAAATTTAAAAAACTCACTTAGTG
>Ga0194133_10009971_pt1 | contig 10778 bp, 11 predicted proteins | sample TA2KigOf40mmetaG_FD_155448 | JGI IMG/M metagenome (GOLD analysis project Ga0194133, IMG submission 155448) | Freshwater microbial communities from Lake Tanganyika, Tanzania - TA2015055 Kigoma Offshore 40m | ecosystem: Environmental > Aquatic > Freshwater > Lake | place: Tanzania: Lake...
CTCAAAACCCAAAACTGGCTCGGCCAAAAAACACGTTCGTTAGCGGATTTCTGGGATTGGGGATTGGGGCGAGATGGAGATTCCAACCGTATGGCCGATAACAATTCGACTCCGGCTGCGGTCGAAGGGTCCTACAACCTATTTCCGCGCTATCGGGAGAAAACCAGCACAGAGAACCAAGTGGCGGGAAGGGCTAAACTATAGAATCAAGATCCTCAAAAAGGCAGCCTATGGCTTCCAGAACGACAAATACATCTCTCAAGACCCATCAAGCATGTCTCGGAGATTGGAAAAGAGCCCTCGCATAGTTTTCCTGAATTTTCTCCAAAAGACGCACTTTTCTCTATTGACGCGATGGGAGGTCACGTGACCTGTGGCGAGCGACGCTCATTAGGGAGGCGCTGAATAAATCGGGTTAACCGCAGCGGGGCGAACCGGCGCTGAATTTGCATCACGCGGGTGGCCAACTGGCTGTGCTGGGATGGTTCGGAGCGGGTCCGGCCAACGCGGCGGGGCCGCGCGGAACGCACGGACCGGCTTTCCGGGGGCCTGCGCCGGTGGCCCGGCCGCGTTTCAGGCCCGGGCCGGGGCCAGCAGCGCGCGCTTGGCGATGACGAGGTTGGCCAGGGCGAAGAGCGTGTGCAGTTGGGCGGTGTTCTTGGCCAGCCCCCGATAGCGCACCTTCCGGTGGTGGAACAGGTTCTTGACGATGTGGAAGGGATGTTCCACCCGCGCCCGCACCCGGGCCTTGAGCGTTTCAAAGCCTTGCGTCAGGTCCTTGACCCAGCCTTCGGCCAAGGCCTTGACCTTGCCCCGCTTGAGCGCCACCCGCCATTCCACCCGGGGGTGTTGGGCGAGGATCTCCGCGCGTTTTTCCACCCCGGTGTAGCCCGCGTCGGCGTGGGCGGCCTGCTCTTCCCCGTGCAGCAATGCGTGCGCCTGGCTGAGGTCCGACACGTGGGCCGCCGTGCCGACCACCCGGTGCACCAGGCCCGAGTCCGCGTCGGCCCCGATATGCGCCTTCATGCCGAAATGCCACTGGTTGCCCTTCTTGGTCTGGTGCATCTCGGGGTCGCGTGCGCGCGCCCGGTTCTTGGTCGAACTGGGGGCGGCAATAATGGTGGCATCCACCAGCGTGCCGGCACGCAGCAGCAGGCCCCGCTCGGTCAGCAGCGCATTGACCTCCGCCAAAAGGCTCCGGGTCAGTTCGTGCCGTTCCAGCAGGTGGCGGAAGCCCAGCAGCGTGGTGGCGTCGGGCACGCCTTCGGCGCCCAGATCAACGCCCACGAAGCCGCGCATGGCCTGGCTGTCGTAAATCGTGTCCTCCAGCGCCTCGTCGGCCAGGACATACCACTGCTGGAGGAAGTAAACGCGCAACATCCGCTCGACGCCGAGGGGCGGCCGGCCGCGCCGGCCCTTCGGATAGTGCGGCGCGATCAGCGCCACCAGCCGTGCCCACGGCACCACCGCCTCCATCTCCGCCAAAAACTTGTCCCGCCGCGTGGTCTTCTTCTTCCGCGCATACTCCGATTGGGCAAAACTCAGCTGGCGTTCCATGCCCAAACCCCAGCAGTCGCAAGGCCACCCGCACCAAGGCTGGCGATTAAATCAGCGTTTCCTTAGGCAATTCGACCTCCTAACCGCCACAAAAGACCGCTGTCAACAGCTCACCGAGGGGCAATTTCCCATGTTTATGGCCTAGCTGAAAAACAATCCTCCTTGAGTTGCGAGGCGTCGAGGAAGCGATTTCTGTCAAATACAGCAAACGGATATCCCGGAGGATATATTTCCGAGTTACCAGTCCATCGCGGAGGCGCGAATGGGGGAAATGCAGGCGGCAGGATTTGATGCCCCGTTCCACACGTAAGAGGGAGGGGCCGCTGATTACGTGGCGCAAGCACTTGACGCTACTAGACACTCACCTTTGATCCACGTATCAAACGCGCACCGCATAGCAGTGATTATTCGCACAAAAAGCATGCGCACGAAAAGTACGGTCCAAAGGAGAGATTCATGACCATCCACGACTGCAAGCTCATCAAGCTTCCGAAGATTTCAGACCCCCGCGGCAACCTGACGTTCATTGAAGGGCACAATCACATTCCCTTCGACATCAAGCGCGTCTATTTTCTCTACGATGTCCCTGGCGGGGCAGAACGCGGCGGCCATGCGCACAAGGCGCTGCAACAACTCATCATCGCCATCTCCGGCTCGTTCGACATCCACCTGGACGATGGCACCGAGCGCAAGACCATCCACCTAAACCGAGGCTATGACGGCCTGCTCATACCGACCATGATCTGGCGGGAAATCGACAATTTCTCGTCGGCAGCCGTCTGCTTGGTCATGGCCTCCGAACGCTTCGATGAATCCGATTACTACCGCGACCACGACGAGTTCGTGCAGGTTGCGAAGTTGAAACGACAAACAGCCTGACTCAGGAATTCCGGTGGCCGCCAACATCCCATTCGTCGACCTGACACGCCAGCACCAGGTCATCAGCAAGGAACTCGAATCCGCCATGAAGGGCGTGCTTGATTCGGGTTGTTTCGTCCAGGGTCTGCAACTGGAAGCGTTTGAGCAAGAGTTCGCTGCCTACTGCGAAGTCGCGCACTGCGTGGGGGTGGGCAACGGGTTGGACGCGCTGGCGCTGTTGCTGCGTGCCTATGGAATTGGCCCAGGCGATGAGGTCATTGTCCCCACCAATACCTTCATTGCGACATGGCTGGCGGTGACTGCTGTCGGTGCCACCATCGTTCCCGTTGAACCGGATGAACGCGCCCACAACCTTTCGCCTGCATTGATCGAGGCTCACATCACGCCCAGGACACGCTGCGTCATGCCGGTACACCTGTACGGACAGCCCGCCGACATGGACCCCATCATGGCGCTGGCTGATCGGCATGGATTAGTGGTGATCGAGGACAACGCACAGGCCCAAGGCGCCCTCTACAAAGGCCGACCGACCGGCTCGCTGGGACATGCGGCCGCCACCAGTTTCTACCCGGGAAAGAACTTGGGTGCGCTTGGGGACGGTGGTGCGGTGGTCACAAGCGACCCCGCCATCGCGGGCCGGGTTCGAATGCTGCGCAATTACGGATCGGAGAAGAAGTACGACCACCAAGCGCTAGGCTGCAACAGCCGACTCGACGAGATCCAGGCGGCCGTCCTACGTGTCAAGCTGCGCCAGCTTGGAGAGTGGAACAAAGAGCGCAGAGCCATCGCGGCACGCTACGACTACCTCCTGGGCGGCCTGCACGTCATCCGGCCTAGCGTCCCCGAATCGGTAACGCCCGTTTGGCACCTGTACGTCATCCGCAGCGAACACCGGGACGCGTTGCAGGCTCACCTCCGGGATCAAGGCATCCAGACGATCATTCACTACCCTGTGCCGCCGCATCAGCAGGCTTGTTATGCCAGCCAGATGCCGGGCAATTCGTACCCGCTGACAGAATGCCTTTGCAGCGAAGTCCTGAGCCTGCCGATGTACCCTGGACTGACCGAGGCAGAACAACATCGAGTGGCCCTGTCCATCGCCTCGTTCAGGCACTGAACCACCAGCCATTGGGCATATCCAACCGCCATTCATTACACGATGTCTCACTGATCCCCTCTGGCACCCGCAACTTGGATCAGGAGTGGTGTGCAATCCAGAGCTGTTAGGAATTCCTGGCGCGCGCCGAGACGGAGTTCCTCTGTCCTGTAAATTCGACCCCTCATTCGCTCGATGGCAGTCGCGCCTTAGGTTCGGTGCTACATCCCTTCAGCGAAATCCGCGGCACCGAAGATTATAGCCGCTTCACGCTGAATAAGGCAGTCGCGCACGCGACACTGGCTTGATCCCACCCTACAATCGCATGGTTCAATCAGCGAGCTCCACCCGATGATCAGGCGCCTGCAGCGGGACTCCATCGGGCCCCCTCGCGCCACGCCAGCTCCGCAGTCACCTTAGGCAACGATGGCTCCTCGCTTCGCTTCCAAGAAGCTGCTGCTCGCACTGGAGGAGAGATTGATTACCCCGACATACGCAAGCCAGAGATCATGATTACCGATGTAACGCTTCGACAGCAAATCCGAGACAACGCACGGGATCCGCTTCGGCTCGTCAGATGTGACGCAACGCCTCGCGCGTCACTACGGCGCTTTTACGACCTGAATTAACCTTTCATGACATACGCAACTCCGCACATATCTTCAACCGCCGATGACCTGAAGCGATGGCTGGACTGCCGCCCTCCCAGCCTCATGTTTTCGCACAGTTAAACAAAGCCGATGAAAGCATTCTTGCAAGAAGGCACGCCGAGGCGGGCGATTCGGCTATATGCGCGGTCGCATCCGCCAGGAAGAACTGATCACAGATGGCCTCAATCTGCTGGCCAAAAGCGCGGCTCGACATCACAGTCAACTATTGTCCTAAAAGGCACCAATTCCAGTGAGCATTCCCAACGGGCCATTCATCCACCCGCTCTCCGATGTTCAGACCAGCAACATCGGCGAAGGCACCCGGGTCTGGCAGTTCGTTGTAATTCTTCGCGGGGCACGCATTGGCGATCACTGCAACATCTGCTCGCACTGCCTCATCGAGAGCGACGTTGTGGTAGGCAACAGGGTCACGGTCAAATCCGGTGTCCAACTCTGGAATGGCGTTGAACTCGAAGACGAAGTCTTTGTAGGCCCGAACGTGACCTTCACTAACGACCGTCACCCGCGCAGCGGAAACAACAACTTCACATTGGGGCGTACTGTCGTCGAGCGGGGCGCCAGCATCGGTGGCGGCGCGACCATCCTCCCCGGGCTCAGAATCGGCGCGGGCTCGATGGTCGGTGCCGGCGCAGTGGTGACACGCGACGTTCCCCCTGGCGCTACCGTGGTGGGCAACCCGGCGCGAGTAGCCCAAGAGTTCAGCGAATGAAGCGGGACATCAACGCTCGCCTGCAAGGCCTCATCGACGACATCTTGCAAAGGCTCCGATCAGAACGGGACATCTCGTCCGCATTCGATCTCGCGAGCTGGTTAGCGACTCTGCTGTGGAAGAACCACAGCCGCATCTACCGCCTCGATGCTCTGGAAATCATCCTGCTTGAGAAGTTGCCACCCCTGCCCGATCCGCCTACGGCCCCAGCGGCCGAGACGGGTCCGGAAATCCACTTGGCCACAAAAGTCTACCGCACTGGGGGGCACACACCCTTGATGGCGCACTTGATTGAACAGACCGAACGACCTGTAACCGTCATACTGACGAGTACGACAGACGTCGATTTTGCTGCGCAAGCATTAGGCGTACCGGTCAAACACGTGCAGAGCACCAGTCTCCATGACACGCCCCTAGCCCGGGTTCATGCTTTGGTCAAGGTATTATTGAGGGGCACAAGGGTGATCGCGTCCATCCACCCCAACGATGTGCTGGGTGCGGTGGCGCTCAGGATGGCCAAGGCCATGCGGCCGGAGCTACCCATTGGATTCATGAACCACGCCGACCACGTTTTTTCCACTGGCATCGGCGCTTGCGACGTCGTCTTCGAGATCAGTGCCTACGGGTGGGAGCTACGGGACGCCCGGGGTACGAGTAAACAGTCTACCTTCGTGGGCATACCGATACGACCGGCCGCAGACGCCCCTGCAAACGCCGGGGCAAACGTCGGGCCGCCGATGTTCCTGACTGGAGGCTCACCGTACAAATTCCGCCCCCTGCCAGGTCTGTCGCTTCCTCCCGTGCTCGCCGAATTAATGCGACGCAACCCGAGTGCCCGATTGACCGTCCTAGGCCCATCGTCACGGGACTGGTGGTGGAGGGCGCTTCGCTCGGCCTTCGCCCGCAGGGTTGAGATTTGCAAAGGCATTCCCAAAGATCGCTATCGGCAACTCCTGCGGGACTGCTCGGTCTACATCGACAGCCACCCCATTCCTGGCGGCACCGCCCTACCCGAAGCGTTGATGGCGGGTCGCAACATCGCGGGCATCAAAGGGGTAATGTGGGGCTACAGTTACGCGGACGAATTGCTCGACACAACCCCAACAGAATTCCAGGTCACATGCACCCGACTGCTCGAGGGAGACCGCATGACCTTGGCCCGGCAAGAAGATACCAGGCTCCGTTGCTCACAATGGCACGCGCCAGAGGAGGTGCGGCGCCGCCTCGATTCATCGTGGTCGGGCATGCGCATCGCCCCGCCAATAGGACGCTCACTGACAGCACCGCCCGAGCGGCCGCTCGAGCAATTCTGGCTGCGGGTAGGCAAGGTGGCCCTCCCAGGCAAGCGGGAATGCCCACTGAGCCGGGCGAACCGAAGATGGCTGGCAAAGCGGCATCTGTCTCATTTCGGTTGGCGCTCATGGTCAGCCCTGAAACTCTTTTTTTACGTCTACGTTAAATCCTGACCCAACTTGCACTACAGTCCACCGAACATCGAAATTTAGAGTCTACAAGGTAGTAGAGCGCATACTGGGAAATTCCCGAAGGAATGGAGAGATCCTTGAGACTAACATCGTTGGGCCGGCCCCCCGATTATGCTTTAATCAGTGATAGGATCGCTTGGCCTAAAAACCAGTGCAGTGTCCCGCAAATAGCTATCCACCCTGTCCGGGGAGCTAACGTGGTTGCATGCCGCTCTCCACGTCGTTGCCGGACTTCGAATCTTCTCAATCCAGCGTCTCGAACAATGGGCCGCCGCTGGATCCACTCCCCCGCAAGTCGCCCTGAGATGCCGAATCGTCCTTTTGGCCAGCCGTGGAGAAACCGTCGTCCAGATCGCTCGCATTCTTGAACCGTGGTCGGCAAACGGCTCAAGCAGTCCGGGATGTTTTGGTCGGTGGGTGGGGCCAGTTCGGTGCTGAACTTCCGGACACTCCTGCTGAGCCAGCGGTTCGATGCTTTTTAGAAAGATCGGGTAGCATCCAAAGCCGCCTCCAATCACACCCTCGCCGTCACGGCATGATAACCATCCGCCAACAATCCTGTCGTGCACCCTTTGGCGCCGTACGCCAAACGTAACTGTTACCCGTGAGTGGATTTAAGGCTCACGACTCCCCAAGCTCATTGTAAAGGGCCAGCATGTCCTCAGCATACCGGGCGAGGGATACCCGTCCAGCGACCCGCTCATGGAGTCGCCGGCGTTCCGTCTCAGGAATCCGCGGGCCAAGCGCGACACGCCGCATCGCATCCGCCAGCGCGTCGACATCCTCGGGCGGAACCAGTTGGCCCGCCCCGCCAAAACCGAAGGCCTCCGGGATGCCATCCAGGGAGGATGCCACGACCGGTCTGCCGCAGGCGTGGGCCTCCATAACTACGCTGCCCATGGCCTCGGTGCCGATCTGGGGGTGCACCAGGCAGTCGAGGGCGTTCATGACAAGTTGCATCTCCAGAAAATACCCAGGAAGAGTGGCGAGTCCCTCGAGGCCCAGGCGCCGGATGTCCTCCTCCAGAAGTGGGCCCATGTTTCCGCGTCCCACGATGACAAATCGGGCATGCGGGACATCTGCCCGTATGCGAGCTGCCGCCTCGAGGAATTCTCGGTGTCCCTTACCCCTGGGAAGCAGGTAGCCCCCGACCACACCAAAGACAAAAGCCTCCGGCGTGAAACCCCATCTGCGACGCTGCTCAAGGACACCGTGGTCGGATCCTGGCAGCGGTTGGAAACGGTCGAGCTCAAATCCACCGTAGATGACCCGTATCCTGTCTTTCGGCCCCCACATCGGCGGACGAAAGTGCCGCTCCTCCTCCGGTGACCCCGGATCTGCATGACCCTCGCGTAGCACCCGGGCGGTGAACTCCGAACACGCGACCATCGCATCGCAAAGGTTCAGCACAAGGAACCTCCCGGGCAACGAACCCGGACTCTTGGCGAGGTGCCTCGACAGAACGAGACGGGGATGACACCGGGAGAGGCGTGCGGCGAGGATGGCCGGCCAGTAGTCCCGCCCGTGATGGGCGTGGACGATCTCGATGCGACGCCGGCGGAGGATCCGGGCCACGCGGGCGATGTACCGCAGCTTGATGAACCCTTCGTCACCGGTGTCCTCCAGCGGCACACCCGAACGGATCGCCACCTCGGCCTGCTCCCGGTCCCTCGGGCCCGCGAGAGCCACATCGACACCCGCCTGATGGAGACCGATCGCAAGTTTCACACACTGGTCATCTGTTCCACCCCCGTGGAACAGAGTGTTGAGCTGTAGGACTCGGAGGCTCATGGGAGGCAGTGGCCGAGGAACATCGGCCCGGCGGCGCGGAGAAGACGACCCGATCCGCGAACGACATGCAATGCGGCGCGTCGAAAACGAGGCATGGGAACCCCCTGTCGAATCAACGGATCGCGTTGCTGTTGCACTCCTGCAATGCAGTTGTTCCTCTTGTAGCCCACCCGCAGGCCGGTCCCGGCAGGTCATCCCAATGCCCATATCCAGGACCCGAGGCGCGGGATTCCGAATGGAGAACGTCTCCCAGCACCACCCAGGCCCCGTTGGGGCGAATCCGCTTCCCGTCCACCTGTTCGTCAACAACTTCAAGTGGGGCGGCGGCATGGAGCGGTTCGTCATGGATGTCAGCACAGGGGTCCGAGACCTAGGCCGTGATGTCCGGGTGCAGGCACGGAAGGTCGATGCGCGGGTCGCCAGGAAGCTCGGCATCGCCGTCCAGGCCCACCCCGTCTGGGCCTTTCCGAGGCGACTCCGGACGTGGACCCTCCATCGGCGCATCGGACGCCTGCTGCCCGGGCTCGCTGGAGTCCAGATCGCTCTCGCCACCGTGCCAGCCAGGGACCTCATGGTCTGTGCCGGAACGCATCGAGGCTACCTCCGACGCACAGGCCGGCGTCCCGGACTGTTTGACCGCCTACAAATCCACGTGGAGCACGCCAGCTACCACTTCCCCCGGCGGGTCGTCTCGTTCTCCCGACTGTGCGCGCGGGAGCTGACCGAGCTCTACGGCGTGGCAGAGGATCGGATCACCGTCCTGTATCCACCCGTCGGCACGTCGTTCACACCGGCTTCGGACGAGTCGGAGAGACAACGCCACCGCAGGACGCTCGGGCTGCCCGAGCAGGGCGTCGTGATCCTGTTCCCTTCCACAGGACACAGCCGGAAGGGTCTGGATCCGATCTGTGACGCACTCGTCCGGATGTCGAGCCCACCGATCCTGGCGATCGCCGGAAACCCGCCCGGACATCGTCGCCAGGGACTCCGCATGCCGGACGGGAGGCCGGCACCGATCCAGTTCCTCGGGTACATCGAGGACATGGAGACCGCCTACCGGGCGGCAGACTTCACAATCCTCGGCTCCACGTATGAGCCCTTTGGCATGGTCGGACCGGAATCCGTCCTGTGCGGCACTGGACTCGTGTTCGAGGAGGGGATCGGGTGTCTCGAGGCGGTGGACCCCTCGGTGGTCACGACCTTTTCCATCCGGGACCGCGATTCAATACAGAGGGCGATCGCGGCATCCGTGGAACTGGCCCGGAAGGGCCTACATCGGGTCGGCGACCCCGCAGGGACCGTACGGTACGATCCACGTCCGACGTCCTACGCGAAGGCCCTGCTCGAGGTGGCGGAAGGATGAACCGGATCGCGACAGCGCACGACGCCCGGACACGACAGGGCCGGGCAATAGGATTTCGTTTGGCGGAAGGCCCCACCTGCTGCCCACTCGGAGGGTGGATTCCGTGACACCGAAGGCCGCCATCATCGTGAGCACCTACAACTGGCCCGAGGCACTGGGCCTCGTGCTTCGGTCTGCCATGCAACAGTCGGAGGACGCCTTCGAGCTGGTGATCGCCGACGACGGCTCCCGTCCCCAGACCGCCAACGCCGTCGAGTCCCTGTTGCGTCCCACCCGGATCGCCTGGTGCCACGTCCGTCAGGAGGACTCCGGCTTCCGCCAGTCGAGGGTCCGCAACCTCGGGGTCCGTCACTCGACCGCTCCCCTCCTCATCTTCATCGATCACGACACCCTGCTCCACCCCCGGTTCGTCGCCGACCACGTCCGGCTCGCAAGGCGAGGCTCGTTCGTCCAGGGCAAGCGCTGCTTTCTTCCCGAGACGGAAACCCAGCGGCTGATCCGCGACGGACTCGACGGGGCCTGGTGGCCATCACCCTGGCTGGGCGGGCTCGGGAACCGGAAGAACGCCATCCACGCACCCTCGCTGGGCGATGCCTTCGTCCGGCCCCGACGCTTCGAGTCGGCGATCCGGGGATGCAACATTGCCGTCCTGAGGGAGGACTTCATGGAAGTCGATGGGTTCGATGAGATCTACGATGGCGTCTGGGGTCGTGAGGACTCCGATTTCGCGAACCGGCTGTTCCACATCGGGAGGACCTGTCGGAATGCCTGGTTCAGCGCCCTGCAGGCACATCTGCACCACCCACAGACCAAGCGGACCGGACGGGATGCCCTCGACGACGAGCTCGACCGGATGCGGGTGGAACGGAGGAAGCGTGCCGTGGCGGGATATTCCTTGATGAATTCCGAGGGGGCCGTCGTGTCCGCGTCGCACGGATATCCTTGACCCGGGACTGGGAGGCCAAGCGCGAACCCACGGCTGCCAAGTAGGCGCGGCACGTGAAGCAGACAGAGGGGCTCTCAAGGCGACAGCGGAGATCCGGAGGTCGAGGGAGAAAGACGAGCAACTCTATCAAGCTTTTTCACACCACGAACCGAATTGAACCCTCGCCCTCGCTACGCTGGCGCGCGGTCCATGGGGGGAGTTCCAGCAATCCCTCCATTTCGGCCGTTCCAATCCTCAGATCCCTCCCGTCCTTCCCCCGCACCTCCGCCGTCTTCGTGTGGG